>Ga0114911_1000360_pt1 | contig 30937 bp, 32 predicted proteins | sample MalvireepMed_904_FD_89688 | JGI IMG/M metagenome (GOLD analysis project Ga0114911, IMG submission 89688) | Marine viral communities from the Global Malaspina Expedition - Malaspina viral metaG DeepMed_904 | ecosystem: Environmental > Aquatic > Marine > Oceanic | place: Mediterranean Sea...
AGGCCCCCCGGGGTACACTCATAAAACCCGTATTTTATGAGGCATGGACAACAGCATCGATTCTTGCCAACGCGTCCTTGGTAAACTTACGCCGTCCCTCTAAAGGGTCAGACATAGGCGCTCCCCCAAGGTAGCAGGCCCAGGTGACCAGGCCCTTGCGCGCTCTGACGATATTAAACCCTGACGCCCTGAGAGAAGTACCGCGCTCCTCAACACGGCTGTATGTAATTATGCGACCATAACCCATCGCAAAACACGCCTGCTTGGCCTTCCCGATTAAGAAACTGGCAACATTAGGCACATCAGTGGTCGTCACAAGTCTGCGGATCTCGACATAGCCCCTATACTTTGACCACTCATGCGAGGACGGCGTGTCGACCGTCAAGACGCCGTAGAGAAAGGGGTCATCTCTGTCGCTCGTTGTCACTGGAATATCCCATGTTGTGCGAGCCCGTAACGGAAATGGCAGCGCCCCGATGGAGAATTTGTGGCGCTTCAATGGCTCGCTATGACGATGATACCGCTCGACGTATGCTTGCGCTTCGTTGAGCTTCAACCGAACTTGATGCAGGTTCGTCATGCTAGGCAACCCCGCGCAGGTGGGCGTCGAAGTCGTTGCCCATCTGTTGTGTCTCTGCCAAATCATTAATGCAGTGGACATAGGTGCTGTACGTCTCGGCTGGGGTCTTGTGCCCCATCAGAGTCGCGAGGGTTGACCACGTATCGTCCTTCCTGTCTCGGCTGGGCTTGTGCATGGCGATCGCGATCGATGCAAACATATGGCGCAGTTGGTGCCAGGTGCAACGAGGCATCCCGACATTGTCGCAAGCGCGATGCAAGACACGGGTCCGCCAATTATCGGACGACACTTGCCGGTTGCCCTCGCGCGTGACAAACACGCGGTCCTCATCGCCGGACCAAGGCGAACGCATTTTCCATTCCGCCAACAATTTCTTCAGCGTCGGGGTCATAAAGACCGAGCGGCGAGATTGTTTGGTCTTGGTGACGCCAACGGTCTGCACGCCTGCGTCGCCTTCACGCGCTGCTGTGCGAACCCAGATCAAACTGTTGTCGAAGTCGACGTATTTCCACTTCAGCGCTGCCTGCTCACCAAACCGCAAATTTGTGTGGATGGCAAAGACAACCGCAATGCCGTCACACCAGGCGACCTGGCTCAAATTGTAACGCCCGTCGGGGCTGTTCTTGTCCTGTTTGTAACGGGGCCGATCGAACTTAACGACCTCGTCACAGAGACGCGCGATGTCGGGCGTCTGTATGCGCTCAAGTGCGCCTTCCATCTCAGCCTCGGCCTCGGTGGTGGCGTGTGTTGACTGTTCGTGTTTCACCGCGCGAGCCGCATTTGATGTATTGCCTTTGTCGCCACGCGCGAAAACTTTGTTGCACCAACCGAGGTTCACGGCGCAGTCGATGGCGCAGCGCAAGGCTTCGATTTTGTTTTTCTTGGTTTTGTAACCGCCATCAAGATCGGCAAAAATATTCGTTACGTCGGCGACCTCAAGATCGCGGACCATCAAGTCGCCGACTTGCTTGCCGTTGTACATGCGCGGCGCGAATATCGGTTTGCGGTTCCGGCCCGTGCCTTCGAAGCCAGTGCGGACCTGTTTCCACGCACGAGCATTCCGTTTCGTGTCGCGGCAATACTTAGGCGTTATTGATTGCTTCACGTCGCGGCGCTGATCCAACTGTTTGCAGAAAATCTCGATCACCGCAGCGAGGGTTCCAGTCTCTGCATCCACGACCATGCCGCCGGTTTCGAGGGCAGCGTTGAACGTATCGCAAAGGGCGAGCGCCGCTGGCGGGGCCTTCTTAGAACCTACGATGGGCTCGAACTGAGTAGTATGGCCGCCATGTCGCACTAGCCACGCGCCGCGACTGGGCCACCATTTGGGCTCGATTCGTTTGAATGGGGTACTCATTATAGTCTCTCCGTTTTCTACGTGTGTTCCTAGAGAGAATATAGTAACTGTCAGTTATATTTGCAATGGCATGACATGGTGGCCGTAGCCACCGTTTTGCATCTGCCGCTTGCGCGTAGCTTGCGCGTGAAACGGACCTGACTGGCTGAAACTGGCTCCCCGGGCCGGACTCGAACCAGCGACATGGTGGTTAACAGACTGTTTACACCCTTGATTTGTATGTGTCGCTTTTGATGCAAATGTTGCGCAACGCCACTGTAACCAACAATCCTATGTATCGTCTCTACCTCCTTTCACATTACATGGATGCGTATGTTGCGCAAGTTTTTGCGCGCATTTTGCGCGTGGGATTGCGCGTGCGACGCGCAGACTTAACGCGATCGCTTCCACGCCAGGTAGTCAGCAGCCTCTGCGACATCTGCAAAACATTGGACAAAACGGACCTCGCTGTCCGCCCCCGGGTCTATGATAGCTGAGATGGTCGAGCCATGCTGCTGGCCTGGGTGGCCTAGCCGCTCGGCGTAGCTGTCGAGTGCAGACCACTTGTACCCACGGGCTCGGATCAACCAGTACACGAAATTCCGATGCTCGTGTTCTTCTTGGTGCATGGCCCAATGATGCGTGTGCCCGCTGGCAAAGATATGCGCTTTCGAGGTGGTGATGGCGGCACGTTGATTGGAGTGCAAACTATTCCAGATGGATCTGCCCGGGAAGTCATGGGCGCTGATGATGCGACATCGCTTGCCGTTCGGGAACACCAGCTGCCACTTTGCGCACCAGTCCGCCATCGGGATTTTGTGTGCATTGTGTGCTTTCAAGAGGTCGGCATCGGCACCCCACAAATCGTGATTCCCCATAATCCACGCCAAGTATTTCACCCTGCTCGAATTTAGCATCCACTCGGCAAGTCGCCTCGCGGTGTCCAATGAGGTATCCGACTTGGCGTGCAGACGCATCAAGCGTCCCGGCCAATCTCCATCCGTGGTATCGCCAAGGTTACAAGCGTAGTGCCCCGTGTCCTCACCCCCAGGCCCGGGGTTTCTCATCAACGACAAATCCGCGCGTAAAGCCGAAATATTGCAGGCCCCACTATCGACGTGAGGGTCTCCAATGAAATGTAACGCGATCGGCAGGGTCGATTTCTTGAACTTGACCTCGTACCACTGCTTTTCATTATGTGCAGCGGCACGACGTTCGAAGCGTCGCTCCATTGTGTCGAGAATATCTTCAACGGGAATGTCGCCAGGCTCATCAAAACTCGGAAGTTCGACCGTGTCTGGGGGCGGCAACTCAACGCCGCGCGCCTGCGCTAAGCTGTAGCGATGGTCAAAGGTGCTGCGGGGGAGATCTAGCGCGCGTGCAGCTGCAGCCGGAGTGCCATGCTCCCGAACTGCCGCCAGCGCTTCAGCCAGCACCTCGTCGTCAAGCGGCTTTGTTGACACGTAGTCTTTCCGCCAGACGCTCCGTCCGATCTGGCACCTGCCCGTGCAGTCGACTGTCGATAAGCTCGGCAGCTGCAGTTGTGCGATCGCCGGCTTCGAGTGCGGCCAGACACTTCTTAAATTTCCGCAGGCGCGTGAGCCCCAGCCAAAACGTTAGTTCCACCAGCACCGCTTGAACATCAGGAGGCTGCTCATCGGCCCAACCAAACGTACGGTGCAACTCATCCACGCAACGGTTGATATCGTTGCGGAGCAGAAACTCCGCCTCTGGCTCGCTAATACCCAGCGCCCCGTGATTTTGATCGATATTGCGACCATAGCCCACAGTCCAAGCTTTTGCTGGAACGCATTGATAAGCATGAGCCCGATAGCCCTCGTCGGCCTTCAGATTGCGCACAATGGCATCAACTGGCAGGACGATCATCGAGGCTTGCACACTTCATACCAAGCTGAGTTGTGCTGACGTATTAAACGCACGGTCTCAGAACTGTCGGCCGTCCTCGAGAAAAAGATAGGCCCGAAGATTTCACACGCGCTGTCAGTGGTTATCTCGGTTGGCTGGATCAGTGCGCACGCTGGCATCATCGTGAACAAGAGCCCTACGAGCAGCGTTCGCCCGACGGACCATGTCGAGCACCTTTCGCGACTGCCTTGCTTCCTGCTTGGCTTCCCCAGATTTGATGAGTTGCCGGTCACGAAAAAGCCCCGTCAACGCACGCGCCAGGCCGACCAGTCCGCGGAGCAAACTTACCCATGTCATCAGCCGTCGGCGTTCTTATTGCGGCCAAAGTTGCCAGCGATCAGATTGAGTGCCCATAACATTTTAGACACCACCGCATCATCCGATTTCGTAGGCGTCAATGCGGTCACTGCCGTTGCGGCAGTTACCACAGCGGTGACGGCCGCAAGCCATGCAGGCAAATCGCCGAACCATCCTAATATACTTTCCATCGTACTTTCCTTTCAAAGAAATGATTGAACAACAACAGTCACAATCCCTAGCAGGACCGTGCCGATTATTAGCCACGCGAGTTTCTCCCAACGCTCTCGAAGTGCACGGAGTTCTAGGTGGGCATCATGCCACCTAGAGGCACATTCGCGTTCGTGTCGGTCTATGCGGTCGAGCGCATCGAGCGCGATCTGGGTCGGTGTCTTGCGTGGCGTGGTCATTTAATTTTGTCCGAGAGTTTGTTTATGTGGACCCAGAGTTCAGAAATCTGTTTGCTGTGAACGTCGGATTGCGCCCGTAGTTTCACGGTTTCCGTGTACATATCGCGCCGATTGATATCATCGACATCCTTACGCAATTCTTGCGTTTGTTGGAGCAGTTTCACGGCGGTGACAATGCCCAAAAACAGCGCTACCAGGATCTCCCAGTATTCTTGGATCATGTCCATCAGGCATCTGACCCTGGCTCTGCAATTATTGACTCGAGTTCCTCGGGATCGTATGCCCGCACCAGTGCGCCATCCGGCGCCGGCATGATGCAGAGAACGCTGACGAGCAGCTCGCCATCCAAATAGTTCTCCCAACGGCGTGCGGTGACGACAGCGACCTGCGGCTGATGCTGCGAGCGGAAGACCCGAACCACGTCAACTTGGTCCGCAGGAAGTTCGTGATACTTCACCCACCTGGCCGTCGGACCTGGGCCAAGATCGACCCACTTGGCTTTCCACTTATACGCGAAGAATTGCGTGAGCCCCTGGAGCAGCTTGTCACTTCCGCAGGGCGATCGCACCCCACGCTCCTCATGCTCGCCGTCCTGCGCGATCGCAGCAGTTGCGTCAACCGCAATAAAAAAGGCCGCGCAAGCGGCCGCTGTGCCAAAGATTAAACGTCTAATCATGGTGGGGCTCCTCGTATCTCCTTCTACTAACGATCGCAACCGCCGGGATAATTAGCAAACAGTCATATTTGGGGGGGTCATTGTCATCCACAGACTGTGCGATGGTTACACTTTCGCTAGTTTCTTTAATCAAAACCCCGCACGACTTGATATGTGCAAGATCAATCTCGTCGCCCGTCCATGCTTCATCAGTTCCGGCCGAGTCAATCCACTCGATGAAAATAAGGGACATACCTCATCCGCTGCTTCAGTCGATCGCGTCAGGCCAGTCGTGTATTGGTGCGTTTCCACCTACCGGAGCATCAAACAGGGCCTGAAAAGCAGCCATGTTCGCTGCATCTGTGATAGCTCCCTCGATTGTTGTGCAAGCGCTAATCACCGCAGCGCGGTAAGTTGCTACAGCTTCGTCGATATCTCGATCCCGTTCAGCCTTGGCGATTACTTGCCAGTCAGTTAACCGCAAGAGAGAGTTCGCAGTAGCTTTAGATTCCTTAATCCAAACAGTTTTCAGCCCATCTTTCGTGGTTCCATCATCTCTGCTTGTATCCGTAAGGGATTTTTCAGTCTTGTTATACGTTAAATCCTCATTTTGCGACCAAGTATAAAACCGACTATCTGGCTGAGGGTCTGGCGTAAACTCAGTAAGGCCCATCGAGGACTTATATTCTGGAGTCCAGATTTCCCAGTTGCTTGGATGAGTTACACCATCTTGCGACCACGAGTGACCAGTTTGGATAATTTGACCATCACTTGTTTTAAAAAACATTATCTTTCCTTTAGGCTGGACCCCAAGAAGCAGCCGCCATCGATCCTTGGAATGTTGTTGCAGCGGGAGTGGATGATACTGTTAAACCTGATTGAGCGATGGCAAATGTTTTATGCGCTCCTGATCCCGCTTGGTTTTGTTTAAAATTAGAGTCAAAATCCTCAGTCAGTCCAGCCCAAGTATGTGTCGTAGCAGAACTACTTTTATTATCGATAGAACAGGCAATGCCAACGCCATTGGCTGGGATGTCCAGTGTGGTCGAGTAGCCTGTTCCGCTATCGTCTGCATCACTTCCTGTGTCATCGGCAGTAGCATTAGCATCATATACAGCCCAGACACCAATGTAGATGCCGTTAGTGCCACGATCATAATTGAGGACGATATCACCCGTGGTTCCTGAGTTTACTACCGCCGAATAAATCGCTGAATGAGTTTGGTCAGCGGCGGTTGCATCAACAATCTTAGTCGCTGTTACTCCGGCTATAGTCACTGAAGTAGCAGCAGACGTACCACTATGACCACCTGTATTGCCGGTGCCTACCACAACCAGTCGCCCAGTAGCTGCATCGCCGATTGCGTGACTGGAAAATGTATAACTGTCAGTTTCAGTTGTGCTGCCCGTAGTTCCTTCAAATGATGCAGTAACTGCTGTCACCGCAGGACTAGCGAACCACTGTGAGCCAAACATAGTCATTGAACATCAAGCTCCAGACAGTGCTAGTTGAACTGCACCGATCAAAATTGAGTCGGCAGCAGAGACAAAATAAGGGATTATGTCTACCGCATTGGCGGCGGTACTAAGGGTAATACCAGCATCTCCGACTGTTTTGAACTGACTGCCAAGACTTAAAGTTCTGCTTCCCGACCCGTCTTGAATACACACAATGACACCAGCTTGTCCCACCTGTTCTGTAGATGGATTTGCCAGAGTGACGTTCCCCGTAAAGGTGAGAACAAAGTTCTGATTGGCAGTAAAATCTAAAGTAACCGATCCTGTATTTGACGTATCCGTATCGGTTTTAGCCAGAACAGTGCCAGCAAAAGTACCTGTAGTTGTACCCGTAGCTATAGAAAATACAGTGGCGTCGGCATCGTTCTTGATCGTGACATCTGTGTTTGAGCCTTGCCCACAAATTACGATTCCCTCCGTACTTGTGTATCCGAGGGCGGCGTTATCACTGGCAGCTGTGTCGCCTCCAGGTTCTATTTTCCCTGTCGCGCTTAACGTAGTGAATGCGCCAGCGGCGGGAGTTGTCCCACCGATAGCCCCAGGTGCCGCCATCTTAGCGGTCACATTGGCAGCCGTAACAGCGCGCGCTGTGTCAGATCCAGTTACAGTTTCGGCATCTGTCGCAAGCTCTACAACGCCTTTGTTTGTCGCGCTCGCGTCTTCTCCAGAATACGTGACTGTGTTCGTGCTAGAAACCGCGACATCGATACCTTCACCAGCTGCGAAGGTTTGCGTTTCCCCGTTCTCGACCTCCTGCGTGGTCGAGCCGTCGGACATAATGAAGGAAGACATGCCCCCGCCGGCATTTCCTGTTCTGACGAACTGCACGCTGACGGCATCGCCGTCGCTTATCGTGCCCGCGCTTTGCACAAATGTGCAGGCGATTTTCGAGTACGTCGAAGCGCTAGTGACGGCGCCGGTCACGTTGTAAATATGGAAGTTCTCAGGTGCCGAGTTCTTGTAGATTGAGATCGTGCCGCGCAGTGCTGTCGTCGTGCTGTCGTCCCAACTGTCGACCTGCGTATTGATCGATGCACCGCCGGCCTCAACGTCGTCCATATAGACAACCGTCGCAGAACTCGGCGTTCCGTTATTTAGCCAGACTTTTCCTGCGCCCTGGTCAGTATCGGTTGTCGCAGTCTCAAACGCCATCAGAAGGCCAGCGACATTTCCCGTCGCGCCGGTGCTGCCAGTCGAACCAGTCGATCCGGTCGATCCGGTGGCGCCAATATTTCCGGTGCGGACGAAGCCCAAGACCACTGGGTCGGTGTCACTGAACGAGCCCGTGCCGGCGACGTAAGTGAGAGCCTGCTTTGTGTAGCCGCTCGCGTTGGTTGCGGCACCCGTTACATTCCATTGTGCCCAGACCGCGGCGTCGTCGCGCTTCGACATGGTCATAGTCCCGCGAAGCGCGGTCGTGGTGCTGTCGTCCCAGGTTTGCACAAGGGTTGAGATGGTGGCGCCCGCTGTGTCGACATCATCGATGTAGCACGCACTTGCCGAACTTAGAGTGCCGTTATTGAAACGTATAATTCCAGCGCCTGGATCTGCATCTGTGGTCGTCGTCGAGTAGGTAAGATTAAGGCCGGCAGGGATGCCGATGTTGCCGCTGCGTGAGAAAGACAACCGAACCAAGTCATCATTGCTGAACGAGCCCGTGCCGGCGACATATGATAAAGTGTGTTTCGTATAGCCCGAAGCATCGACCGCCGCGCCGGTTATGTTCCAGGTGGCCCAGACAGCAGCGTTCTCTTCCTTGACCATTATGATCGTGCCGCGCAGAGACGAGTTTGTGCTGTCGTCCCATGTTTGCACGAGCGCGCTGATATCCGCACCCGCAAGATCCGCATCATCGATATAGCAGATTGCTGCACTTGATAAGGTGCCGTTATTAAATCTAATGTACCCAGCCCCAGGGTCGCTGTCCGTGGTCGTGGTCGAATACTTCAGGCCCAACCCCGGCGGCACACCAGAACTACCGGCTGGCGAGAAGGCGAGGGATACCTCGGCGCTGTTCGATGCCGATGTGGAACCCGCGAGATAAACGACCGGCACTTTCGTATAAGAGCTCGCGTCCGTAACGGCACCCGTCACCTTGAAGGTAACAATCGGGGAAGCGGTATTCGGATTGCCGGCGATCGTAATGATACCCCGGTTTGCACCGTCGGCGTCGTCCCAGCTTTGAACCCACGCGGAGATGTCTGTGGACCCATCACTGTCGTCGACATACATCACGGTGGCCGAGCTAAAATCGGCATTGTTCAGACGGATAAACCCGGCACCTGGATCTGCATCTGCTGTGGTCGTCGAGTATTGCATCGAGATCCCGCCGGCCATGCCGGTCTGCCCGATCGGTATGCCCAACGCGAGGGCACCACTGGCGGTCGTGAAGGCTGCCGTCGCTGTTCCCGGTGAACCGGAACTGGTTGCAACATTGCTGACGCTAACCGAACTGACACGGCCCGTCGTGGCTTCAATTCCCGTGCCGTCAGACGTAAACCCCAAGAGCTTGCCGGCTCGAGTGGAAGCATCGTCCGTAAATTCGGGCGTGGTGATCGATGTCGTCCGCGATACCTTGAAGGAGCGGTCAAGCTCCTCTTGCAGTTCCTGGCTAATATGCGTCAGCTTGTCGAGCGCGTCTTCGTGATCGGCGGCCGGGAAGGGGTCGGCTGGCTGATAGTCGGTGCCTTGTGTGAGCGCAGTATCGCGAAGGATCACGACAGTCTCGCCGCTCGCCGGCGCCGTCACAAAGGTCACATTGCCGCCGGCAGTTTCACCAACGCCAGACACGCCGTAGTTGGCCGAGCCGGTTCCTTCCGCCTTGAGCGCCTCGGCGCCGGAGCTATCGGTCCTGACGTAGACCTTTAGTTCGGTACTGGCGAAGACCTTCCAGGTATACGCAAAGGCCGTCGTGGACCCGTTGCCGGAGTAACTGGCTTTGAGTGTAGTAGTGCTAATAGTCATCTTATTGGGCTTCCATTAGTTGCAGTGACTCCAGTCCTAATTTCTCTATTTCCAAATTAAGCTCGTCTCTAATGCTGGCTAGTTCCTCGGCGTAGGGGCTCTCGGTCATTAACTGGAACTTAGCCAAAGATCGAACAGCCCCCATGATGCCCCTCACACTTTGTCGGGCTGCGTCATGCGCCAACTTGTTGCCCTGCCTGCTCGCGGCGATCATCTTTCGGTAATTTTCTTTTATTTCGGCGTACCCGGCCCCCAGTAGTGGGCCATCGCCATCTGTGTTTTTCGGCAAATCACTGGGCTTGGTTTTGCTGTCAGGGTTAATGATGTACTCCAGCACCTGGAAAGCCATTGTTCCGGCGCGTTCGTGGAACCAAGCGATTTCTTTAGCCTCTAGCCCAATATCCCCGCCCAAATTTGTCGGGTGCCCTGTCAGCGTCGCGTCGTTTTGGCCTGTGTCCAGATAGACCAACTCTTGATCAACAATATTGGGGTCGTAAGGACTTCTGGTACGGCTGTGGACGATCTTGCGCCCCCACAAGTCGCGCTCTGGTTCCAGTGTCAATGACCAGCCGGGGAGACGCGCTGCAACATGGTCAAGCGTGTTAACCCGCAACCGTTTTAGCTCGTCCGTCGCCACTTTTAATTCGTTCCACGCTGCGGAACCGGGCACCAGACTTTTCAGATACTGGCGGATCATCCTCTCCCCGTAACGGCCAGGATTGCGTGTGGCATCCATAAACATCGCCGGGCCGGCCATAAAGGACTTGTTGTGCAAGTTGTAGCCAATCGCTCCGATCGCAGCCAACACGATTTCCGTAGAGGTGCGTTCGTCGAGTTGTGGATGCTGTGATATTTCCAAAGTATCCACAAACAATCCAATCATCGTAGCTAGCGGTTCGATGACGCCGTAGTTGTACCAAGTGTCTCCGATCTTAATGTGGTAGGGCTTTATGCCTTGTCGCTCATATGCGGCCCGAATGTCTTTGTCGGCGGATATTCCGCCGGTGATGTTGCCGGCCTTATATTCAAACGCAAAGCCCAGCATTATGGACTGGCCCACTGCTATCTTTGTCCTGGCCTTTGCCAGTGCCACGCCGCCTTCCTCCGCTGCGTCCGTATAGCGCTTCATCCACGGGGCAATAAGAGATCTTTCGCCCACATACAAAATTGCATTGGTCGGTGTTTTGAAAAACGGCACGAGCCATCGACCGCTCCCGCCCATCGCCTCTTGCAACTTCTTGAGGCGGCCTTCCATGTCTGTCTGTAGTGTAACGTATCGCGCTTTTTCCCTGGCCTTTTCCGCCATCTCTTTCGTTGGGTTCATTACAAAGTCGGCCATGTACTCCGACAAGTCGTCGCCCTTTTTGCCAAGCTGGCGGCCCTGGCGGAACGCCTCCTCCCAAAGCTGTCCGCGATAGGCAACAACCTTCATAAAGGCATCTTCCATCATAAGCGCGCGGGTTGGCGCACGGCCGAGTGTGACCAGATGGCCGAAAGCATTTATTGCGGCGCCATACATGCCGCCTTTTTCCCAAGTCTCGGCGGATATAGCGTCGGCACGTTTCAAGGGGTTGCGTCCGGTGATTAACGACATTTCCGCCCCGGCTATCGCTTCCTCACGCAACCAGAAGGCGCGACCGCCGGCATTCGATGCCTCACGCAAGGACATTATCTGTCCAAACAGTTGTGCCTGCACGTCGCCAAAAGTTACATCTCGCTCACGACCCGCAAGCCCACGCGGCACTTGCCAGGCGGCGGTTACCGCTAGCTCGGTAGTGTCCAGGATCATGGCAGCAGCAACGCCACCCGTGTTTTTCAAGTGCGTAAACCAGCCTGACAGTAGGGAGTTGATCCACATCTCATGGACGCCATCCCATAATTTCTGCCCCTTTGTAACCACGCGCACCTGGTGTGCTCGCTCGACTAGGTCGCTGCTCTTACGATATGCCTCGATGGCATGGTCTAACTGATCTGCTCCGCCTGCCTGATCGATGATCCTGCTGTAATCGCGGGCGAGCAATTCGGCATCGCCGGATACAGTAGTACGAAGAGCGCCTAGCGCTTGTGCGATGTCGGTCTGTGCGCCCCGAAACGAGCGTTGCAGATTGGCGACATATGTCGCCTGCCGCTTCCATTCGTAGCGGACTTTGTCGCTGGGATCGATCGCCCATCGGTCGGCAAGCTCATCCAGTTTTCGTATTTCGGTAACCAGCATATTTTTGCCCGCTACGATCTTGGCAGCGAGTTCGCCAGGCGGACTGTTTGGTCCGAGGTTGAATCGACCACTAAGGAAAGTTCTCGCAAGAGCTTCTGGGTTGGTGCCCAGAATGTTTGCCATCGCTTCGGTCTGCTGCAACGTAACTGTCGTTATTTCATCCTTGCCGAGTTTTTTCAGTGTCGCTTCGATCGCATCGCCCGTCGCATCGAGCGTCTGGTAAATGTGTGCCTCATCCGGCACCTTGATCTCTGCGCCAGGCGGCACTTCCGCCCCTGCCTTGGATTGCACACGGATGCCAGCAATCATGCCGTCGTCCATATCGTACTGGCGAGTACGAGCCTCTAGGATCTTGTCCAACTCGGGGTCGCCTATCGTCGTCCACATCTTATAACCGTCGTTGCGATCCATCTCGTTGACGAGTGGCCCGGTATAATCTATGTCGCGCTCTACGGTTGTCGGCGCTTCGGGTGGCGGTGTTTCGTCAATTCTAGGCTCTTGCTCTTTCAAATATGCTTTCGCATCTTTCTTTCTATCGAACGTGCCAAGAACCTTTTCGTTCGCGCTGTCGTAGGCTTCCCATTTACCAGTATCAACGTCCGAAGGTCCGGGCTGTTTTCGTACGGTAAACTTTTCCTGGATTTTTAATCTGGTACGCGTCTGCCCTGTAGGCGTTTGATAAGTTTCCGTCGCTCCCTCGAGGGTTTCTTCTAGCTCCTTTTGTTTTTGCATCTTCCGCGAGTACAGTTCGAACGCGCTAGGGAGTTCTTTGCCAAGTGGGCCAAAGGGTCGCACAATCCACCCAGCAACACGCCCTGCCACCGAGGCGGCCGCGACTTGTGTGCGCTCGGGCTCCGGCTGAAGAGGCACCAAGCGCTGGTCGTTGGGGATCTGATGCTGTGGGTAATCGTCAGCAATATCTGAAATCAGATCCGCGGATGATGTATTAATTGCCATATTTTTTCCAACAAAAAACCCGCCAGAAGCGGGTCGCTACATTGATGTCAAACTTTGTTATTCTGTTCGCTCTTCGCCTGCGAGACCTGCGGCGGCAATCGGTGCCGCGCTAAACAGCGGAGCGCCTTTTTGCATCAGACTGTCGCGCATCTTCTTGGTGACGGGCAGGGTCCATACTTCTGGCGTAGACTCTCTCTGTGTTTGTATCTCAAGCCCTGCCACATACGATTCAGCGTCCGCTTTATTGTTAAAGTCTGCCAAAGAACCGCCGTTCACCCTATCTCTCACTGTCCATTTTCCATTATGTTCTATAATATGGATACCAGATAGATCAGACCTTATCCCGGTATCAATCTCCGTCACCCCGACCTTCGCGTTGAACTTCTTGCCAAACTTGCCAGCGTAAGTTTTCAGCATCTTGTCGTAGAAACCTGCCATGCCTTCGCCGCCAACTTGCAGATCAACGCCCGTATAATCACGACCGTCTGGATATTCAGCGGCATCTTTAATGGCTTTGTCCGCTAAATCTTTGCCAATCAATTCGGGCAACTTGTCTTCTGTAACAACTTCTGCGATGCCAGCACTTGTCCCGTCTTTTTCGGCGGTAACGTAATACTGCCCTGCCTTAGCGCCATCGCGCAGCTTTTCAACGCGGATTGTGTCAACCTGCTTACTCAAATCATACCGCGCTGCTTGTATCTTCCCAGGTGTCCACGCAATCATGTCGTAGCCTTCTTCTGCCGCCATACGTGCAATGCGGCGAAACGCCATTTCGTGCCATGTCTTTTTGAGCGGTGCGTCTGGGACTCCTCTTGTGGGAATTTCTGCTGCTGGGGTGCCATCCGGATTCACCCAACGGTTACTTTCAAGATCAAAACGTGCCTCTCCAGTTTTATACCCCTGCTTGCGACCCTTCTGGTGCCAATCGCTCTGTATCTCCTCAACGAACAGTATCTTCTCACCATTCGGGCCAGTGCGGTCGTTCAGCCGCACATGCGCGAGGGTGTTGGGTATTTCGAGATGACCGCCTGTAAAGCCTTTCCCGCGCCGATTAGCGACACTCTCGTCCATCAGTCTCTTAAATTCTTCGATCTCTTGTGGATCTCTTAATTTGCCAGCCACATCTTTCTTGTTAAGCTCATCATATCTTTTTTTATCAAACCCACTCCCCCGTCTTTCTGGCAACGTAAGTGCCACCTCGCGGTAGTTCTCGCCGCCAGGGAGGGTGTATTGTTCAAAATCCCGATATTGTGCTGTGGCTCCACTCACGTTAGATTCAAAATCGTCGAAAACCCACCTTTTTACTCGGGCGGGCGAAGCACCCGCAGCAACGAGGGCATCACCTAATTCACTAGCCACGTCATCATATTCAGCAGATGTTGCCTCTCGCAGTTTTTCAATTAACGGCTGAAGCTCGTTAATGTTCTGATAAAGACCCTCGTCATTATTAACAATCAAATCTATTTCGTCAGCCGTTGCCTTTTTTGCCGTGTCAAAAACAACAGCATCCTGAGACTTTACAACTTCCTTAACCTCGACCTGGTTGGCATCAACGAAATCCATGATCTCCTGCTTGGTCACATTCTTGCGGCCCTTGAGGAAGTCATCGAGCCCGATCCACGCCATCTCCTCTGGCTTGACACCTTCGCCCTTGGCAATCATCTGCCGCATCTGAATTGCGGTGCCCTTGTCTTGCGGCAAGGCATCGACTGCACGGCGCACGGCAGAATAAAAGCCGATCTCGCTTATATCGTCCTGCGGCGCAGCGCGTGCGGCTGCGTCATCTGTAGGCCCCACACCCATGCGCGTGGTTGCACCACCTTCCGCAGCCATATCTTGAACTGTCTGACGCAGCTTTCCAGCACCCTGGCGTGCGAGCGGAGCAGCCGCGATCCCAAACGTCAGGCCACCAGCCAAGCCAAATCCGACCGCTGAGGCCGCGCCTATCTGACCCCAATCAGCTTCAAACGCCGCGCCCCGTTCTCGTGTGGAGCCGTGTTTAACTTTTTGATCGATATAGGTAGCAAACCCGGCCCAACCAGCACCCTCTGCCGCGATTGCGGTGGCGCCCAGACCCAGAGACAGCAGCCTTTTGTACGTGTTTTCCCCGATTGCACCCTTGCCGCCGGCCGCCAGCAAATTCTTGAATACCTTGAGCGATCCGAGCCCTGCAAAGGTGCTTGGGTTCATTACAAGGTTTTTAAACAGCCGCGTACTGCCCTTAAAAGTGAACGGCGGCAGCTTATCGTAAACGTCCATCAAGGCAGCCTGCGCCATCAGCACTTCCCGAGGGGTATTCTCATCCGACTGCATAAAGGCGCCCAGCATTCCGACGTCCGAGTACAGCAAGTGGCCTATCCACTCGAGGCCAAATTGCGAGTACTCTGCATCGTTTTGAGCTAGGAAAGACTGATTGAGCGGCGGGCGGTTTATCTCCAAGTCACTTACGAACTCACCCGTAACATTCCAGTCTGAGCCCTTTGGAACACGCATCCCGTACTTGGCTGCGGCAAGGTGTTCGTAATCGTTAATCTGATAAAACCAGTCGTGTACTATTCTAGCAGCGCGATTAAAGTTCACGCCTGGCTGCTGCCAATGTTGTTCGGGCGTTGCATACTCGAGGGGCACTTCGCTGTCGTCCCACTCGGTGTTCCGCAGCAATTCATTTTCGTCCACCTCGTGCGAGCGGTTTTTCAATGTCTCCGGCGGGAGAGGGGGCGCGTTTATTTCATACGCAATGTGGGGGTCTTGCCCGTTCGCCTTGGCACGCTCGAACGTCTCCGAAAGCTCAAACTGTTCACGCTCCTGGTTGACGCTCATACTTGCAAGGGGATCGGTCATTAGTAACGCCGATCTCGTATCAATTACTGCCATGCTATTACACCATCGCTGCTATCGCGTACCAGCGCCGCGATTGGCAGCCCGGTCTGCGGCACTCTCTTCTCCATTTCCGCCAGGTTCCCATTCCGCGATTGATTTTATCCACTTCCGCCACGCGGCTTCTTCCTCCACACTCTCAGATGTCTGCTGTTCTTCCCCCGTATTTGGGTTGGTTTCTGTTCGCTCGCTGGGCGGCGGCTCCAGTTCAATTGGCGCACCATGCCGCTGGATAATACGCCCCACGTACTGCAGACCGCTTTCCATTGCATACAGATCCCTGACGCCAATACGTGCTTCTATATCCAACCCAAGATCGCGAACTTCTTCTGGCGTAAGCTGCGCCAATGTTACATCTACGCCTGCCACTTCCTCTGCAGCGGATACTTTTTTCGGCAGCAGACCGCTGGCGTAGCGTTGCCACGCGGCTCGCGCATTGCCTAGATTGTCAAGCGTCAGCGTGGACATGTTGAGCGCGTTGCCCGCCCCAAACTCTCGTATGTTTGTAATCCCTAAAGCGCTTTGGATGCTTGAGGGAAGAGTGCGCACGATGCTTTCCGCGACCTTTGTTTGTTGCTGCGTTTGGGCTAAGTGTGTGTCGATGACTTCATAATATGCCTGGGCTGGGCGCACTCCACGGCCGACCATATCATCGTACTGACGCAGGGCTGTCGCCAGTTGGATGTCGTTGTCCGCTGACCTCGATCCTTCAAGCGTAATCCCCCCAGGTCTATCGCCGACTACCGTCCTCAAACTCGTTTTGTAGCTCTTGATCTGTTTTGCGCGCGGCGTGTTACCGCGCATCGCCTTTGCGTTAGTGGTAAGACCTTTATGCGCCAAGCCACCAATGATCCCCGCTTGATACTGGCGGTTTACTTCTTTTTCCAAAGAACGAAGATCTTCGTCGGTGTACGCATTTGTAATGCGGTCGTTAAACTCGGCGACTGCTCTTTGATTGTTAACCTCGTCGTTGCCTTCAATTTTTCGTCGCAAGATATCTCTCTGCGCGGGGCTTATCTCGCGCTTGTTCATACTCAGCAGGTCACCAACCGTTACCATTGGAACATCGACCGGCAAGACCTCGCCAGGGTTTTCCAGTTGCCACGCACGCGCAATGTCTATCTCAGCGGATAGTCTCTCGTACTCCCGCTCCTGTTCGATATTCACCTTCGCTTCTTCGTCTCTGTCTTTCTTCAACTCCGCATTGTGCGCGGTAGTGATTAAGCTGGAAAGACGTCTCTCCCCCAAAGTTTCGAGGCGCGCTGCCGCGCTAATGTCCAGGTTTTTGTAGCGCTCGCCACTACGAAGGTCGTCCAAAAACTCTTCGACAAGGAGTACGGGGTCTAGGTCGCCATCCTTTCCGCCGGCAGCCGCTACCGCGAACTCCGTTCGGGCCTGGTGGTAATCAATGTCGCTCAGTGCCGTGACAACGGCTCTCTGGGTTTTTACGGCGCCCCAGCTTCCAATCTCACCCTGGTACTCAATCGACAAAGCCAGTTGCCCAATTGCTTCTTCCCGAACATCCCCTGGCGGCATTGCCGCAATCTCGCGCACCTTGGCATTCTGGTTTCGTATCCAGATGCTTTCTGAATAGTCCGAGTACTTTCCCCTGAGATGGCTTGCTATACCTGGCATTGCCGAGGCAACACTCTTGTACCCAGACGTCAGAAACCGGGAGCGCACGACCGGATCTCGGATTGCCGCAGCCCTCTTATTCAGATCGCTTACCAGGGAACTCTTAATCCATGAACGCTGATCGGTCACGCCTCTCGTCTGGCCGTGCTCGTCTTTCCAGTATTCACTGTCAACGCCGTAGGTCTGTGCGTTTACGACCGATTGCTGTACGCCCGTACCAAACTCATACTCCGCCGCTGCCTGTTTGGTGGCGCGTTCCTTCCCCAACAAAAAACCAAACCAACGCGCACCTTCCGTCTGTATTGTTCCGCCGAGTGCTCCAGACGCTTCGGCGGCCATAGCAACCTGACCCGGGTTGGCGACTGCGCTTAAATCCTGGCCGGGTGCCGCCTTCGGCATACCCAGCGTGCGACGGTATTGAGGTACTTTCATTATGCGCTCGCCAGTATGTATGCAGCTTTTGAGGCACCGCCAAGCAAAGCGCCATAGCTTCTGTACCTGCCGGCGGTTTTATATTGACGTGCGTAAAGTCGCTGGAGATTTGCCTCCAAATTCTCATTCACTGCTTTTTCTCGGAACTGCATTGCGTTCGTTTCGCCCTGCATCTCGATCATGGCGATCTGATCGTCCGCCTCGCGTGCCGCTTCTTCCTGCACCAGTCGCGCAGTTCCCTCGGTTGATACGACATTGGCCTTGGCATAAGCGACCGCCTGCGCACCACGAAAATCTTCAAACTGTTCACGGAAGTCTTGAACCTGCGTGCCGGCGAGGAACTTCTGCCACTCGCCCTGCATTTCGGCGACCTTGGCATTCCGCGCGCGGATCTTGGCGTTGTACTCTGCTGCGCGTGCTGCTGCTTCGCCTGCCCGATTGCTACTCCCGCTCCCCATTAACCCGCCAAGGAGACCTAATCCAGCAAACGCCCATCCTGCAGGGCCGCCCATCAACGACATCAAACCCCCCGCCGATGCTGCTGATGTCGTACTGGCAATGGTCCCTGGGTTCACAACATACATTACATCAACCTCGCGTATAAATAATGGTCGGAGCCATCGGGTCCGTAGTGGTGCATCAAGCCCTCGCGCGTGAACCCAAGAAACTCCAGAAAACGCTGGCCCTGTGGGAAGTCATATCGCGCTGTCGCCTGTATTCGATGGTAACTGTTTTCTTTTGCCAGCTGATCCATGTAGCCGCGCACATACCGGACAAACTCACGCTTGTGCCGGCGGATCAAATCCGACGGTACTACCCACGCCTCGCCCATGCCGTCCCATATCGGGAATATGCCGGCACTGAAAACCAGGTGTCCGTTTGTCAAGAGACTGAAAGCGTGGCCCTTCAGCGCCATCGCCTTCACGTTGTCCTTTGTCATAAACCCACGGTCCGCAGTAGCCAACGTGCTGTTTCTCTCCCAAAGGTCGTCCGCGTGCTCCGGCACAAAGTCGACGACCTTAAAGCTAGTCGTAGGTTTGGACGCGCGCATGGATTGCGATGACTGTCATCGGCAGCGGCAAGTCCTGGCGCACGACAACATAGCCATCCTGGTCGTATCCGGTCGGCATCTCCAGTTGTTTGTCACCAGAGAAAAGCGGTATGGGCTCGTCCATCTCGTCAGCGCCCGAACGGAACGGGATGCGATCGAGGGTGGAGACATCACCGCCCACGAGGGCATTGACCGATCGATATAGTCTCAGGTTTACGTCATCGATGCGCTTGATCTTTCCTTGCGCTGTCCCATCCGTCGAACCCGCTTCGATGCGCATGGTCTTGAGCGTGCTGTGGAAAATCAAGCCCAGGTGTGCCTTTGTCGTGGCCCGATCGAGAGTAACCGCGCCCGAGGAGACAACCTTGTTTCCGTGTGCCGCGCCGTTGGTAATGATCGCGACGTTTTCCGCTTCCAAATGTGTCGCACCGCTAAGAGATGTCGCGGAGCTACCGTCGTATGTCAAACCAGAGTCAATATAAAAAGCATCCTCGACGTCCGAACCAAAGTCGAAGTTTTTGATGTACTCGACGTAACGCACAGTCGAACCGTCGATGGTACGGTTGACAATCATCCACAGTTCATCCTCGGCCGTGCCCGGGATGCTGGCGACACTTTCCACCAGTGCGTGGCTCTGGCTTGTTGCCGCCAGACGTGTGTCGTCCGATGTCGTTACAGTCAAAAAGCCGACGCCGGCGCGTGCTGTTTCCTTAATGGTGACCACAGCTGCCCCTGGGTTTGGCACAGTGAAATCTGCGTGGGCGTTGATCGCGGTATAGATGTTGTCGGCGGTCGTATCATTGCTCTCGTTTGGCCGCCATCCTAATGTCTCCGCCGGGGCCGAACCGCTAACCGCTTCCGAGGTAAAGGTTATTGTTTCCCCGTCGGACTTGGTCAGCTTAATCGTCGAGCCGACCGCAATGTTTGCGTAGTCGGAGACTGTTACGGTCGCGGCACCCGAGACACCGCCGATCTTGTGTGTGTGCCAGGCGACCACCTGCTCTTCGCGTCGGTAGGTCATACCGAGGAGTACGCCATCGGAACGCACCATCCAGACCACGCTGTCCGGCTCCTGTCCGTAGGACAACTCGGTCAAGCCGCCCTCGGTTGCGTGCTCCGCCAGGATTGTCAGATCCGGCGCTATGTAGCCATCGGTATCAAAGTCATAAGTAAGCTCACGTATTTTTCTCGAGGCACGCTGCAGAAAAAGCACCGCATTGCCAACCTGGACAGGCTGAACATCCGCCGCACCAAAAGCCGACTGCTGTTTGATCTGCACGTTCGTCGGCGTAATCGGCTCATCCGTGCCACTGGCTCGAACTACAAACTCACCGCCCGAAGTGCCAACCAGCAAATTGCGAGACGACGACAGGTAGCGGATCACGTTTACCTGGTTCGATCCCAGCGTATAAATTAGCGCGCTGTCGTCTTCGGTGCCTGCAGTAAAGTTCTCGAAGTCGCCCGACACCGAGAAGAAAACCGTCTGCGGCTGTGAAGCCGTGCCGGCAAATGTCAAGCGCTGCTCGTAAAATGTGACCGAGGACGGATACCCTGTCTCGGGAGAGAACGCTCCGAGTGCCCACTCATCGTCCGCCACCAGCTTGCCCACAACTGTGATACTGGAAGATGCGCTTTCGTTTACGACATCGTCACTTGGTGCAAGCAGCAACGTGTCGTCGGTCACCTTCACGATTAGGTAGCTTGTGTTATTCGCGCTCGTGCCTGCGCCGGAGACCGTGATCTCCATGTTGTCGAGGAACCCCTGCTTTACCCAATTCTTGGCGCTGTCAATGATCCGGTCGTTGTGCTCCAGCGAGGTCGAGCTAGGATCGCCCTCTGCGAAAGAGATTGTGCTCGCAGTGTAGGAAGGCTCAAGCTCCGTATCAAAAACGTCGTTGTCCTGCACCGTTGCAGTGATCGATGTCGTCGAGCCGACCGCCGTGATCTCTGCGTAGCCGTGGTGCAGTTTTACCAGGCGCCCAATGTCATCAGTGGTAAAACCACTCCCGCCGTTGATGCCTGTTGCGGCACTGGCAGTAATAGTAACCGAGCCGGTACGCGCCCCCGATGTCAGCGTCGTCGCAGTTGTGTTCGGGTCTAAAAACGGTCCTCGGGCAAAGTCAACATCCGTAATAGTCCACGCTGTATGTGACGTGCGAGCTATCTTGCGCACCGGCTTATCAGGGTGGACGACATACATCACGTCGGCAGACTGGGCAAACTTCAGCGCAGCCAGATCCGCAGTGGCGTATGTTGTGGTTACCTCTACGGCAGAGGCAGGCGAGCCCGACGTTACCTGTCCGCCGTCCTTGTAAATGCGGAAGTAGTTGTTTCCGAACTCGAGCACGTATGCCTGGGTTACGTTAAACTGGAACGGCACCAGGCGTGTCTGCAGGGAACTCGTCTTGACCTCGGCGACAAACCTTGTGCCCGGTCGTCGTGTCGCGCCCCCATGCGGGTGGATCAGAAAATTCTCGAGTGTCTCGCACCCGTTAAAATACTTTGCCAGATCCGAACGACCGTTCAGTCTGGGGCTAAGTTCACCAGCTGTAAAATTGGTGAACGCGAAGTTGGCACGAGCCATCTACAGCCTCGCATTAACCAGGGTGTCTGCTTGCAACGAACCACTCACCGTGACGCTTTGCAGGGCACCCGGTGTTCCCTCGGTCGCATCAACAAATCGCGCCTCGCTCAACTTTGCTTCGTATAACTGGAACATGGTGCCCGTCAGCGTGCTCGATTGCACCAGCGCGTAGCTGGTATCCGCAGCCAGGCGCGCCGCAATTGCTTCGACCAACAGCTGGTCATACTCATTGGGATCGGTAACGCGAGCAAGGTAGATGACCTTGACGGTATCCTCGTCGCAGTGGATCTTCCGGCCTTCCACGCGGAAGTCGACATCGAGGTACTCGAGGCGCAGAACGCGCAGGCAGTAGGGATCAGTGGGGAGTGTAAACTGATTGGTGAAACCGAAAGCGGGACTGTCGCTGTCGGCAGCGATTTCGACGCGGGAGATCGCGCAGTTCCACGGATGGGCCCGGAGCACGGCGTCCCTCACGTAGTCGTAGCGTTGGTTGGTAATCCGCGCGGACTTGCTGTCTTCGCTGCGGGAAATAATGTTGCTTGCGCCGACCATGTTTAGCGCGGAATTAATGATGTCAACTTCACTCGCCATTGTCGGCTCCTAAAAATACCAGCAATACTTTTCTGCTTCCTTGGTGCGGCAACACCCGATGCCGTTCGTCGGACGTGTAAATAATTGCGTCCAGGTAATGCGCCGAGTGCTCCTCGGACGGGTCGGCAAACTGGAATGCGCCACCTTCAAATCGATCGGGCGGGGTCAGCAAAACCGATGCACTCCATGCGCACCAGGGCATGTGGTTGCTGTCGCCGGTATCAACGTGCCAGTCGTGCCCGTCAGACTTGCCTTCGATCCTGCAATAACTTTTCGGTGTCACGACAGCGCCGAGGCGCTCCATCTCACCGACTACCTTGGGGATTGCGCCGATGTCAAAGGGCACTTTCCCGTTGAACCCCACGAGCGTTTCCGCTTCCGCCGGGGTCAAAATGTTTTCAACGTAACGACGCAAAGAAAGGGGAGAGGCGCGAACGCTACCTCTCCCGCTCCTTTAGTCGATGACGTAGGTAATGAGGTACGACAGATCGCCGGCGGTGTCGCCTGCGGCGTCGGTTTCAAGACCTATGAAGTAGTAGCCCCCAGGATCGGTGCTGTCGCCAGCATCTTCCCAGACGCGCTGCCCCATCGTATTGACATTGCGCGCTTCAAACGCAACTTCCGTACCCGTGAGCACAGCGGCCCTCAGATCGGTCGTCGCACTTGCATAAGCGTCAACGTCTTTTGCCGTCACGTTACCGTCTGCCGTATACAACCCGACGTGCATCGTTACGGTTGTGCCAGAGTCAAGATCGTCATTGTAGATCTTGATACTAACTACCGCAGCGTTGGTCGGAATTGGAGCCAACATGATGGTATCGCCGGCAGACAGATCGCCTGCCGCCAGCGCAATAGTTCCGCACGCAACACGCATCGAACCATGCAACTGGTAGGACGGGCTGTGTACACGCGGTGATGCCAGATGATTACTGGCAAGGGTCTGATTGACATTAGCCATTGTTCAGCCCCCCTATTCTGAGCAGAGGATCTGAACTACTTTTTCCTCTTCCATGCGCGTGGCACCAAACTGTGCACACACATAGACTTGGGTCGAGTAGGACTTATCCGCTCTCTGGGTGATCTGGGTCATCAGGTCTTTGCCCATCGCCAGTGTAATACCGTCCTCGGCCCACGCCAGAACCTGGCGGTAGGACGAACTGTCGGTATTCAACCGGGTCGAGGTAATGAACTCAAAACCCATGAAGGTGTTGATGTCACCTTGTACCAATGCCTTGACCGTATTGTAGTCGGCACTGGTTACGGTGCTGTCGTTCAAGAGGTCTTCAATCTGTTCTGGATGAACAGCGATATACCGCTTGATCGACGGATCAACATTGTTCTGGTCAAGTATCTTTTTCGCATTGACCATCTTTGCGATTGTTAGCCCGGCCGCTGGCGAAGCAACGCCAACAATCTGACCAGCTGGAAGCGCCGTAGAGGTGCTTCCAGACTTACCCGTCAGTGCAGTACCGTCAGCCGCGTCTATAATTGCGGTGTCGACTGCACGTCCGATTGCATACGCCGCAGCGTTTGCGTAACTCGACGTCGGGTCAATTAACATGGCAACCTTATCAGCATCGTCGATAAGGTCGGCATATTCCCAGTGATCCATCGTGACCATCCGCCTCGAGTGAGGCGTGTCAGAAATCGGTGTATCACCGTGACGCGACGTCTTCTTAGCGGCCGTAGCCGAACCTACCTGGTCGAAAAACGCTTTCTCGCCAGTTACAGGCTCTTCGCGTACAGCGCGTCTAAGGAGACTGCCTTTCTGTTGTGACAACATCTGCACGTTAGCGCTGAACTGTTGCACAAAGGCAGTCGTGATTTGTGTACTCATAACGGTACACTCCTTTCACGACATCAGTTGAGCGGCTACCCGTCACAATGACGGACCAGTGCTTTAAGTTTTGCGGGGGCTTGCGCTTGTCCCGACTTGACGTCTCGGTGTCTTGCCGACGGGGCTGTCGCTTATCGGCCGGCGTAACACCTCAACGGTTATGGGGCTGCTTCCATATCTGGATGGACGTATCCCATAAGTTCCTGCACCCGCTGCACTGTCCCGCCGTGCTGCGAGTGTCTGCGATCCCAATAAGGTGAATCGGGAAGCATTAATTCGTCTATCTCTTTCTGCGCTTCCGCCGGCGTGTACGCACTGCTATCGCCCGACGTTATCGCCTGGTCTTCGCCGATGTTGTCGGCGACCCAGCTCTGCGTGTTGATCAAGGTCTTGATAAATGCCGGGTGATTGCGCAGCGGCGTTCCGTCCTGCAGAACGAGGTGCGTCAACTCCGGCACGGCAAAACGATCGATGAACTGATTGCCCAGCGTGATGCGTTCGTCGTAGGCCCGGCCAAACTCTCTCTTTAGATCCGCCATCGCCTGGACGCGCCCCGTCTCGACATCGGCCACCCCCTGGGACTGCTCGGTCGCGGCATACTCCATGTAGTCCGCCATCAAGCCCTGCGCCTGCTTCTGATTAAAGCCATGCTTGTGTGCGGAGTTGCGGAACCAACCAACAAAATCCTCGTTGACAGTCTCGCCCTCGGGAAGGCCGGACGTATCAAATTCGTAGCCGGCGCCATCCTTCGGCCGGCCGAGCTTATCATAGACACCGTTCCAGTCTGTCTCGTCGGCCCACTTGCCGGGGATTACCATCTTGTCGGCACCGACCATGCTCTGTGCATGAACGAAGCTCTTGGCGAGCGTGCCTACATCCTCAAAACCCTGCAGACTCTGGTGATCGCGTATATCTTCCGGCAGGCTTTCCCGCCAGCTAACTTCTCCAGACGTCGCTTCCCCGGCTTCTACCGGAGCGTCCGCTACCTGTTCGTCAGCCATCGATCTCAATCTCCTCTGGTTGTTGTGGTAAGTCCTTCAAAAATCCCTGTATCATCAAGACAACGCTCCGCTGCCCGTCGCGAAATGCCGTTTCATTCGCCTCTGTGCTGAACACCGGGCGGTGTACGTGGAAGCGTATCTGTAGGTCTTCCAGTACGACCTGGCCGTCGTCGGTGTTGAACAGCGCGCGGTATGCCGCGCGTAAGTCTTGCGGCGTCAACCGACAGCCTCAAGCGGCGGTGCGCCCATCTCCGCGGGAAGATCGGCTGCCGCCTTAACCGCCGGCGCTGCCTTGCCGGCAGCTTCAGCCGCCGCCATTTGCTGCTGCATCTCTGCCTGTTGTTGCTGTTGCTGCGCACGCTGCGCTCGGATCATCTCGACCTCGAAGGCACCGCGGACAACGCTTGCCGGCACGCCCAAGACGTTAATGACGTGGCGTGCCAGGCCATCGGTGTCGATATGGTCGAGGGCTGCGGGATCGAGGGAAGCGATCGGCTGCATCATTTCGATCATGCGCACCACGCCCTGCACTTCGGATTGTTTCTGTGCTTTTGCAAGGGGTGACACATACTCGATTTCGATGCGATCGTTCGCCAGATCCGGCGGCGCCTCGGGCAGCTGTTCCGCTCGGAGCATAATATTCCAGCACCGGCCGATTAACGGCTGCAACAATTCCGCCTGCAGGCGGCCCAACACGGGCCCGAGCAGGCGCATCTTTTCTTCTGTCCTCTGCAACACTTCCGTCGCGGTCATCTGCGGACCCTGGCTCATAATCAGCTGGTCGACATAGAACGCCTGGCGTATCGCGTTGCGACGTTGCTCTTCCATGTTGAGGCCGAGCGGCTGGTTGGCACCAATGTTCAGGGGCTCGATGCGGTCGCGTGTTCCCGATCGATAGAAGTTGAGCCCGCCGGGCACGGTTCGGATCGGCAGCATGAAGCCATCGTCCGGCACGAGCAGTGGAGGGTCGATCTGCTTTTGCGCAGCGCGGAGTGTGATCTCCGACATCTTCGACAAGACTTTGGTATCGGAAAGGGCATTCATGGAAGGTGATCGTCCGTACCCAAGCTCATACGAGGATTTCAACCAGCGCGGCACCACATACGGGAGTTCGTCAAAGCCGCCCTCCGAGAGTACCTTGCGCTCCTCGGGGTCGAGGTAGTAGCTCGCGAACGGTTTGTTGATCTTGTCGATCTTGCCTTTGTCGCGATCGTCGCGCGGCATGACCACATGCACGATGGTAACCTGATCGTAGGGGTCGCGTTCCTCGGTCTTGAGTATCTTCTGACTTACGTTGTCGGCGCCAAACTGATTGATGGCAGCGCGGGCAAACATACGAAACTTCCGGTACACCGTGTCGACACGACCCTTCTGGTCTTCCGCGAGGAAACACTCGGCAATGTGTCGGGTGGAAAAACGGAACGTCGTGTCGGGGTCGGATTCCACCAGCATGACGCCGGTGCCAAACAATATCAGGTCGTCGTACAACTCGTGGATCTGTTCCTGGAAGTTGGAGCGGTGGAACGCCTGGTACATCACCCCCTCGGTCAACTCGAGCCACTCCTTGGCCTCGTCGTCGTCGTTCAACTCAGGGTTGGTAAAACGCAGGCTGAACCACGGGGTCGACATATTGGTCAACATGCCATGCAGGGACGCACTCAGTAGTTCCGCGGCGTTGATTGCGGTGCCGTCGTAGATTAGTTCCGAGCGCTTGGCGCCGGGCGTCTGCGATTTCTTGGTGATGTCGGCCTTGCGTGGGCGCATGAAGTCAGCGATTTCCTGCCAGTGCGCTTCCCAGGTCGAGCGCTGTTCCTGGAGCCGCTCCAGTCTGCGCATTAACGTGACGGCAGTTTTATCTGCAGGCATCTAGGCCCCCAGCAATGTTTTCTTCGCCACCGGCGCCGTCCCTATATCGCCGTAAGGAGTCGTCAGTACGGGATCATATGGGGTCGGCTTTTTCTTTTTCGCCTTGCTGGTGACCGGGGCGTCCTCGCCGGGCTCCTCGCCGATTGCGGTAGCTGCGCCCGGGGTGATCTTCGGGGCGATCTTCTTGATCGGCGCTATGGGGGCCGGCTTTTCGTCGGGTTTTATAATCTTTGAAGCGACCTTTTTGACGACGGCACTTATTTGACTGGTCATCGAATTATCCTGTGCTTGAGGTGGCTGGTGATAACAGGTGAGGGGTAGTGACCGGCACCTGTTCCGGCAGCAGCCCCGTGAGAACGGTCGAGCTAATGCCCTTTTTCCTTCTCAGTCTTTCCTTGGTTTTCTCTTCCTCGCCACCCTGGGCGGAAACCGCTGCCACCGGCGGGAGCGGTGGAGGCGGTGGTATTGCCGGCATCGGCGGCGGCTTCGGTGGCTTCAAAAATCCCATAACCTTCTCCTATCCCAGCACCGGCTGGTCTTCATAATTCTGTAGCGGGTTGTAGGCCGTGTGTGCGACTGCCTGCGGTGGCGTTCCCCCGAGGGGGCTCTCCCGCAAACCTATTGCGCAGTAGCGCCAGGCATCGGCCGCGTGGCTACTCCAGTCATGCACGACACTGGTGCGGAACGTGCGATTGCGCTCGTCGTAAGCGCGATGATAAAAGCGCAGCGCGTCGAGCCCCTGCTTGCAGTTGTCGGCATCGAACCAACACCGCGGTATCAGCAGCTTGCCTGCGTGCAGTCCATCCTCGATCGGGAGCTTGGGAACGACCCTAAAATTAATTCCTAAATCCCATGCCGCTTCCCGGCGGCTTTTGCCGGTGCCCATCTCTCGCACCTCGATGTCATGCGGTGCGTTGTGCGTGCCGTAGAGGTAACCCTTTTCATCCAGGACACGCGCATAAAACGGCAAGCCCTCGCCGCGTGCTTCAAAAAAATCAATGACATGTAGTGCGCCTCGGCCTGCCGACTGTGTAAACCAAATGCTGGTGGCGTCTCCAATCCCCAGATCCCAATAGGTATCCACCCGAACTCCCGGGTCATGCGGGACGTGGGTGACCTGCCCCTTCTCCTCGATCGCCTGTAGCTCCCTGCCGAATATGGCGCCGGGCACCGCTGCGATAAAGGAGCACTCAAATTCCTGGTCGTACTGCTCCGGCGTCATGGCGCTACGCGCCGCCTCGAGTTCCTCCGGTGCAAGTATCGCGGTCTCGGATGCCTTGAACATCACCCGATACCAACCCTTCTCCTCGGCAGCCAGCTGCCAGTAATCAAAGAAAGCGTTGTGCCCGCGTGGCGTACCAATAAATATTGCGTAACCGCCGCGATCGGCCAGCGCCGGCCGGAGCACCTCGGGGAATACGCTCTCGGGCATGTCCGCGGTTTCGTCTATGCAAATCCCGTCACTGTAAATCCCACGGAGCCTGCTAGGATCATCGCCACCGAGAAGCGATAGCCTGGCGCCATTGGGCAGGTCGCACCTCAACTCCGTCTCGTTAAACTTCACCCCCGGTATGGCGCCGGCAAACTGGTGTACATAATCCCACGCTACCTGTTTCGCCATTCGGTAGGTGGGCGCTATGTAGTGAAAGCGCGGTGACTGCTTCTGACACAGCACGGCGTCGCGCAGTAGATGATTGATTGCCGCGACCGTCTTGCCCCATCTGCGATGGCACACGACCACAGACCAGCGATGCTTGGTAAGCTCCTGGTGCAGTCGTGCCTGCAGGGGGCGCGGCGTGTAGGGTATCGTTACTTGCACGCCTAATGCACCGTCGAGGAAGCTTCCATCGTCAGTAGCGGCATGAACGCCTCGAGATGCGACTGTGCCTGCTCCGCGTCCTCGAAGCCATCCACGACTACCATCAGCGCGTAGCTGTCACGCTGGGAGCGGAATGTGAATGCAGAGTAGACGACCTCAGTGTGTGTGAGTGGCTCCATTCAAAACCTACATAATCGCTATAGCAACCGGCGCCCAAGTTTTGGGGTGTACGGGGGGTCGGCGCCTCAGAAAAATAAATGTCTCCGTCGACCCAACAGGTCAGCAGCCACCAGGTCAGCGCATATGTATCAATGAGTTAGCTGAAGTTGCGCGCAACTCACGCACAAAAATAGAAAAAGCTTTGGGGGTAGCTGCGGATGAGACGCAACTGCGCCGGCCTCGCGCGAAATGATATGCGTCGCGCCGCCACTAAAACTCCGGCAAACCACTACCGCTTCTTCCTTGAGTACGCCTTACCCGACTTGACTACCCGTGGTCGGTAGCGCTTACGGCTCAACTGCTTGGCAACTGGGTTACGCTTCTTCTTCGGCATCGTTAGTACCTCGCCCTGTTGGTGCTCTTACTCAGCAGCCGCAGGTTACCGCGTGCATTGTTGCGTGGGTTGCCGTCGCGATGATCTACATCGGAGCCACTGCCCTTCGCTTTCATCTTGGCCCGTGCTGCGTTGCGGCTTGCTCTGTCCTTCTTCGAGCCTGGCTTGCTGTTGTATGCCCGCTGCTGCTTGCTGCGTTTGCTTGCGCTGCTCGAGTACTCACCCTTCTTCGGCATCGCTCTTCACCAGCTTTAATACGTCCGCGCTCTGCTTCGGTGGCATTGCTTCATCATCACCGCCACCCCATACCAGCACCGTCGTGCCACCTTGAGCATCGACGTCTTCCTTCTTGTGCCGGACACCGCGAGGCTGTTGTCTGGCAAATGTCCACTTGAGTGTATCCACCTCGAGCCTGCGTCGCTGCACCTCGGCATTCATGTGACGTGGGTCGAGGTCCGTCGGCAATGGCTGTCGTGCCAGGTCATGCATCTCATCTGCCAACACCTCGGCACCGATCGCACGAGCCTTCGCATACATCTCATACAAGTCCTCGTCGCGCTGCACCGCCTGCAGCACCGTGACCCAGTGCGGCTGGCTGTCGTCGTTGTCGCAAATCGAGCGCAGGCTCTTGCCCTTCGCCAACTCATCACAGATGCGCAGGAGCTTCTTCTTGTTCAGTCGTCCAGCCATTGTCACTCCAGAGAAAGTGGGGGCCTACGATCCCCCTTACCGTGGCGCAGGCAACATTAACTCGGCACCGATGCCGCTCGAGCCCACGGCTTACCCTCTACGCGCTCGGTCGCTATCCGGGCTGCTCCGGTCCAGGGTCAAATGGCTGGGGTGCCGCAGGGAGGGCAACGGCACCCCGAGGTGCGAAACGGAGAGGAAACGCACCACAAAAAACCACGCGAGGGGAGGTGTCCGCGTGGTTTGGTGTTCGTCAAAGGTCGTAGGAACACATAGCCTACAAAGCTACGTCACGTTTTGAGGTCATTCGCAACACCAAATGAAACCGGCCGCTAACGCTTGCCACAGAAACAAGTGGCCTCGAACCGATGAAACCGATGAAACCGATCTTTCTCTATCCGCTTACATATATGTGTGCAGGTTCTCGTGGGACTGATAGACGGATAATCGGTAACATCGGTAACATCGGTAACGCTTGTCAAAAAGCACCGAAGTGCTGGGATTGCTCGAACCGATTGAAGAGCCGGCGCAGCAGATAGCTTCTCACCAAACTAACGGCTGTGAATATTAGCGAGATGCCTAGTGCTTTGTCCCACACTGCGACGTAGCCAAACCAGGGGAAGACCACAAAAGTAACGGCCCAGGCGAGCACAATCCCAAGGACTACATTTGTAGACGCCTCTACGAAGCTGACGCGGCGAGACTGCACTGTCTATTCCATTTTCGCACGGTGTTAGCCAACGCCTGATGGTACTGTCGCTTGATGGTTCGCCGATCGAGGCGCCGCAGTTTTGCGATCTTGCGCCATGCCGGCCCGCGTGCTCGAAACGCTGCACTGTGCGCCACCGCCCACAGCAGCTGTCTATCGCGCACCTCGTCCTGCACCAGCACCACACGAATTGCCAGGTCATACGCACTGACCTGCTCATTGGTCGCCGCACCGAGCCGCATGTAGACTTGCTCGTCGGGGTAGGCGAGCCACTCCGGTAGCGTATCCGGCCACCACGCCTTGCGTGCCTTGCGCATCGCCGGCGGCAACCGGCGCTCCGTTTCAGCCGCTGTGAGCAGCAGGTTGTGTAAGTCGATCTCTGTAAGCGTCTCGCTCATCGTCATCCATCTTGCCGATTGCACGCCAGTAATCCGCACG
>Ga0114911_1000393_pt1 | contig 29269 bp, 20 predicted proteins | sample MalvireepMed_904_FD_89688 | JGI IMG/M metagenome (GOLD analysis project Ga0114911, IMG submission 89688) | Marine viral communities from the Global Malaspina Expedition - Malaspina viral metaG DeepMed_904 | ecosystem: Environmental > Aquatic > Marine > Oceanic | place: Mediterranean Sea...
ACGACAACTAGAAAAGGGGAGTTCTGCTTTAAAAGGTGGAATCCACATAGTACAAGGATTAAAGGAGCTTAGATAATGGCAGATTTAAAGAAGTATACCGTAGATGAGGTATTGGGCAAGATATTCAACGATGGTAGTGGTACCACTAATATACGTGGGAAGACTACTGGAGAGATGCTTAGTGCTGCATTAGATGATACTAATAACAGGCTTAATATAGACTTGCAAGGTGGAACTATTACTGGAGATGTAGCAATTGTAGCTGGAAATGGAGAGAGTGGAGACTTGACAGTAGCAGGCTCTGTCGGTATAAATGAGGTTGCCCCAGATTATAAACTTGATGTTAATGGATCGTTTGGCTTTAACCCTGGTGCATCTGTTACTCCTGTAGACAATGGGGATATCGTTATTGAAGCTACAGATAATACAACTTTAACATTTAAACTGAAGGGATCTGATGGTACTGTAAGGACTGGTACTATTACATTAGCATAATGTGTATATTTAGACAGAATAAAACATTGGAGAGTTAACATGATATCATTACTGGAAGCATTCAATGGTAGTATAGATACAAATAGGCTAGGACCTTCACAGAGGCCCAAAACACCCCCTAGAAGCTCGTCAAGTGGATTTTCCGATATGAAGTTCACTCACGCACTAATAAAGCATTTAGACAAGCTTTACGGACGTATTTTGGGAGATGAGCTCTCAGAAGTAGTCAATCAAGCAGATATTGTAGGAGATATAAACGGCATACCATTAGTTCGTAAGAACTCATACTATAATCCTGGGCATAGCAGTGTAACAGAGAGCGCGTAATGTCATACCCAAAGATCAAAATATCGGATGACTCTGGGGAAACAGTAGGCATTACTGACAACCGTCTAGATGTTAACGTGGCTGGGGCTACTATAACGACAGGCGATATTGATGTAAATTTAGATTCGGCAACAGACAGTGTAGCTGTGACAGGCACAGTAACTGTAGACTCCCTTGATACCCAACCTGCAACCTTTAATACTGTAGACGGCAGTGAAATTACCACAGCAGATAATACTAATGCAGCTGCTTTTGCTAGTGTTGGCACTAATGTGAAAGAGGTGCAAATACAATCTTTATCTACTAACGTAGATAGTTTCTATATAACTGATACAAGTGATAACCCTTGTGCAGAACTAACCCCAGCAGGAACATTATCCCTACCTATAAGTAACCTTAACTTACTGAAATATAAGAAGTTAACTAATGATGGTACTAGTCAAAAACTCTTAATTACGGCATTAAGCTAATGGGAAGAATAGCACTTAAACAAGCTGGTATACCTAACCATAAGCTTCAGAAGAACCTTGATGTTAATGGGTTTGCTATAAATGATGGACTTGCTGGTGAAGGCTTATATCTTAAGGATTGGGATGGCAATCCTCAAATGCGAGCAGGTTTAAATATCTCAAATCCTGCTCATACACTAACTGTATATGATGCGGACTATCCTTATATACAGTTTATAAACTCTCATACTGGTTCAGGGCAGAATGATGGACTTGTTATAGGTATGCAAAAAAATGCTGCTGCATACATCACATTAAGAGAGTCTTCACCACTAATATTTAGAACAAGTGATACAGATAGGCTTACTATAGAGAAAGGTGGCAATGTAGGTATTGGTGTTGCAGACCCTGATACTACATTAGAGGTATGGAGTGCATCCACACAGCTCAAGCTATCTAACAGCGATACAAGTTATGCAACAATAGGTGTTATTTCTGGTAGTAGACTATCTATTGCAACAGCAGAAAGTGGTAATATTACTATTGATACAGCTGGTGGTAATATAGCACTTAAGTCTGGTGGTGGTACTTATACTCCAACGGCAGATAGCGATGCTGCAACCAAAAAGTATGTAGATGATAAAGTTCCTGATACAAGTAAGTTTTATTATGATATCAGGATAGCTAATTATTATGCAACAGCAACAGCAAACTACTTGCCTCTTGCAGGGTATGTTACCGAAAAGACTTCTACTACGAACAATAATGAATATCTTGCTATGATTGCACCCTTTGATGGAACGTTGGAAGAAGTTGTGTGGAGAAGTGAAATGTCTCAAAATGGTGCAACAAGCCTGCGGATACTCGAGGCTTCCGATGAAACAGAAATTCCAGGCACAACCATATATAGAAAAGATTATACTTTGGGACTTACACAAGCTAATACAGTAGTAACTGTTGATATGTCGTCTCCCAGTGTTGGAACTGACCCTCCTACATTTACAAAAGGGAAATTATATGTAGTCTATCTAAGGCATCCCAATGCACCATATGATACAAATGTAACATTAACTTTTAAGTGGGATGTAACGAGTTAATATGAAGATATATAGACATCCAGCAGCAACATCTTACTCAACCAATTGGGCTATATGGAGCAAAGGTTTAATACCAACCTCTTTAGTTGCAGATCTTACGGAACCGTCGAAACCTTACTTTACGACTAAAGACACTGGTAGTGGGATAGAAGTAGAAGGAGAGTGGTCTACATGGTCCTCTGCCGAATCTAGCTATATCACAATGTGTAATGCCTCTTCAGCAGATGATTATCTTGGTGGCTCAGGAAGGCCACTTGTTATCGCTCTCAATGTAATCACTCACAGGATAACTGATGGAATTATTACGGCAAGATAATGGATATTATAGACACACTTAAAGTAGAATCAATAGGTCTTGGTGGTTGGTGGCTCTCTATGAGTTCCTGGCTACCTGATATGGTTAGTCTGTTTGTTGGACTCGCCACGCTTATCTACCTAGTTATAAAGATAGGCAAAGAACTTAGAACTAAATAGGAGAGAACTATGTTATGTATCAAATGTGGATCAAATCAGACCATCAAGTATGGTATACGCACTAATAAAGATGGTAAGGATATACAGAGGCACTTTTGCAACAGTTGTAGAAGGGAATTTTCTACCAGTCTAGAAGCTTCTAAGAGTGCATCACAGGTAAGAAGGGCTATAATAACACCTGATAAGCATTTTCCATATGAGGATAAACCAGCTATTAATGCTCTGGTAAAGGCTATAAGTCTAGTAAAACCAAGCATTTACGTGGATTTAGGGGATACTGGGGAATGGGAATCTGTATCAATGTGGAAGTGGAAGAGAAAGAAACAGCCACCGCTAGAACACATTATACCAGATATAGAGAAAGAGATTAAGGCTGTCAACCGTGGAATGGATGTAATAGATGAGGCTCTAGATAGTGTAGGATGTGATGAGCGTCACTTTACAGAAGGTAACCATGACAACTGGCTAAATAGGTTTGTAGAGAGATACCCCTATTTGCCCCAATATAGGCTCAAAAACGCGATAAAACTGGAAGAGCGAGGTTATACCTACCATCCATTCGGAAAGTACCTTAAAATAGGCAAGCTACACTTCTATCATGGACATCAGTATGGAGGTATGTATCATACTGCAAACCACTTAAGAAAGCTTGGATGCAATGTTATGTATGGGCATTGGCACGATCTGCAACATATGACAGCCACCCATATGGATGGACCTAAAGGAGCCTGGAGTATAGGATGTTTAAAGGATATGAGTACAGAATCTAATGCCTGGCTTGATAATAGGAACCATAACTGGGCACATGCATTTGCTATAATAGACTTCTTTGGAGATGACTTTACAGTGGATGTAGTACAGATAATAGATGGCAAGTGCTCTATATGGGGCAATATGATAAATGGTAACGAATAAAGGAGAATAACATGAGTGCACTAATCGCATGGGTAACAAAAACAATCCTAACTGAAGCTGTTCTTAAGCAGATAGTTATGATACTAGGAGATTATCTTGTAGAGAGTTCAGCTAATAAGCTTGATGACAAACTATGGGCTAAAGTAAAGAAAACACTGGTTAAGTAATGCCTAAGAAGTCATTAGTTATAAATGGGTTCCTTGGAGGTATCAATGAGGATGCAGACTTAACAGATATACAATCTGAGGATCAAGGTGGTAAAAATGAACTTACAGCCTGTGATGATGGTATATGCAATATGCCTGGCAAGATTCGTGGGAAGACTGTAGTTTCTGCAGCTGGAGAAGGCGCCCTTGGATTAAGTGGTACTGCTGATGCTAGCGAAGATCTGTTAATATATGGTACCGACTATTATAGAAATCAAGGAGTATATAAAGTTGGTAGTAATGTTGAATGGTCTGGAAAGAATACCGTTAAAAGACCTAATAGTACTGCGCTTGCAACTGGAAGTAGTAATGTATCACAGCAGACCAGCTCACTGGGACTAAAGGCTTCTGGCACATCAACAGGGGAGGACTTAGACTATGTATTTTTGGGCAAGGCCGCTACCCAGAGTAATGGAGACTGTCTTATTGCTAACAGCACTGCTGCTCTTACTCAAAAGACCGACCGTCTTATTGCATGGAACTATGACGAGTATAATGATGGAAAAATCCCTAATCCACCGTTTGGTACTGAGTTTACATCTCATAAACATTTTGGGTTTATAAGTGATACTGGTTGGACCGTGAGTTTTTGGGATGAGAGCGCTAGCGCCAATTCCTGGGGTGGTCATACAGCATCCCCTGCAAATGGTAGTTTTATAGGGGCCTACCCAGACACCGGATCTCAATCCTATGCAGAATGTGACTATATTAGACTTGGCAGGCGATATATAAATGATTCAAGTTGGAGTAATTATGATCCTGCAATAGTAATAAGAACTGGAAATGGGCCCACAAATAACCCAACAGATAATATACCTGGACTATATGATACAGGCATTAATGTTGCAGATAAGGATATATATATAGAGATATCCATCAATGGCAACAATTCTGGAAATAATGATGCACATGAATGGGCCGAGCAGGGCACTAGTGGATTTACGAGGCTGACCATTGTTCTTGACTCGCATTTTGCAGATAGTATTGTAAATTACAATCCTGATTTGGTTGGAGACAGTTATTGTAAGATATATAGGAAAACTAGAGCTGAACTCGATTCATTACAGGCAATAGATAGAAGCAATGGAATCGGTCATGCAAATATTGCTAAAGCAAGGATTAAAATACCTTATGATAGTGCTATATTTACTGGGGACAATTTTAACGGTGCTAACATTGCAAATATTTGGATAATTGCTGAGGGTGCAGACATGAGCATAACAGATAACACTATAACTGGTGGAACTACTAGATGGTTATTGAATCTCTATGAGCTTTCATTTATGGGAAGTACGCAGCCAGGATGGGCCAACACAAATACCAAATTTATACAGACTAAGGTAACTAATGGTATAGAGTCTTTACTACGGCCATATGATGGGTATCTATCATTAGTTTCAGACAATACAATGAACCTGGAAATAGCGAAACCCAGTGATGCTCATATAGGGAAGTTATATTACCAGGAAGCAGACGATAATGGGGTTGCCAGTGGATCTCTATTTTTACTAGCAGAGGTAGATACGTCAAAAGGAGTAAAGAGTATATTATCTACTTATTATAGGGATTGGGATGATAATGGTACTGATCCCGACAGTGTGAAACTTGTTATGTCAGACCCTCCTATATCTTCAACATATAAGCTTGAGGCTGGATATCCAACAGATACAGAGTCTATTAACGCACAATGGGACCATGCTGTTGCTATTGGCAGACAGGTATATATAGGTAGTGTTGTTAAAGAGGGTGAAGACTTAGCATCTACAGCCGTATCAGTTAATGCAGGAACAACACCAGATTTATATCCCACTTTTAGTACTGTAGGCTATTCACTGGATACAGCTACTTATCCATATCCTCAATCAATACATGTAGATGTGACATCTGCAGCTGATCCTTCTATATTTCAGTATAGTTTTGATGGTGGTACAAGTTGGGATGTTGCTACTATAACAATGAATGAATCATTACAAGAACTTGGCAGTTCAGAAATATATGTGAAGTTTCCAGTTGATACTGGCTATACTGTGGGCGATGAATGGAAAATAGTTATAGAGAAGGAAACTGACCTTATCTTAAAAGGGACCATAGGTAAAAAGTATGGCTTCCCAGATCTTAACTATATAGACCTTGAGTTACCAGGATCTGGTATTACAGCTATGATGGCTTCTGGAGATAGATTGTTTGTCTTCTCTGATGATATGCTTAATATAGTCAATGTAGCTCAAGACTTTGAGTTTCTAGAAGGTTCATTCCAGGGTTATGGTGTTACCAATAAGAAAAGTGTATGTAAAGTGTTAGAGGGTTTGGCATTTGTAAATAATACTGGTGTGTACTATTTTGATGGTGCGGAAATGAACTCTTTATCTGACGATCTGATGATGAGTAGGGCATGGACTAATGGTAGTTCTATAGGCTATTTACCTTCTGAAAAGATAGTGGTTGTTTGGGATTCAGCAAAATTATGGGGATATAGTCTTGTTACTAAGGCTTGGGTAACAAAGAGTATAGCAGCAAATGCTATACCAAGTACGGCTATAGCCTATTATGGTAATGAAGCACATTTTCTCACCGCTTCAGCAATGAATAAACTTGCTTTAAGTAGTAGTACACTTGACCCTAGCATAGAAACTGGCAAGATAATATGTGGTGATCCAAGCAGGAGAAAGAAGTTTAAAAAGGTGTATATAAGTTCAGCTTTTGGTGCCGGGACATTAACTCTACATTGGAGTATAGATGGAGCTGGATATAATGATAGCCAAGCTATAACAACTGGAGATAATTTTGCAGTGACTATAAATGCTAATGGTAAGAATATACGGTTTAAACTAGTAGGTAGTGGCCTGTCAGACGATTATAGCATAGGTGAGATATCCTTAATATATAGAGATAAAACAGTTAAATAATGAGAAGTAAAGAGGAAAGAAAGGCTTTACACAGACTTGCAGAAAGACGGTCTAGAAAGGATACCATTTCTAAGGCTGATAATTCCTCACGTATAGTCAGGGATGGGAAGAAACTTTTCCAGGTAACTACTATAGATGGGGAAGAGTTATACAATGAAGTAAAGACCTCATCTAGAGCTGCTGCTGGACAGTCGACTGGCAGTGGTGGTGATACAACTCTCAATATATCTGGAGGGGGTGGAAGAGTAGGTGCAGCCTCTTCACACTTAAGCCTTGAAGATGTTGGTAGAGATGACCATCATCCAGAACTACATACTTTAGCCTCCCACTCAGATTGGGCATCAACTGGTACAGGAAATAATGTAGTTCTATCTGCAGGGCCAACATTAACTGGAACTGCTGCTTTTGCTGATATTACAGCCTCAGGCGATCTTGATGTTACAGGAGATATTAGTTGTGATGATCTTACAGTTGGTGGTTCTGCCTCCATCTCTGTTGATACAACTGCCACTGGAACAGTTACTATTACTAAAACTACCACTAGTGCGCTAAAGGTAGAAGATGGGTCTAATAGCATAGCTCTACAAGTAGATACTACAAACAATACAGTTGGAATAGGGGGAGCTGATAGTACTGACACATTAACTGTTACTGGAACTACAAATATAACAGGTGCCACTACCATTGGAGGAACATTAGGTGTAACTGGCTTAGCTACTTTAGATGGTGGTATTGTAGTTGATTCTGATAAGTTTACAGTAGCAGATGGTACAGGTGATACTGTTATTGCTGGTTCATTAAATGTCCAAAGTGTAAGTGGGGTGACAATAGATACGGGTAATAGTTTTGAACTTACCTTTTCTGGTACCAATGCTGCTAATATACGCCACTCTGGCTCAAGTCAAGATATATATATACTCCCAAGTGGCTTGTTGAGACTTGGTTCTGGTGGTCAGAATGATAGGATTGTTATTGCATCTGATGGTCATGTTGGTATAGGGACGCCAGCAACAGCAGCAGATATATTGAAGATTAGTGGTAAGCGTACATTAACTACAAGTGCAGATACAAATTATACTGCTCACATGATAGCTAATACTGGTAGCGGTAATGCTTCAACATACTATGATGCTATAGATGGGGACTTTTCTGGTAGCGACTATGGGAGAGTAGGTCAGAGTAATACTGGACATATGGAGTATGTAATTGAAGCTTCCTCACCCGCGCCATACCATGTATTTACAGGTGGCAATGTCGGTATAGGGACTACTTCACCAGGAGAACCTCTTGACGTTGCTAATTTAGGTGGTGGTGCTCAAATGTCTCTTACACGAATGGATAATAGTATATCTTCAGGAAATGAGATAGGTCATTTATTCTTTACTATGGTGGATGCAGATGGGACAACTGATAGAGATATTTCTTGTGGTATTGGTGCTTATGCAACGGAGACCCACGATGGGGCTAATTTTGGGGGAGAACTTCGTTTTTCTACTTCTGATAATACAAGTTCTACAAAAACTACTAGAATGGTTATTGACGAAGATGGCTATGTCGGTATCGGGACTACTTCGCCATCTGCATTGCTTGAAATAGCTTCTTCAACTGCTAATAGACCAATTGTTTATATAACCAATACTTCTACTTCTCCAAACGATGAAGGTGGAAATATAATATTTAGAACTGGTGACCCAGATGCCAATCTTACTACAAATGATGTATTGGGTGATATATCGTTTCAAGGACAAGATAATTCTGACAATGCTTATATAACTGGTGCGACAATTAGGGCACGAATAGATGGAACTCCTGGTACAGATAGTATGCCTACAGAATTAGCATTTTATACAAATTCTGGAGCAAATAGTCATACACAGCAAATGTGTATTCTTGCAAATGGCAACGTCGGTATAGGGACTGCTGCACCACAAGTAGAATTTCACGTTGAAAGTACTGACCCTCAAATACGCATATCTGATCCAAATTCTTGGAATACTACTACTGCAACTGCCTATATAGAAATGTATGATAGAAATGATACAGCATTACTAGGCAAGGTCGGCTATTTAAGTCCAACTAATTTAGACATGACTATTTACAATGCCTTAGCAGGTGATGTAAATTTTAGTACTAGTGCTACTCAGCGTATGACAATACTATCTGGTGGCAATGTCGGTATAGGAATTGGTAATCCTGCTACCAAATTAGAAGTTCTTTCTGGTACTACTAATCAACTTAAGCTATCTTATAATGCGTGGGGTGACAATTGTACATTTGGTGTTGATACTAATGGCTACCTCACCATTACTCCAAGTGGTAATAATATATTGATGCCAGATGCTTTAACCAATTTAAGAAGTACAAGCTATGTGTCTGGATTATTTACTGGTAGCGGTTGGAATATATATAAAGACGGTAATGATGCATATAATATGGAAGTTGACAATCTATGGGTTAGGGGCTCTATGTTTGTATGGGAACTTGTTATCAATAAAATAAGAGCTACAAATGGAAGCTTGGTAGTCACATCCTCTGCTGAATGTAGTGATGGTGAATTTGTCAGTCCAGGAGTAGACCCCTTAGCAGAAGATGACTTATTAGATCTAACCTTTTCCACAGGCAAAGAGGATGCTGATGGCGATAATGCTGCTATTGATTATCATCCATTTAAAGATGGAGATCTAATACTGGCACATGATTCATCTCTTGGAGATAATGGTGTAGCGTTGACCATAAGAGAGATAAGATTAGAAGTTACAGATGATGATATTGGAGCTGTAAATGTCTGTAGAGTAAAAGTTATAGCTGGAACTACAAATGGTACAGAGATAGCTAATCTTACTGGTATGGCTTTTGTAAGGGTTGGGAGTACATCAGATAGTAATAGAAGGGGTGGTGTATATTTGACCTCAGATGACTCAAATGCCCCATTTATAGATATATGGAACAACGTAGATGCTTTTACTGGGAGCGCCTCTAATGACAACTGGGTTGGCATTGGAAAGGTTAAAACAAGACTTGGCAGGCTTGATGGTATAACAGGTAATACACAAGAATATGGTCTAATGGCTGGTGATGGATTTACAGCAGCTACAGACTCCTATCTTAAGGCAAGTAATACTGGTGTATCAATATATAATGCAGACCTTGACCTATATAGGGCGTCCACACTCGTAGCTAAGATTGGGGCTGCAACACCTCATATATCGATAGGAGACTTTGCAGCCTCCACAGTGTTGCCAACCACTTCTGGCCAGCAGGGATTTTGGGTAGGACATGATGGGAGTAGTGCTTATGATTTATTATTGGGTAAAGTGGGCGGACAAAATGTAACATGGGATGGTAGTGCAGGAACCTTATCCATTAATGGTATAATTACCGTAACAAATACCACTGACTTTGCTCCTATTACTGCTGATAATACTGCAGAAAATGAAACATATAGTACTGGTGCAGAGGTTAGAGCTTCAACTGGATGGCAATTCACTGGCCAAACAACTATTGATGGTGGCGCAATACAGGCTGATTCTATTACTGCTGCAGAAATTGATGCCAATACCATCACCATAGATCAACTTGCTACAATTAGTGAAATCAACCTTTCTGGAAAAGTAAATATAACAAGTACAGGCTCTCAAAATGTGATGATTGGAAAGTGGGCCGCCAATCCTGATCAGGTCAATGTAACAGATAATGTTTGCTTAGGATATGAAGCTGGTGGTTCATTAGGTGGTAATACAGTGGCTAACAATGTATGTATAGGCACTTATGCAGGCACAGCAATAACTACTTCTCCGAAAAATGTTGCAATAGGATACGGTGCAGGCTATAGTATATTAACAGGGTCTGGTGAAAATGTGTGTATAGGCTCAACTGCAGGATACAATCTAACCTCTGGGCGTGGCAATGTATGTATTGGGGATAATGCAGGATATGGAGATTCTACATCACAATTTACAGGCTATAGCAATATAGCCATTGGTCAGAATGCTTATCAGGTTGGGACAAGTGGGCATAATAATATTGTTTTAGGTACCCTGGCAGGAGATTCGCTCACCGAAGGACACCATAATGTTATCATTGGAGACGAGGCGGGAGCCTTTATTACAGATGGTGATGCAAATCTCATTATTGGATATGGAAATGTGTCGAATGGTACTGGGCAACTTTCAATAGGAATATATGACGGAACGAGCAAAACAGTCTATATTACTGGTGAATGTGGTGGGGTACCTGGAGCTGCAGGTAACCTTACCTTCCCAGGGTCAATAAAATTATTAGGTGGGGTAGCTATTAATGCTATACGTAACGACTTTAACAATGATGATGTGTCCGTTATGACATCTGCAGCTATTAAAACTAAAATAGAGTCATATGGATATACTACTCATGTTGGAGATATTACAGGCGTAACGGCTGGCTGGGGTCTGCATGGTGGTGGTAGCGATGGCAGTGTGGAATTAAATGTAGGTGGAGGAACTGGAATCGTTGTAAATGCCAATAATATAGATGTTAAAAGCTCCCAAACAGGCATTGACTCGATAACTAACACTAATTTATTGATAGGAAGGGATACTGACAACTATATTGATTTTGGTGTTTTGGACAACCTTATAGTATTTAAAGTTGGTGGAAATACAACTATACAGATGAAGTCTTCAGGGGAAATTGAAGCTACTACTTTTAGTGGATCAGGTGCAAGTTTAACCAACGTCAATGCAACAACTTTTACGTGTACAGCAAACAATATTGGCACTGGGACTGTATATCCAGTGTTTGTGGATGGTGTTACAGGCGCACAAGGAGCAGAGACAGATTCAGGGCTTACATATGACCCTGCTGATGGGAAATTATCTCTTCATGAGATTAGTTGCGAGACTAGTAATAGTTATGCATGGGTTGCCAAGTTTAAACAAACTAATCAGTTTGGCTTTGGCTTATTTATCTCGGGGGACGTCGATTCTACAGCACCAATGCTTCAAGTTTCAAGCGGGACAACAGGGGGCACTCAGAGATTTAGAGTAGAGGCGAATGGTAGGGTTATAATAGGGGATGGGAGTCCAGTCGCAGCGCTACATATTGCTGATACTACAGATATAGGCTTAGGTGGAGGGGGAGTATTTGTCATTGGGCCAACCAATGGTCAAAATCTCGGAATGGATAACAATGAGATTATGTCAAGGAATAATGGTAGTTCTTCTACGTTGTACCTTAACCATGATGGTGGAGATATTTCTACAAATGGTTCTGTTGTACATTCATCTGATAAAACTTTAAAAGATGGTATAAAAGACCTTGACTATGGTTTAAATGAAGTATTACAATTAAAACCTTCTACCTTTTACTGGAAAAGAGATAGTGCTAAGACAGAAATTATAGGGCTTATAGCACAAGACCTTCAAGAAGTATTACCTGATTTAGTAGTTAAAGATGAAAAGTATGGTACTTTGGGAATAAAATATTCTCAATTAACTCCATTATTAATCAAAGCAGTACAAGAACTATCAGCAAAAGTAACAGCCTTAGAGGCTAAAATATAACTTGCATGGTAACTATAACAGTGTTAAATTCTAGGACAGTTTATAACCTATATAAGGAAAGGATAAGATAATGGGTTGGCGATCAGCGGCAAATTACACAGATAAAGCAGTGAACAGGATAGAGAAGTCTTATGCAGATAAGGCTGCTAAAAGAGAGCGCGGTATGGCTACAGTCCTTGAGGGTGTATCGCTGATGGATAACTATATGGCTGATAAAAGAGACTTTAATGAGCTTTCTGGATACGCCAAAGAGCAAGGTTTAGAATGGAACAAAGATACAAAGTCCTATATAGGAACTGTGAACGATCAGGTATACAATATCAATAAGGCAGATATGTCTGCTATAAGAGATAAAACAAAGTTTGGGGATAAGGATTTTAGCGGTATAACTATGAAGGGTGACAATATTAAGGATGTATGGCTAGACAAGGATAGGACCAATCCATACTTAAGGGAATTACGTAAAACAGTCAAGCTAGATAACGATGACTACATAGATCCTCTAGATATACAGGCTGAAGATGATAAAAACTTTGCACTTAATATGTTTGAGGAGACCGAAGAGATAATAGATAACCCCCCACCAGTAGCCACAGGTACTTTAGAGGATGCTTATGATTGGGATGATGACTTAGCAGACTCTTCTTGGAAGGCTGGTGGAGAAAGAATCGATGCATCCGGTATTGAACATAATAAAGAGAAAGCATTAAAGAACTTCATCTCAGATAAGGATATGATGTCACAAGAGCAGGTCATTAATGATAAGTCTACTGGAAAGACATATGGAGAGCTATTATATAAGGAAGGTGCAGGCTTTACTGGAGATGATACTAAGAAAACACGTAATGCCATGGCTGATTTTGCAAGCCCGAATGAAAGTCCTATACAGTCAAGGACAACCAATACATACGGAGATAGAGAGTCGGGTGAATACTTTACAGATGAAGAACAGCTTATGTATAGACCTAATAATGATAGAGTATTGAAGAAGACTACATTGTGGGATAAAGTCAAGGATGTTGTTGATGTTAGTGATACCAACGAGGATAGGCGCATAGAAGGATTGCTCAGTAATTATAGAGGGAAAATGAAGGCTAATACTGCCGATCAGAGCTGGCAGGAAAAAATGGGCCTTTGGACAGGGTATAAGCATGGTGAAGGATTTCGACCTACTTATTGGAAGCCTCCTTTTCAGGTTCCACAAAGCGAGGAATCCTTATGGTTAAGACAATTTTCTGATGCGACTAAAACTTATAGCAATACTGAAGTTGCTGGCATTCCAGAATGGAGACTTGATAAGGAGTAATTTTAATGGCAGAAGCTGAGCGCAATAGAAATAGAGGACACCAAGAATTGGCAAGGAGTCAAAGACCTGAGTTTAAAACTAGGGATCAAATGCCATCTTTTAACTCTAATGCATACGACATGATAGGCCAAGCTCTATTTACAGGTATAGAAAAGGGTGAGATTACCGACCAGGATATAAATGACATACTACAGAACTTCCAAGCTGACTTTGATGTAGACTTTGGTGAGGACTATAGTGCTAACATAGGATATAATCAACCAAGTAATCGTGGGATGAGAGATTTATTCAGACTTACATTAACCAAACACTTTAAATAGGTAATACTATGGCTACAGAAGACAATAGACATATAATGGCAACCAAAGGCAGGTATGGTGACAGTATGATACGTGAGGTTAAAGGAGAAGATTCTCATGTTAATCCATATGAAGCATATCTTATAGACTCTTATGGTAAGAGCGGTGAGGAGCTTACAGAACTTTTTGGTTCTGGAACCACTAATCCTGAGACTGGAATGCCAGAGTATTATAGCGGTGGGCTTGGTAAGGCTGGAGGTCTAATGAGTGCAGGAGCAGGCCTATTAACAGGTGGCGCAGCAGCAACAACAGGAGCAATTCTTGGACCTTTAGGAATAGGATTAATGGCTGCTGACTGGATAGCTGGAGCTGCAGATAAGGCTAAGCAGAGTAGAGAACAAATAGGTAAGCTCAATGAAGGTATTACATCTATTGGCAATGCTCGTACTAGAGCAGGAGAGTATGTAGCTGAAGATATTAATAATGTATGGGAAGGTGTAGGTAGTCAGCTATCAGATATAAGATATAGTGCTGGAGAATCATATGAGCAATTAACAGGAGATATTAATAAGCTAACTAAAGCTGGCAAGGGTCTATCTACTGGTGCAGGGGCATCTGTTATTGCAGACGCTCAAACAAACTTGCAAGACAACCTAACACGTAGTACTGATAAGCTAGTAGCAGGGGCCGATAATCAAATAAGTCAGATAAGTAGGGCCCATACATCAGAGATGGAGGATATTGGCTTTCAGATAAAAGATATGAATGATCAAATAGCAGAACTCGAAAAGAGTGATAAATGGTATGAAAACCTTATATAGAGGATAGGATAATGGCAGCTAACGAAATATTGCAAGCACTGAATATGATGCTTGATAGGAAGGAGAGGCGTGAGGATAGAGAGGCAGCTAAATCCTTAGCTCTACTTAGTATGAGCTTACAAGAAGAATCTAGAAAGACAGATAGAGCTCAAGATGTAATGCTAAAAGAGTACTACAGCAAGCAAGAAGAAGTTGCTGCATATGAGAAAATGTATGATGAATACTCTAATCTATCACCTCAAGATATATCTCCAGGTGGTAAAGATCTGGTAAGCATTGTCAATGACCAGAATGAAATAGATATGGGTCAGATTAATGAAAGTATCTTAAAACTTAATGAGTACAAGTCAGAACTAAGTGCAGGCTTACAAAATATTAGCAAGCAACAATCAGACTTTAAGCAGTATGAGTCTACATATTGGGGTGAGAATAAAATGCTACAACCACATGAATATGAGCAAATGAAAGAGTTTGCTTTAAAGAGTATAGATGATGGTGGATTGGGTTATAGCAATACTGCAGGTTTTGATAGGGCTTATGAAGCTATTCCAGGCTCAACAAGGGAGGCTCAGGCAATAACGATGTCAGATAATATATCTAAAAGCCTTAAAGAGACAAGTGCAGATAAACTTTCAATTATCAAGGGAGCTCTTACAAAAACTGAGGATAACGATCCTATGAAAACCCTTACATATGTACATAACAAAAAGACATATAAACCATCAGAAGCTATAGTCAATGAGCTGGTTAATATTGCTAGTCAGGTCACTACCCCTGAAGAGTTTATGGATGCTATCTATCAGGCAGAGCAGGTAGGGGTAGGTAATCCAATGTTAGACTTCTTAAGGACAAATAAAAGACTTGCAAAAGCATTTAGCACAATGGAAGATAATGTGTTAAGTCTGAATGCCCTTTCAGATGAGCTGGCTGGTATATTACCAGAAGAAAAGGTATCAGAGATGGCAGAATTTGCATCCTCTGTAGAAGGGATAACAGACACTGATTTGCTATTCCAGATGTTTGAGGAATCTGCACAAGGCAAAACACAAAAAGAGTACCAAGACTATTTTGCAGTCCTTGAAACTGAACTTGGACAAGACCTTGGTGAGGCGTATGACCTTTATAGTAATCCAGAAACAGGAGAAGATGTAGATAGAGGCCCAGAGGGGATAGCAAGAGTACCAATAGTCAAGGCCTTAAGTGGACTAGCTTCTACAGCACAACATGGGCTTATAGGAGGTACCGCAGAGGCGCTTAATGTTTTATATGGTCCCATGAATTACTTATCCCATTGGCTTACAGGTTACAATCCAGGCTTTAGTGGGCACCAGACTATGAGTGGTCTTGGTTTTGATTTTTACTTTGATGATCTAGAATCTGAAGGCTTTTTTAATAGTTCAGCTTTTGATGAAGCTATATCTCATCCAGGTGGTCTAGGAAGGGGTCGGAGTGAGTGGGATGATGAAGCCGTTAGAAGTCTAGATTTATTTTCCCCCCATGACGATATACCAGAATGGTATAGGAGTACCGAATAATGCCACTATCAAAAAAAGCACTATTACAAATACAGCAAGGCAACAAGCCACTTAATACCTATTCACCTAGTCATCTCTATGATGACCTATCTGGAGCTTTAGAGCCTCACGATTCTGGCAATATGTTAGACTTTGTAGGTTCAGCTTTATGGGGAGTTACATCAGGTTTAACATGGGGAGTATCTGAACTGGCTGTTCCATCTAAGCCTTGGGAAGAGATGAATACAGCAGAAAGATCTGGTTGGATACTTGGTGAGGGTGTATCATTGTTTGCTCCATTGGGTCCATTTGGACTTATGGCTAAAGGTTCTAGGGCTGCTGTTAAAGGAACTAATAAGTTTATAAAAGAAGGTGCAGAAAGTGCAGTTAAAGCAGGTATAAAGAATGTTGACAATCTATCAAAAGCCCAAGCTAGAAAGGTTGCATTAGCCCTTAAGAAGGGTGTCTCTGTAGAAGATGATCTAGTCAAAGCATTAAATAAAGCAGCAGAGTCAGACATAGGACTGAGATGGCTTAAAGACTTACAGTCAACAGGTAAATTTGCTCTTGATGCAAGTGACAATCTTGTAGCTTCTAGTATGTTTGCTGTTAAGAAAGCTTTTAAGAAAGCTGGAGTAAGAATTAGACCAGACTCAGCAGAAAGAATTTCTAGAGAGTTTGTAGATCATTTACAACAAGGCAACTATGTTAATGATATAGCTGAATGGGTTACAAGGGGATTAGCTGGAAGGATACCAGATACTGCTAAAGGATTTTTATCTAAGTATTTAGGTATGGCTACACAGGATATGTATATGATGGGCTTACATGGACTTATATCTGGCAAGATGAAATCTATTGCTAATGGAGAAGACTTTGATATAGGTGGATCATTAAGCCATGCAGCACTTATGTCACTTGGCTTCCCACTTATAAGAATGATTCCACTTGGTGGTAAAATGAAGTTAACTCAAGGTATTAAAGCTTATAGGGACTCTTTCAATAAAGTAGACTATAATAAGATACGTGCAAAGCATGGAGATGATGTAGTTAAGAACCTTGCAAGAGTCATGCTAAAGGGTAGAAGAATGGACCTTATCAATAAAAGTATGATAGCTGAGTCATCATGGAAGGTCGGTGGCAAGCAATATACTAATGGTGCAGCTGTCTTAGATGATCTACATAATATGACTGGTAAACATACTGTGGAGTTTCTTGACAAAGCGAGAGTCTCAGTTAATAATATGCTTAAGTCTAAATGGGGTAAGGAGTTTTTACTGGATGTAGCAGGATCTATTCCAAGAATGGGTGTGGGTATAGCAGCTATGAATCCTTGGGTACTGAATAAAGATGCTTGGGGCTCTATGGAAGGTCCAGAATTGGCCTCTCACTTATTTATGTCAGCTCTTATGACTAGAGGTAGGGGAGCTTGGGGACATACTGAGCAACGTGCAAAATTTGCTGACTTTACTCCATATCATGAAGTGCTTAATATACTTGGTGTAGACCATAGTAATGTAAAAGAGAAGATAGCCTTTCATGATGGTATGAACCCCTTAGAAGGTGCTGGTTTAGCGCTCTCAACAGATACTACAGCAGACCAGATACATCAAATATTCACAAAGAGAATTGGAGAGTCCGGTGTAAAACCTAAAGGCCAAGAGTATAATGAGTCTGACCATGCACTTGCTAAGCAGATGTCTATGATACATGATATTATAAACAGATCTAAGGATGAATCTGCCAGGGAGACTCGAGTTGAGTACTTAAGCAAAGAAACATTAAACGAGATTGTTGCAGACCTAAAATCTATTAAGTTTGAAGATGGCACTACTATTGGAGAGATAGGCTATGAAGCTTCATTGGTAAAACTTACTACTGGACCAGCTAAGCAAGCCTTAGGACACTATAAACAGATCATGAGAAACTTACATTCAGAAGGGTTTGGAGATTTTGTTAGTATAGATGAGGCTGGAAATATTACTGGAAGACTTGTAAAGTCCAACAACTATGGCACTCCTATGAAGGACGTTGACACTTATAACGAGATATTGATGGCTTTAAATAAAATAGGGGAAGCTAAGATAATCGATGGAGAGTCAAGACATAGCTATGAAATGCTTATCAAAAATTCTGGTATTGAAGAAGGCCAGTTCAATGAAAGGGTGAGAAAAATCATAGATGATGGTATGGATGTTCTTGGTAGGGAGTTCAATGACCATGGGATAAAGAGACATCCTATAGATGAGAACCCATTATGGGATTTTATCTCGCAGGCTAAGACTGTTGAAGCGTCTGAGAGAATATATAACATGATTGTAGGAACTCCAAAAGGAAGCAAGGAAAAGTCTGACAAACATCTCTTAGCTGCTCTAGATGCTGTCTTTATGGTAAGAGGATCTGAAAAATATTCTGCAAACATCTCAGACTATTTTAAGACCATTAAAGGATATCACTCAAGGGAGGATGGTAAGAAGCTTACTGAAGAACAGAAAGAGGCTAACAATAATATAGAAGTACAACTTGAAGGATTGAGAACTCTTTTCAACCTTAGGAAGAAGGCTCTAAAGGGACCAACACATAAGGAACCCATTGGAGAGGTTGACCAATCGGTATTAACAGAAGTTCATGATAAATGGATGGAGATCTATAAAACTATGCCAGCTGATTGGAGAGCAAACTGGAGTGAGAATATCAGCGAAATGATGATAACAAGAATGCTGCGTGCACAGGGTGTAGATAGAAGGGCTAGACCTTTAATTGAGTATGGTATAGAAAATAAGCTCATATGGCAGGGTGTAGATGGGAATTTAAGTATGACATCTAAGAAGGCTATGATACAAGACCTAAGAGACACAAAAGAAGCATCTGAGGCTGAAATAAAGAAATATAGGAAAGCATTTACAAAGATAGAGAAAGTCCTCAAGGATGTTGTTACATTTGTAGATGTTGTTCCCACTGAAAGTAATGTAGCAGGTGTAGAAACAGTGGATAGAAGCTTATACTTGAAGGCAGCTAAACTATTATCTAACGAAACCTTTTCTGATATTGTAACAAGAGTAGGGCCAACACTAGACAAGATTGCCAGATTAGATGCTGGTATGAGAAAAAAGGTTCACCAGACACAGTCTAAGTTGAACAATCTTTTAGTTGCTCTGGATCCAGATAGGACTACAAAGGCTCCGAAAGACCCTATTAAAGATATAGATGAGATTATAACTACCTTAGATAAGATGGTGGATAGGCAAAAGCTTGATAAAGAGTCAATGCCAGAATCAGCCAAAATAATTGACACTCTTATTATAGAACTGAACAACCTAAAAAGATCTGTTGATAGGCAGACTGGTAAGTATTCTTTTAATGTACAAGGTATGACTAAGGCTCGAAGAGAGGAATTGGCAAAAGAGGCTAAAGATTCAGAGTTCTCAGCTTATGAGATTATGGTAGACCCTATTCAACGTACTATTGAAAAAATAGCACAAAAGGAATATGATGGTATAGATAAGCTGAACTCCCTTATGATTAGACTTCAGAATGTTGGAACACAAGGACTTCCAGGCTTAGGACTTAGTAAAGAGAATACTGCCAGGATAGCAGAAGCGATTGCTGCAGAGTGGCAAGGTAAATATTCTGAGTTGAAAAATAAAGGCCTAATGCCTATATCAAAACTTATCGAATACGTTAATAAGGAAGGCTCTTTTGGTGATGCAGCTAACCTTATAGAAGGTTTTATAGGTCGGGTTAATAAAGCTGTATTAATGGAGAAGAGTAACCCATTAAACAATGATGCTGTAAGATATGCAGAAGCTTTAGAGAAACGAAATAATATACATGAGAGACATAGATCTATAAAAGAGATCCTAGAGGAATATGAACTTGTAGATAAAGATAACAATATAGATGAGACTTTCAAGGATGGTATTGTTAATGCACCCAATATTACAGCCTTACACAAGGTGTTAAAAGATAACATTAGATCCAAGATATACGCTGATGACTCCCTTAAACCTACCCAAAAAGGTCAAAAGTGGCATCAATTTAGAGATAGAGATGCAATGGAGATTATTAACCAGGTTATGAATGCCCGAACTCTTAACATGGTTAGTCTGGAAGGGGTCGATAGAGGAGGTAATAATAGGTCCATATTAAACTTTGAACGTGAAGTACCACACTTTATGAAGCCTAGTACTGAGTATTTTGCAAGCAAGCAATACTCCGTATTCCACCTAAGAGGAACAATGAGTTCTACTATAAATAATAAACTTAGGAAGGGATCTATAGAAATTTTGTCCACTGATATCATACAGAAGCATATAAATGAAGCCCTTCGTAACAACCCAGATGGTGCAAAAGAAATATTATCCACATTTGCAGAGGGTAATAAAGGTATTAAACTGTCAGATCTTAAAAAGATGGTAAAAGATGCTGATAAGTATTTCTTCTATGCAAGGCTGTCCCCAATGAACAAGATTCTTTTCGTTGGTACAAAAGATAACTTAAAAGCTATGCAAGCTGATTATACCAAATGGTATAATGAAGCGTTAGCTAGATTTTCCAAAGATTCGGGACTTAAAAAGGCATTTACTGATGCTTTTGGCAAACTAGGTGAGAAAGCAAATGACAATAGATCTACTGTTGAACTAAAGTTGTTGTTACCCTTTTTAGAGCATAATGGATTAAGTAGTCAGATAGATAAACTTGTTACAGAAATAGCTGGCAATGGAGATAGTAAGACCATAGCTAAAATACAGATGAATATGTTTAAAAGGCTTTATCTAGCTGATGGCGGCACAACACAAGCGGTGTCTAATGAATCTGTAGAATGGGCCTCTAAATACCATCCAGATGCCACTATAAAAAGTATAGCTAAAGAAATACATACTAGGGGTGGATGGAATGTAGCATTACTTAAAGATACTGCTGGAGAAGGAGCAGAAGGAATAGATAGCCCTTTCAGTATTAAAGGTATGGTTCAAGGACAGCTAGAAACACTAATGAACGCTAAGAATACTACAGGCCTTTTAAAATCTATTACTAAACTACAGCTAGACAGTATAGATAATATACCTAGCTTAGGCAACTCTGTACTTGATGGTGCCAAGTTTATATCTGAAAATGGGATGAAACTCCTTATGGCTCAGAAGGGTAGATATGAAGCAAACTTTGTAGATGGTCCCAATGGTATGAAAACCATCATATTCTCTACTGGTGGCCAGCAAATGCTTGGTAAGGGATATATGATATACAATCCAGAGGTTGCAAAACATATGCCAGCTGGGGTGGATATTTTAATGGGTGATAGCTCAGCGAAAACATTTAAAGGAATGTCGATTGATGGCAAGTCACCAGTTGAAGCATTGGATCTCGGAACCAATAAGACTGATTGGTACAGCAACCTTACAGACCAAACATCTGGTATAGGTGAAAAGCATACTATGACCATTCCTATTAACGCTATAGGTGTATCCTTTGCTTCAAAGAATGGAGATGGAGTAACTATATCCCCATCCATATTTGACTTCCAGTCTAAAACTTCTATATCAGAAGCTATGACTTGGATGAAGTTAAAAACTAATATTGAGGAGTTGGGAGCTGCTTGGGGAACAATGTTTCATGATGGTGGGAAGTTAGCTAAACACCTCTATGATGTACAGATGGGTAAAGGTAATCCTATGGACAGGGGAGATACAGGCTTAACCAAACTAATGCTAACGGCTGGTGGTATGCCTGACAATCCACTCCTTATGCAAGCTGTAATGAGAACTATGCGTAGTGAGACCTATGATAAAATAGGGAATAATGTAAGCCAGGATGGTGGTTCAGATAACTTTATATCTCCAAATATTGATGGTAAGCTTAGCGTACCAGTGCATGTAGATCTTTTCAAGAATGCTGAAGCGCCAATGGAGAGAGTTTCTATTAACTATGGTGGTATAGGTATAGATAAGCATACTATGAGTAGGCAAATCGGGTCAAAGAAAGGAATTGGAAGATCTTTAACTGGTGAGAAGTTTATCTTTAGGGACTCCAATGGTGTCGATGTTATAATTAGAGCGACAAAAGATGGGTATGAATATAGCTCTACTTTTTATGATAACATAGCTTCCCTAAAGACCCATCCTGAAAAGGGTAAAGAAGTAAAATTGGCAGACAAGACAGATGTAAGCAAACTTAAATTGTCAGCCAAAGACAAGGTAAAGGTAGAAAAGGTACTTAATGAGCTAAGAAAAGCTATATCACATGATACTCATACTTTATTAGATGTCTATAGCCTGTTAGCCGGTCAGAGCGTTTCTAAAAGGACTGGAAAGACTATTACTACTCATAACATTACCAAGTTTCTAGAGAAGAAAATGAAGCTACAATTGGCAGCAGGAGCTCATGCAATACCTGTTTTAGGACATGATAAAGTAATCTTCAGGGTAGAGAGAGTGCTAGACAGAATGAATGGGCTAACTGAGGTGAATGTTCATGATCTTAGGGCTATCATGCAGAGAGATAATGATGGTGACCATATATATGTTCATACTAGAATGCCATGGAATATCATGAAGGATTTTGCAATAGAAAATGGCAGAAAGTCTGACTTTCATATGTTTGAAGGCAGGGAACAGGTACTTAATCACGAATATATAGACATCTTTGGTTTTGGGGAGGGACATAAAGCAGGTGACAATCCATCTAGCACTGGATTTCATTCTTATGCTGGAAGGCTTGAGCAAGCTAAAATGATTACTGGTACTGTTATTGGGGCTAGGAGTGCTTTATCATGGCTTGAAAAGCTTGGCTTTGTATCTGGAGAAGGTAATGCATTGAGTCCTGTACTTAAAAATCTAACCAATCCAAATGGCAAGGAAACTATGCATAGTAGCGGTTGGCAATGGTTGGACAAGTTTTACGATACCGTTCAAAATGCTCTAGATATACATGGGGGTATACATGGTAAAATAGCAACAAGGAGAGAGCTAGAGGACTTTTTATTTTATGGATCTACAGGTGAGTCTGATAAGATAAATACAGCAGATGGCAAATTTAATAAGCATGCCGAGTTTGGTGGAAATATTTTTGGTACTGGGTTTGGGAATAATATAGCGAAGAGTCAAATAACTAGAGAAATATTTAGTGAAGTCATAAAGACATTGAGATCTGCCAACTCTATTGCAAATGATGTTTATGATGAGGCTGGTAAGCGAGCTCCAGAACCAGAAGAGCTTAGACAAACATACTATGATATCTATAGTCTCTTTAGTAATCCAACCCAGTACTTATCGAGGTCTGTTGCTAGCAGGATTAGTAGGGAAAAGAATAAAACTTTGAGAAATGAGCTATTGGGAGAGTATATAGACTTTTTCTATGGTGACATGAGGGATGCATCTAATATAAAGGATCGAAGCGAGCTTAAAAAAATGATTCTAGATGGAGTAAAAAAAGGTTATATACCAGAGGGTAAATCCAAGTTTAAGTTTACGAATATATCCAGTCCATCAGAAGGCTTTGATAGATCTATACAGGGAACAATGCTTGCTAAGATACTTAGTCATAAATCTTTTTGGCAAAAGAATTTTGATGGACTCAATACAGAAGGGATCTTAAATAAGGACAAGGACTTATATAAAAAGGCTGGCCTATTTCTAAGTAATATAGAGCATTATGCAGATATGTCTAGACTGCTTGGACTAGATCCTATTAAAGAGCTTGAAAAGAGCAATGGAGATATATTTATAAACTCCTTTGATGGCCAATCATTGGGTGATGCACCTAAGAAATCATCAGGAGCCATAGGCAAAGCTTTACATGCTGGGGTTCTTAAATCTGTCCTTCAACGTCAGTATAGGAGCGTGCTAGGATCGTTAGAATACTATAGACATGAGCGCTTTACTAATCCACATAAGATGGAGAAAATAGAAGCCAGACTTGCTAGATTGCAAGATGCTATCAATATTATGGATCGGCAAATGGCTAGAGATATGGTTATTGATAAGGAGCGTGATGTCCAGATATTTGATGCAAAGTTAAAACAAGAGGGCCCACAGCATTATAGATTCAACACTTTAAAAGACCACCAAAAAGTAGCAATATATGAGATTAAGGGAGATGTGCGTAAGCTAGAAACTAAGGATGATCAGTTTACAGCTAATGATTTAGAGGCAGAGAGTGGTAGAATAAACTTTAGCCAGTTAAAATTTAAAGGTATCTTTACCAAGAAGAGTAATAAGTTCCAGCTTAGAAAGGGCTTTACATATGTGATAGATAAGAATCCTAGAACACATGAACTAACAAGCAGTAACAATATAATATATGGGAATGCTCTTCACCTTATCACTGGTGGCAATCAGTATGTACCAGAGATATTTTTAGGTAGCGCTAAGCTGGGAGATGCATACAGAAAGGATTTAGCTGTACTCAGAGCTACTATAGGTATAGAATACTCAGGAGTTATTGATGCTGCTATGAAGCAAAAAGTTTTAAAAGATGGCTTATTTTCTATGAGCAAGCTAAGTGAGGTATCAACTATCAAGAAATTTATAGAAAAGTGGATCGGTGAAGTAAAGTCTAGTGGAACCGAAGAGAGTATTGATGTTTTACTTAAAAGTATTATAGCTCCAAGAATGTCCTTTACATCATATGCACAAGATGGTGCTGGTGTAGATAAGATAGCATACAAGTATAACCAACACTTAATGAAGTCTATTTTACAGTTCTCTGTTGACTATGCAAAGGAATATGGCAGTGGCAAGTTCTTAGAGACCTTTGTTAAGGATTGGGAGAATGCAGCAAGAGGAGACCATGAAGGACCTGATATATCTTTTTATGATAGAAGCATTCCGACTAAGTACAATTGGAAAAAGTTTGGCTCTATGGCTAACCCAGTACGATCATTAGCAAATAATATATTCTTTGCTTCGCCTGCACTAAATAAGATATTAGACCAGCTAGAGAGCAATCAGAGTATTAAACCACAAATTATAGAAGTCACACCAGGTGGGGAGAAAGTAATGGTTGGTGTGAAGAAAGTAAGAACGGCAGAAGAGTTACTTCACCTTAACGAAGGGAGAGACTGTGGCTTGTAATATAGCAGGTAAAAACAGACAAGAAAGACAACAGGTTATACAGGATCTATTTAGCTATTGGCTTTCAAAGGGCAACATAAAAAATAGATTCACTCATAAAGGCTTAATAAAGGATAAGGATGCTATAGATACTTTAGCATGGTTCTTTGAACAAAGATTAGAGCTTCCTTTTGATATTAATTCACCTATCCGTGATCACCATGTACGAAGAGCTAAGGTTGAGATCGATAGCTTTGATAGGGCTCTTGGTGGTAAGTTTTCCAATCTTGCTTTTATAGTTCCTGAAGGTATTTCTAAACAGGATCCTATATCTAGGAAGTTTTATACCGAGCTTAATAGGATCTTAGACTTTGAACGTGTAAATGTAAATAGTGTTATGACGGATAATGCTTACATTGCAGATCATATGCTTGATGCCTATGTACATGAACATAATACAAAGGGTATTGTACATGGCACAATCATGAGGAAAAAAGGAGACAAGGCTCTTCAAGAATTACGGAGACTAAGGAAAGATCTTACAGAGTCGGATCCAAGTGCTAGAAAAGAGGCAGATTTAATCGCTAAGATCAAGGAGTTTATAGAGAGTGACAAAGAAGGTAAGACATTAAAAGACTTTAAAGATCTGATAGAGATGGATCATGCTACATTTAAAAAAGCAACCGGACCTGATGAATACTTTGATAAAGACAATCAACTTAGGGCATTTAATCCCCATGTAGTGCTCGCGGTAAAGAAGGCAAAAGAAAACCTTGCTAAGATGGGCAGTACCTATCAGCTTGGTCTTACTGGGCTTCAGAAAATGATAGCTTTTACGCATACTGGAGAACCTAACATTAAAAATGCTCGTAACTCCAGTCAGGAAGCTAGGAATCTCATAGACATTATTGAGGCTTCCAAGAAGGATCTTAGTGATGGCTCAAAAGCTGGTGGATATTTCCCAAGGATAGAGTTTGAAACTATGATGAGCATCAAGGAAGGTATTGGCAATGCTTTAACGACCAATAGAGAGGGTCAAAATAGGGCCTTTAGCGATGTTATAACAAATATACTATCTAATGCAAATATAAGTAGGGTTCCTGGACATGCACAAAAGCGAAGCCTTGTAGAACTGGATAAATACTGGGATCTAGATCCTCTTCTAGTTCTTAAAGAGTATGGCGATCAGGCTGTACAGTTCAACAAGCTTATACATACTCAATTGACATATCTCAAGGCATTAAAGCAGCTTCCACACACTCCTGATAAGTTTCACAGAGGCTTACGTAGGTTTATAGATGAAGAGTATGCTGTATTCACTAGAGGTACATCTGGTAGGACTGATTGGGCTAACTCTGCAGTAACCGCACTAAATGCATATCAAACAGCTCGAACTATGGGACTTAATATTACAGGTGCTGTTAAAAATGCTGCCTCTGCTATACATTTCTATAGCAGGGTAGGTTTAGGTTCTTTAAAGGAAACTAGGAAGGCTATGACAGATGGCTCCTTTAGGGATATGATGAGAGAAGTAGAAAAGGAAACTGGCTTTCTATTTGCAGATGCTGCTCCAGAGCTATACACAGAAGGGTTAATCAGTAAGAAAGACTTAAATAGTGGTAACATTACCTTCAATCCTGTAACGGGTAAAATAGAAATGAACAATAGTCCTATTATAGACAAGCTTAAGGCTGGAGGTAAATGGACATTAGATAAGGGTTTATTTTTCCATAGATTAACAGAGAACTATCAAAGAAAGTGGATGTTTAGAACTGCTATGTATAAGATGTATACACAGCTTATAAAGGATGGATATCCAGAGCCAGATGCTAAAAAGTTTGCTATGGCTTATGCACTAAATTCAGTTAATAGCTGGGCTTATGAATATGCTGCACATGCTAAGTCTAAATGGGCAAGGGGTGAGAGTAGAACTATAGAAGAAATAGATAAGGATACAATAGAAGGTAAATGGGCTCCAAGCGTTAAAGGAGGCTTTTCAGAAGTAGCCTTGCATCTAATGCACTATCCAATGTCTCTAGCAGAATCTCATTATAGCTCCTTAAAGGGTGCTCATAAGGCATTACTTGCAAAGCAGGGATTCCAGGCAGAAGAGATACAATACGCTGCTAGATATGCGGCTATCAGCCTTGGTGTTGCACTTGTATCCATGCTATCTAATACCAATCTATTTAACATATTTGAGAATGAAACTCAAGACAGGCTGCTTAGGGCAAAAGATGACCTGTTTGCACATGGGGATAAGGACAAAAGTACATTTGGCTTGCTGTCAGAGATCTCTGGTCCTACCATAGGTCATATAAAGTATGGACTCATAGCTGCTGGCATTATAGATGTAGAGGATAATACTCTCAATAAGATTATTTTTGGTAATGTGGACTTCTCTGATCCTGAGGATGAAAAATCTAACAGGTATGCAGCTTATCAATGGTCAACCTTTTGGGGAACTACAAAGAATAAGATATGGCCTACATTACAAAATGGTAGAGGTAGAGATCTTATAACACATTATCTTAAACTTTATCCTTCAGATTGGACTAAAGCTGGACATGAAAAGGTATTTGGCAAAACTAAAAAGGCTAAGAAAAGTAATGATGATACAGTATTACAATCCTTAGCCCTATTAAAGCAGTTAAGCGAAAAATAACTAAGCCATAGCCACGTCATCTTCACCAAGGGCAACATCTAAAACCTTGGAGAGTCTAGATGATAACTTTATTAATATATCCAGTGTTTGATCGTCACTTGAACTCTCTTCCATCTCTTCTAGATATATTTTAATGATAGGTATTAACTCATCCCTCATTACAATCCTAGTCTCCCTTCTATTTTAGCAAGTTTTGATTGTATTGTAATAACATTGTCTTCTACCTTTAATAGTCTTTCACTAAGTGAGGCAAGCTCACTGCCTATGAAGTCTATATCCTTTTTGGCTTTCTTCTTCTCTTTTAACACGGTTTCGTTTGTCATTTTTCCTTTCTTTGAGTTCTATAATGCCACAATTACTACAGTAGGGCACTGATTGAAGCGTTACTGTAGCTACCTTATCACATTCTATGCAGTGATTAGGTATTGGCATTAGAGTGATCCTCTTCTATTTGCAATAGGTCACAGAATACCAGAAATGGTATAGCAACCCATGCTTCTCTTTGGTTTTTCTTAAATACTACAGCAGGGGCAGTACAATCAGGTTTATTTGCTTCACACTGATCTATAGCTTGCCACATCTGTAGCCTTTCTACGTTCTTGCATTCAAAGCTATAAGGTAGACGGTCTCTCCCCGCAGGTGATAATACTATATCTTCGCCAGTCATACCCATTGTTTGACTTTTAATATCGTCATCCTGCAGACTATTACAATATACCTCTCTAAGCATATCTCGTACATAGTTCTGTAATCGCCTACCTTTAGCTTTACTACTTTTAGCACTTCTTGCCATAACCAAACTCCTTTTCGAGGCGTTTTAAGGCCTCTGTTATTTTATGTAAGGGTGTAGGTCCATTTATTGGAGAAACGTCCGTTAAGGCACCATTTTGGCCCGAATTCGATGCCATAGTGGCATTAAACTCATCAGCAGTGGTCCTTTCCCAGTCCATAGTGGTTATTTTATCACAGTGTTTACACCTCATTAAAATGGCGCGTCTGTGTTCTCGTTCTTTAGGCACAATATCAGTTCCTCCTTTCCCCATTCTGTCACAGTTCTAAAGATTTCACCATCATATATAGTACCATCTATATCTACTACTCCTAGGAACATAGGTGTATCTATATTAGGTGGTTCTTTATCGTATGCCGAGTTCTTCTGGAAGTGATATTGGGTTCTCACGTAGGTTCTCCAACTTCTTCGTTAT
>Ga0114911_1000398_pt1 | contig 29066 bp, 34 predicted proteins | sample MalvireepMed_904_FD_89688 | JGI IMG/M metagenome (GOLD analysis project Ga0114911, IMG submission 89688) | Marine viral communities from the Global Malaspina Expedition - Malaspina viral metaG DeepMed_904 | ecosystem: Environmental > Aquatic > Marine > Oceanic | place: Mediterranean Sea...
ATTTTAGGTTGGAATGTTCCGGGAGTGTAAATAACTCTTTCGTTTTCTTTTGCAGATAATTTTAATTTTTTATTTAATCTTTTTTCTTGTAAAGAAGCTTGACCAACTGAATATACAGGTTTTCTATAAGTTCTTAAATTATCAGTAATTTGTTTTCCTCTTCCCGGTTTACCACCTAAAAGCTCCATTCCTTTTAAACTGTATTTAGGTTTAAGAGTTCCTAAATTAAACTTTCTTGTTACTACTCCTTTTGGTGGAGTTCTTTCTTGATAAGATACGGGTTGATTTGGTGATGTTGCTAAAGCACTAGAACCTATAAGAAGGTAATCGGTACTTGATAATGAAGGTTGTGCCCATACAGGGGGTTTTGCCCCAAACATAACGTCTTTATCAAGCATAACTTGAGGTCTATTAACGGTGTATTCAGTAATTTTTTTTCTATCTCCCAATATTTTAAAGGGCGGATTAACAAATTCATTTGCTATATTTTCAGCTTCTTCTAAGTTGTTGGTTGCTACTGTTCCTGATGTTGATCTGTTTAAATCTCCTACAACATACATTGAAAATGTTTCAGGATAATTTTTTGCATTTTTTAAAAACTTTTGTGTATATTCAAACAGTTGTTTTTGAGTAGTTCCAATTTCAGAATTTTCAAGAGTTCTGCCAAGTCTTCTTATAATATCTGTGTTATTAACTATATTTCTAGCAAATATAATTTCTCCAATTTGATTAATATCGTTTCCGTATTCTCCATTTTGAGCACCACGCCAATACTCTTGAGTTAAAGTTGTAGGTCTTTGTTGAGTATCACCTAATTTAAATTTTAGATTAGGTGCGTCTTGTAAAGGTCTTTGGAACATAGGAGATTCACGATCAGCAGATTCAGAAAAATATTCATTACCTATACTGGTTTCTGACACTCTTAATATTTCAGAAAATTCATTTTCTAATATTCTATTGGTTCTAACTACTCTTGGTTCAACTTCGTAAGAACCTTGCGGTCTTCCGTATTCATCCATTCTGGTAACTTCAAAAGGTTGTTGAGTTTTACTAGTTCTTTCTCTGGTTCCTATCTCTCCAATAATAAGCTTATCGAAAACATCTTCATAAGTTTGAAACCCTAATTCATTTAATCCATTGTTTACTGTAGAAAAGAATTTTTTTGTTCTTTCCATTAAAGCTCTTGGTTGACCAGCTAATTTTCTTTTATTGTTAATATGATCTTCAAATAACAAAGCATTAGCTTCTTCTAACAATGCTTCATTGTTTAAATTTTGATTGTCTAAAGTATTGTATCTAAATTCTATAGCTTCTAAATAAGTAGGTGTTCTACCCAAAGAATCTGTTAATATTTTTAAATTATCTTTTCCTAATAAGGTTTCTGCTGAAGCTGCATTTAATTCATTATTTCTCACAAAATTATTTAAATTATTTATTTCTTGAATTGAAAATAAATCTAAAAATTTAGTTGCATGAAATAATTCGTGACCTAATGTTGTAGATAAATTTTCTATAACTTCTTGTTCGCTTGTTGTTCCTTCTTTTGCTTTAGCAACATTTAAAAATACTTCTGACCAAATAGGATCAAACTGACCTTCTGCTTGAGGATTAATTTGCCCTACTTTAGTTTGAATTGCATTGTCTATTTTTAAAGAAATTTCAGGCAATCCCATTTTTTTAAACTGTTCACTTAATAAACTACGAAATTTTTGTATTTCTTTTAAATCAGTTTTAGTTTGCGGGTTATTTTCTATAGCTGCTTGTTGTGCTCTATTTAATGACCATTCACCATTAGCATTAAATTTATATTTACTGCCTTTTTTATCTACTATTCCAGCAGATACTAAATCTTGTCTTAATCGTGTTGCAGTACGTTTATCATTAATATCATTAGGATTTAACCCTAATGCAGTAATTATGTTTGGTATGGTGGGGGAATTGCCAGAATTTAATGAGTCTACAACTTGATTGTATTCATTAAGGGTATATGGACGGGAAGAAAAGTCAGGCAAAGAAACGACTGTTCCTTCGTGTTGAGGCAGGGTATTTAAGAATGAATAAACTAATCTTTTTTGTGCGTTACTTAATTTATTAACATCAGGCTGTCCTGTTAATCTTAAAGCTAAAGATTTAAAACCATTTGAAGTTGTATCTATATTTAAATTAAGTTTTTTACCAAGATTTTCAAACATTTTAATTGTAATGTTAGAAGGTAAATTTTTGCCAACATTTGCATCTTGATAAAGTTTTTTAGCTTTAATATCTAATAAACGATTTATATCAGCTTCTGGCAATACTCCTTGTAAAGAAAGAACATCTATACTTGTAGCATCTTTTCCTACGGCATTAATTAATCTTTCATAAGCAGCAGAATTAACATTAGAAGATTGGTTAATGTCTTCTATATCAATTTGACCAAAATAAGGATTTAATATTTGATTGCCTAATTTGTTTGTTAGAAGACTATCTGAATTTAAACCTTGCATGGTTGCGTATTGATTTTTTAATTCTGTAGAATAAGAAGCACCGCTTATTGCATTTAATGATCCTGAAATACCAGCAGCTTCTTCTTGAGAGTCATAAATATTTCCAAACTTTTCGTTATAAGTATCAAGAATTAAAAATTTTCCTTGACCGTCTGGTTCAACAAAAAATTGATTAGGAGCAATAATATTGGCATCTGTATTAGCAGTTAAAGAAATTTTATTTGCATTTTGTTGGTATATGTCAAAAGCTTCATTGAAGTAAGGAATTCCTGTGTCATAAATAGTTTGATCTTCTCCTACAGCTATTTCTCCAGCTAAATCTTCTAAACCTAATTGTCTTCCTTGTTCTTTTGTTATTTGTAAATACTCAACTACACTATTAAATCTTTCTTCTTTTATTTGTTTTATAGTTAAATTTTCTTTTCTAGCACTATAAGCACCTAATACCATATCGGCAGGAACAAACACTGCTTCACCCATAGCTTCAGCAAGAACTTCACCCATAGAAATTTTTTCACCTTCTTCTAAAGTAGCTAATTGTGCAAAATACTCAGCACCAGCAGGTAATCCTGTTTGTAAGGGTGTTTGAGCAGAAAAATTTACAGCATGTCGGGTGCTTGGATTAACAGACGTACCAACAGGTTTTTTAATATACGGCAACACTGAGCGATTAGCTCTGGTAATAACTGAAGGTGCTATAATTTTAGTAGCTATTCCTCCTGTTAATCCGTCTACAGAACCAATAATTGCACCACGTTTTAATGAATAATCTTTTGCTTCTTGAAGCAACTCTTTATTATTTATAAATTTTTGTATAGATTTTGAATCATTAACATCCATACCTTTAGCTTTTAAATATTCTAAAAAGGAATGACTGTATTCTATTTCTCCAGATACACCTCCAACACCTAAAAATTGTGTTGCAAATTTACCAAGCCATCCTAATGATTTTGTTAAACCTGCTAAACCAAAACTTGTACCTAATATTGCTGAAGTAGCTGCTGCGGAACGCCCTAACACATCGCCTAAAAAATCGCCTTTTTGAGAAAGATTTAAATCATTATAAAAAGCATCCCACGCTCTAGGGTCATTTTGATCATCCCCCATACCCTCTTCCATAACCCATTTAAAAGCATCACTTACTTCTATTTCATTTGATTTTTTAGTTAAAGAAGAAAGTGTTTGTGTTTGTTCATTAATATAACTTTCTAAACCTTGTTCTTTTTTTCTTTGTTGATCAACTGCGTATCTTTGTCCGAGAGGAGAGTCTCCACCAAAACCCATTTGTCCGTAATAATCGCTTATAGTATATTCAGATACTGGTTTAACGCCTACTCCATAAACTTCATTGTATATTTCTTGATATTCTTTTGTTTCTTCAGGGTTTAAATTATCTAAACCTTTATCTTCATACGCTTTTAAATTAACTTTTAAAGAATCTAATATATTTGATAATTCAGCAATATTTGAAACAGAAGCTGTTCCTTTAAATACTTCTATTTGTGCAATAAGAGAAGACATAGCACCGCCAACAACTTGACTATCTCCACTTAAATTTTCACTTAAACTTAAATCTGTTGAAAACAATGCAGGATCACCTTCATCGTAACTTTCTTCTGGTCTTAAATTGGGGGCAATATCAGCGTATGTACTTTTACCTTTAAGTCTATTTTGTTTAAGTCGTTTTTCAAGTTCTGTTAATTTTTTATCATAAGCAAAACTTGATTGACCTATATCTAACGCATTTTGTCTATTTGCCTTTGTACTTTCTATATTTTTATTTATTTCTAATTCTAATTCTTCATCAAAAGTATTAATTGTTAAAGGATTAAGTATTGTTGATTCGATTAAAGTATCTTCTACAGGTTTATCTATTTCATCTGTAATAGGAGTAGTCGCTACAGTTTCTTCTTTAACTGTAGGAAGGGGAAATTTAGAAATATAAGCATTTATACGTTCTTGTATTTCTTCTTCTGTAATGTCGTCTGGTAGAAATAAATTTCTTCCATCGCCAGTATCAAAAAAAGCCATTTTAGAACCTACTGCTTAAATCTAACATAGGAGGGTCTTGAGGTAAGGCAGGTACTTGTCCGCCACCAGCTAATTCAATTTCATCTAAGTAAATTCCTTGTTTAGCTAATTGTATATATCTAAGTTTTGCTCTTTTTTCTGCTTCGTCTGTGTCTATACCAGTATCTTCTAATCTTTCAACAAACCTTCTTCCTGCAAGTCCTGCAACCCAACCATCAGCACCTTCATTTATTTCTACCTCTGTTCTTAAACGAGCTGCTCCAAGTGGTCCAGAAGCTTTAATTTTTCCTGCTTCTCTTAAAGCTGCAACATTTGCGTCACCTGAATATAAAGGTTTATCATTTTCATCTACACCTGTTTGTACGCCAAATATATCAGGAGCAGCATTAGCTAAATTTTTTCCTATTGCTATTATAGCGTCTTCTTTAGCACCCATTCTATCGTAATAACCACCTAATCTTTCTGCTTGTTCAGATTTGTATGCAAGTTCAGCTATTCCTGTTTCTCTTTCCCTGTCTTGTTTACCTATGTCTGCTTCAAACTTAGCTCGCATTAAACCTTCTTTGTTTCTTGCGTCTAAATTAGTTTGAGCACTTGCAATTACTGGATCAAGATTTTTACTTAATTGTTCTGGTGTAGCAGAACCGCTTACTGCCAATCCTGCTCTAACAAGATTAAGACCTTGATTTGTTTTATTTCTTTTCTTTGCTTCTTCAGGATCAAAATAAGCTCTCATTAATTCTTGATAATCTAATTCAGCTTGTGTTGGTTGCATTCTTTCTTTATAAAAATCATAAAATTGTCCAACTCCTTCAGGATTATACATTGAATAAGGAACAGTTTGCCCCGGAAACATTTTTACAACTCCACCTGCTGCCATGCCTTTCATGTTGCTAGGCATAATTTGTCCTATGCCTTGATCTTGAGGAGGCAATTGAGGGGTGTTTTGAGGCATTCCTTGCATACTTTGCATGTTAGGGGGGGTAATACTACCAATTCCTTGATTGTTTATCCCCATGCTCGCTTCTGACATAATTTTATCCGCTACTGTACCTTGATCACTTTGAGCTGCCATTTTGCCTCTGTAATCATCTCGCATTTCTTTTCTGCGTTTTAATTCAGACAATACTAAATACTGTGGAAAGCTTCCTGTTTGCATAGCATCCATTAAGCTTTGATCGGGTAATGATTTTATGTCGTCTTCTATTTGTAGTATGTTCATGTTATGTCCTATTTAAGTATTGAACGTTCAATACTTAACCTCCCATTCCTCCCATTGCTTGATAAAGACCTAAACCACCGAGACCCATTCCTAACATTTGTGATGCTGCGGAAGGAGTCGGTGCATAGGTAGACACTTGTTGACCCGGAGTTATTGGCATTCCACGCAATGCTTGTTGATAAAACGAAATGTTTTGTCTTGGATAAGCTAATTGATCTTGGAACTCTTGATAACCAGAATCATAAATCTGTTGTTGCATGGCTTGTCTAGCAGTACCAGCCTGTCCTAATTGATCCATTCTTTGTATTTCAGCTTCTTGTCCAGCAAGTCCTAAATTACCTAATTGTTGAGCAGCACCTAATTGTCCTTGTCTAGTTGCTTGGTCTATTCCAATAGCACCTAATCTGGCATTTCTGTCTTGATTATAAGCAGCTTGTGCTTGTGCGTAATTTTCTGCTGATCCCATAGCTTGTATATCAGCTATTTGTTTGGTTAAAGCACTTTCTCTTTCTGATTGCATAATGGCTTCACGATAACCTCCTAAACCTCCAGAAGCAGCAGCTTCTCCAGCTATAAGATTACCAGCTTTTGTAGATTGATCTCTGGCTGCGTCTTGAGCTATATCAATAACAGATTGTTGGTAAGGGTTCATGTAATCATCTATATTTCCATACACAGGATTACCGCTTACATCAACACCAGTTTGTTGATTAAATCTTTGATCTGCAAGAGCTTGTCCTGAACCAATAGCTGTTCCAAATGTTCCATCTGGACGCATTATTCTATTTCTTGCTAAATTTTCTGTTATGCCAGATGCTGTAGTAAATTGTTCTGGGTCTCCAGCTATAGCTAAACCAGCTTTACCAGTCATAGCTAATTCTTGTTCAGGAGTAAAAGCAGCAAGTCTTTGTCCTTCATATGTTGTATAAGGAGCAAGAGATTCTTCTTCTGCTCGTTGCATTAATCTTGTTATGTATGGCTCTGCATACTCAGGAAGATTAGTTTGTGTTACTGTTGATGTGGTTTCATTAACACCACCTCCGCCACCGCCTTTACTCATTGTCGAACCTCTTTTCAAATATTGTATAAGCTTTCTTCCAATTAGACCTGCTTAACCATTTCCAAAATCCAAACCTAGCTGTTCCTTCAATACCGTCACAACCTGAGTCTTTAGCCCAAGCTTCCAGTTTTTTGCAGAGCAACCAAGCCCAGTGTTTAAATTCATCACCACCAATGTACTGAATAGCACACATTAAACTGGCGGGATATCTTACAAATTGTGTTGTAGCAACTCCTAATAATTTATTATTTTTATCTAAAGTTACCCACAGTTGTTGTTCATCTCTTAATAGTGCTTCATACACATAATCTACAGTCCATCTTCCGCCAGAACGTTTTACAGCTTTTTCTAAATGAGGTTTAGCATCATCCCAAACTGTATAAAGTAAATTAACAGGAATTAAACTAATAACGTAATCAGGATATTCTTCTTTAATATCAACGTAATTAATATCTGATTCATCTAAAGGCATTGTATTTAAATTGTTCATATTGACATTACCTTTTTATTGCCTAATGGTTTAGCTTGATTTTTAGTTCCTGTTTTAGTTATTCTAACTTTTGAAAGCATATCATCAAGCTTATCGGAACCATTATCACTACTTCCATCACCTAACATTGAAACAACATCAGCAGGAATTATGTATTCACCGGGCGATACTGCTACAGCAGATTGGTTTCCTATTTGACCCATAACTAAATCATCCATTCCTCCTCCTTCTCCTTGTATCATACCCTCTGTTTGAGCATTAGGTACTTGTTGTTTTAATATTTGATCTCTTAATTGTAAAAAAGCATCAACGCCAAATTGTTGTATAAAAGCTTGTATAACCGAATCTGGATCGGAATGTTGCCCTAATACAGCAGCTATAACTTGTTCTTGCAATTCTTGTTGTTGAGGTATTTGTTCAACAGAAGGAATTTCCATTCCTGCTTGCATTTCTATTAATCCACCTTCGGCTCTTGACATTGAAAAAGGTAGTTTTGGAGAAACAAAAGTTTCTCCTAATTTATCTATTACTGATTGTGCAGATTCTGGAATTTCAATAACATTAGGAATTGTTGTTTCTGGTGCAGCAGTTGATGTTACTTCTGTTTCTGTTTCTTCTTCTGTTTCTTCTTCTGCTTCTGCTTCTGCTTCTAATTGAGCTAAATATTCTTCATAACCTTCAGGATAAAGTGCATCTTCAGGAGCAGGTATATCTCCTCTTGCAATAGCATCACCTACCGCTTGTTGGTATTTATCTAATGCTGCATCTTTTTGCTCTTTTGTTAAAGTTTTATAAGAAAATTGTGGAGCAAATACAGCAGGGTCTCTTTCGTATTTACCTCCCATGTCATAAGATTCTGCAAAAACACCTACTGTTGCATAATTAGTAACTCCATTATTAGGATCATTAACAACGGTATAACCATTATTTAATTCAATTACACTACCATCGCCCGGATTAGTAAATGTGCTTAAATCAGTTATGTCTGTTCTAGTTCCATCTGGACTAATAAGAATTCCAGCAGTTGCTTCTCTTTTTTCACCCAAATAAAAATTATCAGAACTGTCTACTATACCTTTAAGCGGATCGGTATTTGTATATACAAAAGTACCATCTTCTAATGAACCCGGTTTTCCATAACCATTTGAACCTACAATAACAGTATCGTCTGTTATTACTGGATTAGGATTTTCAACTGTAGGTATTACTATGTCGGCAGCAGGAACACCTGCTTCTATAGCAGCATTATAAGCTTGATATATTCCAGTTTCTGTTGCTGAATCTAATAAAGTTTCTCTATTTTCTTCTACTTGTTCATATGTTGTTGCTGCTTCACCTAAATAAGGATTAAATCCAGTTGGACCACCGCCTGTTCCTTTGTCATAAGTAGCTTCAGAATAATCATCACTATCAGGGTCAACATATCCTTCATCACCTTCTGTTAATTCTGTTCCAGTTACAGGATCAGTATTACTTGTAACAGTAATAGCTTCAGTATAAGGATTATTAGCTACTTCTGTAGTTGTTCCGTCTTTAAAAGTTACAGTTGATGTGCCATCGTTATTATCTGTTACTGTGCTTCCTGAATTATTGGTTAAATCATCATCCGTGTCATTAGTTTTTCCGCCACCAACATCATAAACTTCATCAGTATTAGTAGTAGTTCCAGTTGTATCATATGCTATAGGATTTGCAGCTTGTGTAACACCTTCTAATCCTACATTACGAAAAGGACTAAGTAATTGTGTAGTAGCAGGTAATCCTGCTGCTCTGGCTTGATTAACTCTTTGTAAAACACTTCCTGCTGCTGGGTCTTCATAATTTGGCAATACCATTGGTTGATATACACTGGCTCTAGGATTAGGCATAACAGCCATTTCTGCTTCTTTTGCTGCTGCTTGTGCAGCACTTATAGCAGAAGAAGGTATTACTCTATTTGGAAAATAATTAAATTCTGAATCTATGCCCGGCATATAAGTATTAGAAGGTGTAAATTGTCCTTCTGGACCTATTCCAGCAATAGTTTCTCCGTTTGCGTATGAAGGTATTTGACCACCTGTATTGCTGTTATATATAGAATAATAAGGATTTCTTCTGTGTATTTGTTCAGGATTATTAGCAAGTAATTCTTTTCTTCTTTTTTCTTTATCTAATCTGTATTGTTCCATGTCTTCAAGATATTGATCTTGAGCATTTTGTGCTGCTAAAGAACCTCCACCTACAGCTATAGGAAGATAATTGCTTGATATTGAATCTAATGTATCAGTAGAAAAAAGATTACTACCCATATTTGATAATCTTTCTCCGCCTGTCATGTTGCCGTAACCTGCTTCAGCAAATTTTGCTGCGTCTGCATTAATATTTGCTAATTGAGAAGGATTTAAACCTTGTTGTATTGCTTGTTTACTTGCATTTTCTCCTATTTGTTTAGCTAATTCAGGAGTTAAAACTGTACCTTGTGTTTGTGCTGCTAATTGTGCTTGTAATACAGCTTGTTCTGATGCTAAATTTCCTACATTAGATATAGCTATATCTTTACCTGCGTCAACACCTGCTGCTTCAAGTCCAGAACCAGCAACATCTCCCATAATATTACCAACACCATATCCTAATACGGCTGATGCTATGCCTTTTTCTAAATCTCCTGTTTCTGCCCAAGTTCCTAAACCAGAACCTATTGCAGCTCCTCCAGCAGCAGTTAACCATGTACCACCTGCAAGTCCGGGAAGAAAAGCACCACCTAACAAACTGCCTAATATAGCTCCTATAAACGCTTCTGGTTGCCCAGTTTCAGGATTAATGGTTATAGGCATAATAGACGCTAATCCTTCTACTTCTTTAGGATTAACGTGCATAAGCATGGTATCGCCATAGCGACCCATACTTGCTAATTCTTGTGCTTGTTTTCTAGCATCCATTTTATCTTTCCTCTTTTGTTTCGCATCCAAACATATTAAAACTCATATCCACTGCACTTGTGTAAACTTTAACAACATCTGTTTGATTTAATGTTATACCTATTACTATTGTTAAGGAATCATTAGCTGCAACTGATTTGTCGTAATATAAATATTGTTTATCGTCAGCTCCAGCACCAGCCACATGAACACTTAGTCTAAAAGTAATAGCAGAACCTGTGCGATTTGCTGCCACAATAGAACTAACCGTTGTTTGTGTCATATCTGGTACTGTATAAAGCACAGTAACTGTAGTTGCAGCAGGGTCTACTTGACCTAATACTTTTAAATTATCGCTCACTGACCAACTCCCATTAATAAAAATTGATGTCTTCTAATGGATTTACTTGTAACGCTTTCTTGCATTGCTTTTAATAAAGTTAAAGCATCTTCAGTAGATTGAATAGCTTGTTCTATTTGTTGTCTTGTTAATGATTCATTTGAAAAATTATATTCAAGAGGTGCTAATGGCAAAGGTGCTGTGGTTTTTTGACTCATTATCTTTTTCCGTCTGGTCTCATATCTATTCTAAAAGAACCTAGTCTCCATCCGTAACCAGTACCTGTACTTTCAAATCTAAGTATAGCTTGTCTTGTTCTTGCTCTTATAAAAGCTTGTTGTGTAGATGAATTAACACTGCTTGTTGTTAAAGTAGTTGGAGTATCTAATGGAAAATTTACACCTTTAACAGAAACAGATAACGTATCATCCGTGCTAGTAGAATTTTTAAATTTTAAATCAGGTATTATTCTTGATAAAAACATAAAGTTTTCTCCATCTGGTTCTAAATCAAAATCAGATGTTTCTATAAATGCTGTCATGGCACTGCCATCAGCATCATTTCCTATTTCTTGATCATATAAGTAATTAATATTACTACCTGTAGTTTTTTCTGTAGCTACTGGATTATCTAAAGAAGGTGCTTCTATCCATGCTGTTCTTGTAAATGAATCTGTATTAGTTCCAATACTCCAAAGATTTTCTAAATAATTAAAAATTACATAACGATCTATTTCATTAGAGTTGGCAGAAGGATAAAACCAAATTATTTCATTTTTATCTACATTTGATGTTCCAAATACTTTGTAAGATTGTCCTAAATTTATATCTGAAAATATATAATCTTGTACCGCACAAGGTAACGTACTAACACTTCCGGTATAAACGTAAAAACTACCCCTATCCATAAAAAAAACTTTATTATCTGCATTTATAGCAGCATTAGGAGAAATCATAGATGGACCTTGAGCAATTTCACTAAATGTAAATATAAAAGGTGCTCCACTGTAACGCATACTTTGTATGTTTTTATCAGTCCATATAAGTATTTCTTGTCTAGTTTGCAATGCTCCTATTATAGTTGAACCAGACGATAATCTTTGCCCTCCTGCTGTATTAATAGAACTTGGTGTCCAATCAATAGAACTTTCTTGATCTGACCATCTAACAAATAAAGGATCAAGTGTTGTTGAACCTATTGGATTTGCACCAAAACATATAATGTGTCTATCTATTTCAGATACCATTATTTGCAAAGCAGTTACGGGAGCACCACTTGCATTTGTTAAATCTGAAAATGCTACTGCCCTAGAACTTGTTCCTCCTGATTCATCCCAATAAAAAATACCACCTAACCTTATGCAACCAACTAAATCATCACCAAAATTATCTTGTGACCAATTTCTTAACTGACTTGTACTATCAATATTAGAAGCAGAACCAAAAGTGCCTGCTCCCCATGTTTCAACACCCCAACCTGTTGACTTTACATAAGTATCAAGACCTACATTTATTTGATATGCTCCGTCTACTCCTGAACCTCCATTTCCCGAATCACTTGAATTTGCAGTAACGGTATTTCCGTCTGTATCTTTAGCCGTAAACGTATATGTATTTACAGAAGGAGTTGTTACTATTTCATATTCTTGATTTAAAACAGCAGCCGTTATTAAACCACCTAAAGTTGCTGCTCCTGAAATTGTTACAAAATCACCAATAATAGCTCCGTGACTAGAATCCGTAGCTGTTATTGTAGAAGAACCATCTGTAGCTGCAAAAGTAATGCCGTTAGTAGTAGTAGCTCTAATCGGAGTTACATCATAAAAAGAATCTCCTTCTTTTACATACAATTTTAAATGCGTACCTAAACCTATGTAATCTGTTTGTTCTTTATCTCTCCAAGAGTGCATATTTCTGCACGTTCCTAAAAAAGTATTATTTGTATTTTTTTGCCAACCACCTATTTTTTCAGGTCTGCCACTACGAAATCTAATTTTATCAGAATTAAACCAACCACCTTCTTCTGCATAAGAAGTTCCTTCTTTATTTATTCCCGGTTTAAATACATATTTTTTTAACATTAGTTTTCTAAAACTCGTTGTTTTAATCTTTCAGCTCTATCACCTACTTGTGTAGCCCATTTGCTATCCATCATTTCTTTTGCAGCTGTTTCAAAATCATTATCTTCCATAGCAGCAAGAAATTTTTTAAATTTACTTAATCTTGGATAACCTAAGTTAAAACACATATTTACCATTACTCGTTGTTTATTGTCATTTAAACCTTTCCACCAATGCAAATTACGATCTAATTCATTACAAACTATATCTATATCATTATTTAAACAACTTTTAATTCTTTCTTCAGAAACAGGTGTTCCTATTGGTTGATTAATTTCAGGATCACTATCTAAAACTAAATGACCAACGCCTAATGTAAGATATCCAAGATGATCTTCATAAGTTTCTTTTTTATATCCTTCGTCAAGAATAAGTTCTTGAATTAATTTATTTCTATCCATCATATTATTATATATTGATTAAACCTTCCCCTACTAAAAAAGAACAGGAGCAGACTTGCTCTAAATTAATAGGGGTCGGCTATTCTTCTTTTTCTTCTTCTTTATCATAATTTCGATAAAATTTAACTATTCCCAGTATTTCTGTGATGTATCTAGTGATATCTGCCATGTCCATACTTAAATGTTCGTATTCTTTGCTGGACAGTGTATAAAATGCCCTTCTTGGTGCTTCATTTTTTTCTAAATTGTCTAAATATAACTGCATACTGTCTGGCGTAAGTATTTCCCAATCTACAGGGTCCATTTGTACTTCCATTGGCAAAGGTGGATGGTACATCGGTTGTTGTTTAGCAATAGTGGTAACAGAAACAGGCTTAACCTTATCTCCCATTAGAGAACAGCCTGAAGCTATTAAAGCTACGCTAACTATTAGTATTATCTTTTTCATCAAATTGATTTGGGTCGGTTAATTTTTCTAAGTTTTCTAAAACTCGTTTAGAAGCCCTATTTATTTTGCCTTGCATAAGTTCTGGTTTTGCTAACGTCAATTCATCTAGGTCATGTTTAGCAAATGTTTTTCTTAATTTATTAACATTACGCATCGCTTCTTGTTTTTCTTTTTCTAAAGAAGCCATAAGAGTTTGTGCTTTTTTTTGGTTGTTTAAAGCAGTTTCAATAGCTTCATTTTGTTCTTGAATTTTGGTTTCTAAGACAAGTTGATTGCCTTTTAACGTACCTATATTATCTTGTAATCTATCAATATACCAAGCTGAACTTGCTATGGTAGCAAGTAATAGTCCACCCATTATTAAACCTATTTTCATGGTTAATTTGCTAAAGGATTTTTATTGTTATTTTCTAACTTTTCAATATCAGCGAGTATTCTTTCTACGTCGTTAGTTAAACTAGCAATAGATGCTTTCATATTAGAAAGTTTATCGTTGTTATCAGGAATCTCTATACCATCAATTTCTTTTTCTAAATACTCTACTGCGGTTTCAATAGTTGCAAACCTTTGTTCTATAACTTGTTGAGCATCTTCCGTTTCACCTAAACCGCCTATTTTCTTTTCCAAGTTTTCCAGTCTATTAACATAACCTGCACCTGCATAACCAAATCCTGCTAGAGTGCTTACAATAGTTGCTAAAGCTATTAATTGCCCTGCTTTTGATTTAAACCATTCCATATTTTTCTCCTATAAATTAGGTTGTTGATTAATTAAACTTTGCATTGTATTAATGTTTGTTCTTGCTAATCCATAAAACGCTTCTATATTATCTGAAATTGTGACATCTTCATAGATTGCCTTTGGCTCATACCAAGTTTTTTGTTGTGGAATTTGTACTTCTTTATAAGCATCAAAACCTGAAACATAACCCATAAAAGCTACTAAAGTAGACTGATCTCCGTATTCTCCTGTTTCTTCTTGGGTAGTTTGTCCTGCTTCTTGTTGTTCTTTTATATTATCAGCAATTATTTGATCTGCTATTTGATCTGCTTCCGATGCGGTCATTACACCTCCGACAGCAGTATCAATTTCACCTTGCATATCGGTTACTTGCACATCTGCCATAACTACTTGTGGAGTTGAATCAAATATTGGCATAGGAGTTATTACTGTAGTCACATTACTTACTGTCTGAGTGCTTCCGCCTGTTCCGCTAGTTGAACTCATATCCTGACTTAAACTTAAAACTGTATTGGTTTGAACTTGTGCCGTTTGTATTTGATCTGAAATACTAGGAGAACTGCTGGTAGAAAATCCACCCCCTGAAGCTGCACTGGCTACTGCTGTTGTGGTTGTATTACCTGCGGTACTGCTAACAACAGAACTTCCGCTAGTGGTTGTGCTATTTGATCCACCTGCGCTAGTGCCCCAACTTGATCCACGAGTCGATGTACGAGCCGTAGTACCTGAAACACTATTAGTAGCTGTTTGAATAGTGCTGGCTACTACGCTTAGTTGAGTAGCAGTGATTCCACCACTTCTTTCTTCTCTTTCTTCTAATATCTCTTCTTCTGCTTCAGCTAATCTTTCTTCTTCTATTTCTTCAAAAAGTTCTTCTACCACTTCTTCTTCAAATATTTCTTCTTCTAATACTTCTTCTACTTCTTCTATAGTTTCTTCTTCAGCCAGTAATTCTTCTTCTATTCTTTCTTCCTCTATTTGTTCCAGTTCTTCTTCGTACCATTCATCAAGTTCTTCAACGCTTTCAAATTCTATGTAAGTATCTAAATCCTCGTAGTCCTCTACCAATACAGTTTCATGGAGAATAAAATCTTCTATAAGTTCTTCACTGGTATCAAAAGGCAAAGGATCGTATTCAATTTCATCGTAAGAAACTAAATAAAGTTCTTCTTCTGCCCATGTTGTTTCTTGTTCTAAATCATATACATCCATACCATCGTCAATGGCTGTCCAATAGTCTTCTTCATTCACAGTTCCGTATTCAATGAAACCATCATTAGAAAACTCTACATCGTTTCCGTACCATTCATCTACTTGTTCTTGACCAAACTGCTCTATGTCAAGTGCGTACCAATCTGCATCGGTAAAGTCTATGCAGTTATTTTCGTAACAAGGATCATCTGAGTTTAACCACTCATTGTATTCTTCGTCATACCACATATCATCTTGGGTATATCCATAGTCTGTCTCTTCTACATAATAAGCAACAGAGGCTTCTTGTGTGTAACCTGCACAAGAGGGGGAGTATTGAGGATCATCTTCGCATTGTTGATCATCATAAGCACTCCAATAAGAAGGACACTCCTGACTGTAAAGCTGAGTTATATTACATTGTTGCGTTAAAAAAGCTGCTGTATAACCAGTACAATCCTCATCATATAAAGAATTTAATGCACATTGTTGAGCCAGATAAGCTGCTGCATAACCAGAACAGTTAACTGAAGTCAAAGGAGTAGTTGCACATAATGCTTGATTAGTGCCATCACCGTATAAAGAACCACCACCTTCAAGTAAAGTATTGCTGGCTGTATTATTCCAATTAGTGTTAACACATGTACCTGCTACGTTAGTTGTGCCTGTGCTACATTCATCGTGAAAAAGATATGTATAAGTTTGTGAGGCACTACCTTGTTCTCCTATTAAAACATCATGGTTAATGATCTCAAGTTCGCCATAGCGAAACTCATAAGTATTATTAGGGTATAACCAGACTTCAAAACTGTTATCGGAATTAGCACGATTGTACTCCCTCATGTTATACCAACCAAAAATAGTATAATCATCAAAGGCTTTGGCTCTCATAGCTGAACCATTATCTTTTATTAGATCGGTCCAAAAAGGGTAAAGAGTGTAGGTTACTTCTGGTAATGGGTCTGGTGTGTAGTCATTGCAGTAAGCACCACTTGTTTTAAAGTGCAGACAACCATTAGTTGCCATTCTAGCTTGAGTAAAAGACTGACCATAAAAATCAAAAGTAAATCCTATATTAAATGCTCCAGATACTGCATCGTCATTTGAACCTAATCCTGTTGAACCTGTTGTGTTAGTTTGTAAATCGTATAAAGATTGGTTAGCTTCATAAATGTAATCGGCTTTGGCATTAAAAGATAAAAATAAAACTGTAATTCCTAAAATTACCATACTTAATACAACAAACCATTCTGCTTTATATTCTGGGTCTGGTTTTTTAGCCCACATTATTCCATTCTTTTTTACATTGCTTTGTGGTCTTAGTGCTTTTCGTTAAAACTTTTCTTACTCCACTTACAACATCTTTGTTGTAGTTTGTATCATTAGGGTTTAGTCCTTTTTTACATTGTTTAATCCAGTCAGATTTGTATTCTTTAGCGTCTGGTCTTTTGGAAGGATTAGATTTCCAACCATTTGCAGCCTCTTTGCCTATTTTACCCATGTAAGGGCAGGGAGTGCCTGCCATTTCCATTGCTTGAAACACTCTTTTGTCTTGGCAAAGCACAGAAACTGCTGCAACTTTCATACCCATATCATAGATATATTTACTTAACTTTAACCTTTCACAATTTTGATCTGTAACTGTTCTGCCACCAGATATACCAAACACTTGTCCTTGAAATGCTCCTGACCGCCCTACGGTACATAAGTCTTGTGAATAAGACATAATACTTGGTGCGATTGCAGAAGCTGGTGGAGCTTTAGTTTCTATTTCCTGCTTAATTGTTTGTGTGGTATTGGATTCATTGATGTTCCTATTGGTATTGTCGCTAACGCTGTTGTTGTTATTCGTGTTCGTGTTATCCGTTTCTACCTTTGAATCACTTGTAGATTGATTCACATTAGTATTGGTATTGGTATTAGTATTGTCCGAAGTGCTGGTGTTGTTATTCGTATTAGTGTTGTTATTCGTACTGGTACTGGTGTTGTTATTCGTATTATTTGTTGTACTCGTACTATTAGAATCTACTGTACTGTTGACTGTACTGTTACTGGTGTTGGTATTTACATTAGTATTAGTCGCTGTTGAATTATTCGTGTTCGTATTAGTAGCAGTCGAAGTATTGTTGTTTGTATTGGTTGCGGAACTGGTGTTTACGTTAGTGTTATTACTGGTATTCGTGTTGACGTTAGTGTTGGCATTTGTATTTGTTGCTGTTGTCGTTGTCGTGTTAGTGTTGACATTAGTATTGGCATTCGTGTTATTTGCTGTACTGGTAGTCGTTGTGGTATTGGTATTGGTGTTTGTATTAGTATTCGTATTAACGTTAGTATTGCTGGTTGTGGTGTTGTTAGTTGTGTCTAACGAATTTTGCTCACAATATTGAGTTCCAGCAGTACAATCTGGGTTTTCAGGTTCATTATCTGCTGCCCCTAAAAACCCTATAAAAAGCAAAACCGCTGTAAAAGTTATTTTTTTTTTCATTATTTATCTTCGCCTTTAAAAGACTTACTTGACCCTGAAGTACCTGCGTATAGACCAAACCACGCTGCACCTGCACCTACCACAATAGAAATTAATCCTGATTGCTCAAAACTGGGTGATTCTAAATCCATGAACCAAAAGGTAGTAAAGTACAGTAAGTACATATAAACGCTTAAAAAAGCTCTTGGAAATATACGCCAACTGTCCACGGCTTGTGCTAAGAATATCCACTTTTGGTGCGGATTCTTAGTTCCTTCGTCCTCTAACTCTCTTATTCTGTCTTTTAAAGTAGACTTTTCTTGTAGTAACTCCATGAACTTATTGAGGTCAATTTCAACCTCATTTCTGTCCATGTCTCCACCAAATCTACCTGAACCATCATTCATTTTTTTCTCCTTTATTAAACAGGTTTAAACAATCCTAATTCTATTAATTTTGTTCTATTTGCATCATGTATTGCTTCGATATCTTCTTTGCTTTGTCCAAAGTAAGCTGCTGCATGATAATTATCTATCATTAACTGATTAATATTTATTCCATCAACAATTATATTACCTAAAACTCTGCCAAATTTACCTCTAGAATCTTTTAATTTAGTTTGTATAACTACTTTTTTACCAGTATCTATTGCATTTTTTAAGAAAGCCCCAGCCATTTTTCCTCTAGCCTTCTCATCCAAATTACGAGTGCGTGACTCGGGAGTATCAATGCCATATAAACGAATACGAGACTTATACATAATGTCAAAACCAAGGTTAAGAACAACATCCACAGTATCGCCATCAACAACTCTTTTAACCTTACAAGAATATTCATACATTATCTTTTTTTCCCTTTATGCAATCCATGCTTTGCATGTTGTTTTCCTTTTTTAGTAGCTGCTCTTTTCTTTTTATTAGCTGCTGCTAATTTTTTTTTTCCTTTTGTAGTTGATTTAAGTTTTTTTATTGTAGCTGTAGGAGCATAAACTTCCCCAGTTTCTGAAGATTTTTTACCACTAGGAGTTCTCCATTTTTGTTTAGTCCAACGCTTTAAAGACTTTTGAGACTTTTTAAGTGCCACTACTTATAGCCTCCGCCTTTAGATTTGTATTCTTTAGCTAACATTTGAGCCTTACGAGCACTCCATTGACCTGCTTTACCACCTTTAGTTCCTGATTTAATCTTATTAAAAAGATTCTTACGCATGGTAGGTTTGGTATAGTTACCTGCTTTATTAACTGAAGATTTCTTTTTTTTATTACCTTTTAAAGTTTTAGATGTTTGTGCTCTTGAAATAGCCATTATTTTTTGTTTTTAGCTTTTTTCTTTGCTGTTTTACTTAAATCTTTAAAATGAAAAAGTTTTACACTTGTTTTAGTGTGTGTTTTATTAGTATGTAAAGTACCGTTAGCCATTTTATGAGAATTGCCTTTGTGTTCAGTTCCATCTTTTTTATAATGTTTTACGCCTTTCATAGTATTACCATTTTACTTTGTTTGCCCAATAAGCTGCTGACATTTTACCTTTAGCTATATTTTTGCCATGTCTTGCTTTAAAAGACTTACGTCTAGCTTTTTGTTTAGAAGACTCACCTTTTTTTGGTTTACCAGCAGTAGAAACACCTTGTTGACCAAAACGTATAGTTTTAATTTTATCGCCTTGTTTGGCTACAACTATATGAGATTTTTTTGGATGACTAGGAGTTCTTTTAGGTTTATTAAAACCTGATACTCCTGCTCTTGCTAATCTACCGTCTTTTTTTTGTGGCATCTTTATTCCTCGCAAATGATCTATTTTTTGTTTTACTTGTAACTTTTAAATTACTACGAGAACTATTTTTAGGATTACCATCAACATGATGAACATCTTTACCATCGCCTTTTTTTACTTTTTTAGCTTTAGTTAAAATTCTTCGAGCTTTGTTTCTATTTGCTCTATTTTTTTTTTGTTTAGGTTTTCCTTGATAATTGTCGTATTCTTTTCTGTAATTACGCATTATTTTATAAATTCAATATATCCAGCAAAACTGAGTATAATTCCGTATATACCTAATAACATTTTATCTATTTTATCAAAACGTTTATTACCAGATTCTAATCTTTGCTCAATATTGTCGTACCGTAAAGAACACAAATCTTCATGCCCTTTTAAACGAACTTCAAATAATTCAGCAGATTCTTGCATTATTTGTCTTTAGCCTTGCCTATGTTTAAAGCTAAAAAATCAATAACTTTATAAAGTTTTGCTAAAAACTTATCTGCTTTTGGAGTAGGGGTTATAGCAGCCACAAGTGAGGCTATTGCGACAATAGCGGTTATCCATACAAATATATTTATATATACCATTTAATTTACCTCTTCGGTTGTTGATGATTCTTCTAAAACTTCTTCAGCGACTTTTTTAGAAGCTTGAACAAAAGCATTTTGAAATACTGACATACTGGCAGCTACTTGGTCTAATTGAAATTTAAGACTTGCTTCTTTGTTTCTTAAATCCAGTAATTGCGAGTGCAAGTATTTCTGTTGATCGGACAGCTCAGATACTTTTATCTCTTTATCGTCTATAAAGACTACGGCTTCTTCAGTCATATTATCTCCTAGTCGTTTGCTGCTATGTAATTCGTGCCCGTTGTAACGGCTGCAACGTGTGTAGTTTTTTTACTATCTGCTGCTCCTTTTACATTTGGGGTATTATCATCTGAATCTACAGGTTCATAAAGCAAGATAATTGAAAGATGGTCAACATTTTGTTGTACTATTCCATTTATCTCGGCTTGTGTCATGCCTGCAACTAAAGGTTCTGCTGAAGCGTCTGTATTAATACTGTTGATTAATGTTACGCTGTCTGAACCTGCTGCTAAGACTTCTGTTACTGTTTGTGACATTTTTTACTCCTTATTATTAAGTTGTTTTTCTAAATCTTCCACTTTTGCAGAAAGTTCTTGTAGTGCTTTAGTTAATACAGGAATTAACTTTCCTTGTTTAACTTCAAGTCTTTCTGGGTTTTCTTCGTACACTAAATCTAATATTTCATTACTGTCGTCTTCCATAGCTTCTTGTAATTCTTGGGAAATAAAACCAATTCTAGTTTTACCATTGTGTATACTTTCCAAATCTCCTTGAACTAAATTTCTTCTATCCCAAGTAAATTGTACTGGTCTAATTTTATTGATAAATTCTAAACCATAAGAAGAATCTATAATGTCTTTTTTGTCTCGTCTGTCTGATAGAGAAGATATAGAAGTATCAGCACACCTTAAAGAACTGACACTAGCATTACCTAAAGTAAATTCGTTAGAGACAGTTGCTCCTGTTGGGTCTGCCTGATTACCGAGACAAGTATTATTAGCACCAGTTGTAATAAGGTCACCTGCATCATGACCAATCGCTGTGTTATTTGCTCCAGTGCTTACTAATGTTAAAGCCCGATCCCCTACAGCCGTATTGTCGGCTGCTGTCGTATTTGTTGTTAAAGCAGTATATCCAACGGCTGTGTTACCAGCACCTGTCGAGTTTGCATTTAAAGCTTGATAACCAACGGCTGTATTATCTCCTCCTGTGCTGTTTGATGCTAAAGCACTTCTACCAAGTGCTGTGTTATTTCCTCCTGTCGAATTTGTTGTTAAAGCAATCCAACCAACTGCTACATTATTTGCTCCTGTAGTATTTGTTGTTAAAGCACTTGTACCAACAGCTGTATTACCTGAAGCTGTGGTGTTTGTAAATCCTGCTCTAAAACCTATAAAAGTATTGTTGTCTGAAGTCGTAGAAGCATAACCTGCTTGCATACCAAAGAAAGCATTACTTTCACTGTCTGTAAGAGCCTGCCCAGTTTCATAACCCATTATGGTATTAGACTGTCCAGTTGTAATAGTATCTCCTGCTTTATACCCCATTGCTGTGTTGTAACTACCTGTGGTAGCTGCTGCTAAAGCACTTTTACCTACAGCAGTGTTAGCCGTTGCTGTGGTGTTTGCTAACAAAGCACTGTGTCCTACTGCTGTGTTATCATTTGCTGTTGTAAGTGCTCCTAAAGCATCATATCCAATCGCTACACTAGCATCGGCAGTTGTAGCAGCATCCATGGCACGTCTACCGACTGCAACATTTTCTGCTCCTGAAGTATTTATATACAGTGCCCTGTTACCGATTGCTGTATTACCAGACCCTGTTCCAACAGCACCATAAGCATCAGCACCTACAGCAGTTGTATAATCTCCTGAAGTTGTTGCATCCCCAGACCTTGCTCCTAAAAATGTATTATAAGAACCTGTGATTGTTTGACCTGCTCCTGAACCAAGTGCTGTATTGTACCCATCAGAACTTGAGTGATTTGTTTCTAATGCTCTAAAACCAATACCTGTATTATGACCGTGTGTGGTGTTTCCTTCCCCTGCTTCTGCACCTATATAAGTATTACTAGCACCTGTGGTAACGGCTGTTCCTGCATTATGTCCTATTGCTGTATTAGAACTTGCTGAAGTATTTGCGTCTAAAGCAAAAGCACCCATTGCTACATTATTTGCACCAGTCGTGTTAGCTACCATCGAACTTTTACCAACTGCTGTGTTATAAGTACCAGTGGTAGTTGCTACCATAGATTCTGCACCAACGGCTGTATTGTCTCCTATCGTAGTTACTGCTAAAGCGTTATATCCTATGGCAGTATTATTGTTTACAGTAACAGCATCATTTAAAGCATTTACACCAAGTGCTACGTTTTGTACACCTGTAGTGTTTGTTTTTAAAGTCTCTTCTCCAACTGCTGTATTACTTGAACCTGTAGTGTTAGCTGTTAAAGCTGAAAAACCAATGGCTGTATTATTATCACCAGTAGTAATCGCAGTACCTGCTTCATCGCCAACTGTTACGTTGTAGTTACCACCACTTTCAATACTGTTACCTGCGTTGACACCTGCTCTGAAGTTACTTGTTCCTGCTGATGGTGTTGAAATATCGCCAGCAACAGAAAGTCCTGCTGCTCCTACTAACATTAAATCATCTGCGGATTCATCCCAGAGCATGTACGCTCCAGATGTTGCTCCGAAGAATTTAACGTCATAACCCGTATCGTCTACGCCTACTGTTACTGTTCCTTGGTTGGATAACGCACCAGCATTCGTTAATGCTGCGGTTTTAGTTGTTCCTGCTAAGTTTACATCCGTTAATACGTCATAAACTACAGCACCAGAACCAGCTCCGTCAGTGGCTATCATTTTTGTTTCACCTGCTAAGATTGCTACGTTAGCCCCACTACCTTGCGTAAAGGTAAGTGTATAACTTGTAACATTATCTATTATCCAAATTTTAGACGCTGTATTAGGTGCTAGTGTAACAGTACACGCTTGCCCACCACCCGTGAGTTTAAGATACATTCTTCTTGGCTCACTACTTGTTTCTGTTCCATCGGGGATAGTCAATGTAGCTGTTGAAGCATTAGCAACTGCTAAAGTAGCGTACCCAAAGGCTTCTCCAATAAGTGTTAAATTTGTATTTGTTGTTGTGCCCCAAGTTCCACTACCGTCACCAGTAGCCATTTCGTTGAGTCTTAGGTTATTAACGTATGTACTAGCCATCTATTTTCCTCTTGTAAAAATTATATATTATTATGCAACTTCACTCCAATTAGGAGTTTGAGTTGTAGAAATTGTTGAATAATTAGGTGTTTGATTAGGAATTATTTTTCCCCAAACATTTAATCCACTTATTGCACCTGTTCCTGTAACTGTAGTTGGATAAACATTAGAATTACCTGTTACAGTTTCAGCACCTAATGCACTTGTCGCTGCATCCATTGTAACTGCAATTATATTTACAGTTACTAGGCTTATACTGCCTAAAGCTGTTGTTCCTACTACATTTGTAGGATAAACATTGGCATCACCTGTTACAGTTTCATCACCAAGACCAATAGTAGATGCAGTACCGCTAACACCAGTAATTGCAAAACCAGCAGCAATAACAGTTCCAACTGCACCTGTTCCTGCTAAACCAGTTTCTGTTACATTTGCATCACCAGAAACAGACTCATTTCCTAATGCAGTAGTTCCTATTACATTTGTAGGATAAACATTAGCTACTGCATTTACAGTTTCATTACCTAATGCAGTAGTTCCTACTACATTAGTGGGATAAACATTAGCAACACCTGTTACAGTTTCTGTGCCTAACGCAGAAGTTCCTGCAAGCCCCGTAAGATTTACAGTTACATTAACTGCTGCAGGCTGACCCCAAGGACCTGCACCCCATGTACTTCTACCCCACCCGACTGCCATATTGAATTACTTTATTAAGCTATTCTTATCACCGCATTACTTGCATCAGCCGTAGGAAACGTAATTGTAAATGATCCTGCTGTAGATGTTTTATCTGCACCAAAATCAAATACTGCTACTGCTGGATCGCCTGATTGAGTATCGTTAAAAATCATACAACCTCTAGCAGTTATAGTTGCCGTTCCAAAAGTTAAATCAGCAAAATCTGTTATTGCTGTAGTTCCACTATTTGTTGGTTCTACTTTAGTTAAAGTTCCGCCTTTAGCTGTGTAGTTAGTTCCACTAGCTTCATTAGTTGTTGTATATGCAGTAGTAGCTGCACTCATTGTTGCACTACTTGTATATAAAGCTAATTTAAAGGTATTGCCACCTGTTGAAAAATTGTGCTTTGCTTGTAAAAGTTCTTTTTTAAAAGTTGTGCACATTGCTTGTGTTATTGCCATTATAGTCTCCTTATAATATTTGCTAGGTCTTTATGACCTTGTTTTTCTAATTGATTGCATATTGTACAAATATGATTTTTTACAGCTTCATTCATGTAATAAGAAATTACTTTTTGTGTAGCATCTTTAAATAAATGAGCTTGTGATTTTATAGGTTCTGGTGCGGTATCACTTATTGATACTAATCTTTCAGTTGCCATAAAAGCAACTTCTTCTACTGTATGTCCACGATTATTTGTAGTGGTTACACCTAATGTTCCTAAAGAACTTTCAAATGGGTCTGTATTCATTATGGTTTATTTGGTTCTACTAAATCATTAAAGTTAGTTTCTGGGTCTTCTCGTCCTGAAATTCCATAAGGAACCATTTGTTGTTTTATTACTTCTGAATATTTGCAAACTTTCATTTTATTATTTTCAACGTAACTTACTACAGGATCATTTAAACGATGATAGCCATACAGTTTATCTTTAGTTTCTACATTAGCATCTAATAAATTAGACCTCAATGCTATTGATACTTCTATTTTTTGTTCCATACATTTAGCTAACCAAAATTCACAACAAGCTCTTCCCATTTCAGCAAAATAAACTAATTTTTTATAAGTAAAATCAGCTCCAAACATGCTTATAGAACCAACTTTATTCCAATACGCAAAAGCTATTGCGTAAGCTACTGTATTATTTAAATATCCGCATTCTGTGTCTTGAATAATAGCTTCTATTGGATAAAGCTCTACAGACGGTGTTCTTTTATCTAATTCAACAGAATAAACAGGACAATTAATTGTAGACAATGTTTTTCTCATTAACTTAGTTTGACCACCTGCATCTTCAGTATCAAAAAATCTGCTCATTGGGTCCATTGCAAATACCCTATCTGGATTAGGAATAATTCCTGCCATTGCATTAATAGCCCATACTTCATCAAATTCTTGACTGTGTGTTCTTGCTATATGAAAATCTAATTGACTTTCTCCCATAGCTACAATAGCTATATTTTTACCTTTTAAGGCTTTTATTGGTTTTTTTAACATTATCTGCTCCTTAATGTTTAAGTTTGTTGAATTTTATATGTTCCTTCTCTGTAACTGTCGGTAGTATTTCTGCCTTCTGCTAAAATCTTTAATCTTGCCAAAGCTTCATCGTATCTTGTTTTATAAAGATTCATTAGGTCGGCATCTCCCTTCATGTAAGTATAGCCTTCCAATAAAGACCCATATAATAAAACATTAATAGCATTAGTAGACAACCAAGTTGTACCGCTATCTGATCCTGCTGTTATAGAAGTAGGACGATAAAAATAATGCAATTCAACGTTAAAATCAGCGTTTGGAGTTGGTCCAATAATATAAGTGTTGTTGTCAAAAAGAGCATAATGTTTAGGCTCTCCTTTTGTTGTAGTTGTAGGATAAGCTTCTCTTATAAAACTTACATCTGTTCTTATTAAATAATTGTAAGTATTTGAACTTATAGTTGCTAAAGAAAAAGTGTCCATAAAATCAGTTGGAGTTGTAAGATATTGATTACCATCCGTCAAATTACCTTGTACATTTTTTCTAAATACAGGCAAACGAACTAATTTTAATATTCTTTCTTCAGCTTGTTTAATTATTGTAGGTAAATCATTTACAAAAGTTGTTTCTGAATTTTGTAAATAATCTTGTATAGCTGTTTTTAATTCTGAATAAGTCATAATTAACTCGTTGTTACTGTTAAATTTCCTATTTTTCCAAACATATCTAAGCCAACTGTAGAAGAACCAAATTCAGTCATTCCTCCTCCTATTGGATCAAATGCTGAAAGTCTTCTACTTGCTGCTAAACTTTTATCAGGTCTAGGATTGCGTAATGCTTGTGGATCATCTTTAGCATATTTACCTAATTGTAATTGCGGTTGATCAACATCCAGACATTCATTGCAAACTCTATACCCAGTTCGTTTTTGATTATATATTTCAAACTTTAATTCGTTATAAGGATATTCAAAACTACAACGATCACAATATGCTATAGCTTTTTTGCCTGAAGCAAAATTACTCATTAATTTTGCCCAATAAAAGGAACAAAACGAACAGATGATTTTTCTCTATCTTCTTCTGCTGCAAATCTCCATTGTTCTTCATATAGTCCTTTTAATGCAATAACTCTTTCAGGTTGTTCTGCGTGTTTAATTGATAAGTAATAAGCTAAACCAGCAGTAGCACAGGGCAAAAATCTTGCTGGTAAATCTAAAGTGTTAGATGCTGGAGCACCTACGTCTTCAATTCTAGCAATCCTGTAATAAAACAATGTGTAAGTTTCCGCACTATCTGGAACAGGATATAAATGCACAACTGGAGCTGCTTGTTGTCTATCTATGTATATTTGAATAGGCAAGCCTTGAGATAATTTATTAGGAATTGCTGCATAAGTAGACACAGAAATACGATTCAAACGTGAATCGCTTTGTGTGCTTGTATTACCAGAATCTGTTCTAATAAAATATTCAATTAAATCAATAGTATCGGCTGGCATAGTATAACTACCTGTTCCAGCAGTAAGCGTTTGTGTTCCACTTTCAACTGTCCATAAGTTAATACCACGATTTGCCCATTCAAGAAACATGGTATTTAAGGAGCGTCTAGCACTCCTTAAATGATACCCAGAACGCATTTCTACTCCAGCCATATCATAGGCTTCTTCTGCTAGTTCTGTAAAATCTGGATTAAATGTAGCTGACCCACTTGTAGCCATTTACACTTTTCCGCCATATTTCTTTTTAACCAAGTCTTGATACATTGGTATTTTACTACCTGCCTTATACATTGGTACTTTTTTACCTGCCTTCATTGCAACTCTTCCTCTACCTAAGTTTTCTTTTTCAGGTCCACCTACTCTTGCTGCGGGTGTTGGTGGTTTTTTAGGAACTCTTGGTCTTGGTGGCATAGGAGTTTTATTATGTGATAACGCAGGCATTGGGTTATTTTCTGTACCTGCTTTTAACATGTACGTTTCTGCTATATCAACTGACAAACTAATAACTGGTCCTAAATCAAAAGCTTTTTTAGCTTTAACAATTAAAGAACCTATTATGTCACCAATTTTTAAATCAGAAACTTCAGTAAACCCTTTTCCTTCTACATAATAAGGGTGGCTATAAGAAGTAACAATACTGTTACTTTCTTCTCCTTCTATTCCTTCAAAAAAGACTTCACATCTTTCTTGTTCTTCTAGTCGGTCAACTCTAGTAACCGTTTGGATTTCTTTTGAGGTGACAACTTGATCACCTATTTTTAAATCCCCAGCTTGAATCCATTTATTATTTGATAATAAAATTTCTTCTTCTGGTCTAGGGCAACTACCCGGTCTGGGACCAGCCGGTGGTTTTGTTGGGTCTAATCTTTTTCCTTTTGCCATTTTTTTTGGCGGTCTGCCTTTTTTTGAACCATAGGTTCCTTTACCTTGTGGCATAATATTCTCCGTTTAATAGTGTTTGTGTGCCCAAATCATCATACTGTAAGTATCGCCACTTGTATGATCTACTGTGGTTAACAGTAAATCTCCATTGACTCCAGTTCCAGCGTTATTTGGAATTCCTGATTTTCCTTCATTTCCCATAGAAAAATCCCAAGTATCTGACCAATCTTTAGGTGCTTCAAGAACAATTACATTGGTACTTGCGTTCCAATATAATTTAAATCCCATACCTATATTACTGAACCAGATACGTTGTATTGATATACGGCTGCAAGCTGCTCCTGTACTTGGATTAGTATTTAATCCAGATACATCAACTTTAGCAACAGCACTTTCTCCAGTGCCGTCACTAATGTTGGTAAACTTCATTATTAAGTTTTTGCCACCGTCTTCTATGGTTTGTGATGTTACTGCATCAGCCATAAATTACTCCTTACTCGAATGGAGTTGCTAAAGTACCATCCCCGTGTAGGAATGCTTCACAATGCCATACTGCTGCTGTTGTAGCGTATAAGCGAATTACTCCACCCACTAACCAACCTTGTGCTGCTGATCCTAAGTCAATAGTATCGTCATTACTGGCATCAGGAATAAAAGTATTAGTATCTCCCGCAGTTGCTGGATCAAATATTTGTGCAAACCCAGAAAATAAATCACTGGTATTGTCTGTATTAATTTGTCCTGCACCTGTAAAGGTAGTGCCTACTATAAATGTATAGTTAAGTCCTGCTGCTGCGGTAGGTAGTGTTACTACAATACCTGCTGCTCTGTTTAAAGTATAAACAGTACCTGAATCAGTTGATTCTACGCTTTTTGTTGCTGTTGTGATGCTGCTGATGTTTGAATAAGCAGAAAGATAACCTGTTGTGGTTATATTTCCGCTTGTATCTACATCTAAATTGGTAGTAATAGCACCTGTTGTTGAGTTTTTAGTGATTTGTTCAAAACCACCTTCGGACCTGACTGGTCCACTAAAAGTCGAATTAGCCATGATTAAGTC
>Ga0114911_1000410_pt1 | contig 28446 bp, 45 predicted proteins | sample MalvireepMed_904_FD_89688 | JGI IMG/M metagenome (GOLD analysis project Ga0114911, IMG submission 89688) | Marine viral communities from the Global Malaspina Expedition - Malaspina viral metaG DeepMed_904 | ecosystem: Environmental > Aquatic > Marine > Oceanic | place: Mediterranean Sea...
ACAAACTTATAGCGACTTCTTTTCTCCTGCATCTACTGCACACAATCAGATAGATCAATTGATTGGAGAGTTAGGAGATCCAGGTTCTATACGTGCTGCAGACCCTTGGTGGAATATGTATGGACAGGCTAAGGAATCAGTTGGTGACTGGTTAGGAGAAATGCTTCCACCTTCTCCTGGTATTGAGCCTGGCACTCCAAGGTATGAAAGTGCTGAAGAGAATATAAAAAATCTGTTTGGTTTAATTCCACAGGAAAAGTGGGAGCTTCCACTCTATGCGCTGGGAGGTGCAGGTTCTTTAAAGAAGGGAAAGAAACTTCTATCTGGAGCTAAATCAAAAAAATCTGTATCAGATTACCTTGAAAAGATGATGAAAAGGATGAGGGCGGAAGAGCAGGGAGCGGATATATTGTATAGCAATATGGAGAAAGGTGTGTATCCTAGAGATACAGCTAAAAAATTCTATTCAGATGTATACCCTAGTTTAAAACCTGACGTTCAGAAACAGTTTAGACATTGGTCTCAAACTGGAGAATTCTATCCTGGAGCCACCAAGGGAGGCAAGGCTATCGATGTCCCATTCGATGAACAAATAGATGACTATATTTCTGAAACTTTTCCAAGTATAAAAAGCCACGGAGAAGATGCTGTATATGATTTCATAGAAGGCACGTGGGATAATCCAGCCAGTAGAGGTGAATTATCATATATGTCAATGATAAATGATATGTTTGATGCGGCTAAACAAGGTAAGCCAAGCAGTATTGCAGAGTTTCTATCTGGTACTCAAGCAGCAAAAGCTTTACCTGAGAAAGGTTGGTTTGATTATGTACAAGATTTTCAACGAACTGCAGGCGAGGCAGTTCTAAAACATTATAAAAAATCTGGATATTTAAAAACTTTGCCAGAATATCAACAAAAAGCAGCAGGTCATCTTATGGGGTATGAAAAATTCAAATATAACCCAGAATACTTTTTAGCACATATTTTACAGAGAAAAAATCCACCAAAGGTTATGGGAAAGCTCGCATTCCCTGAGGATGTTATTTACAAAAAGTTAGACAAATCAGAAAAAAATCTTATGGAAGTAATTGATGAAGGTATAAAAAATTTGGAAGAGAAAGTTACTCCTATGTATCAAGAAGTTGCGAAAAAAAGAGACTTAGAGCTTAATATATTAAAATTAAAAGACCTTCTTAAATAATACTAAAGCAGTTTAGCGTGCTCTTTAGCATCATTTAACGTATCAAAGACTAGACAACTGTCACCCACATAACCCATCTGCACCCTGCCTGTTTCTCCATACCTATTCTTGACCACATATATATTAAATTCATACTTATCCACATCTTCGTACCTTGTTATCCAAGGGTAGTGGGTAAACATAACTATCTCTGCATCCTGTTCTAAGAAACCAGACTCTGCTAAATCTGAAAGCCTTGGTATTGAATCAAGCCTATGCTCTATATTTCTGTTTAATTGAGAAACCAGAACTACGGACATATTTTCGGCTTTTGCAAGCCATTTATATTTTCTTGAGGTGTCGCCTATCTTAAGTCTTAAATCTCTTCTATCTGATACTGGATACTCAATAAGACCTACGTGGTCATCTATTACTACGTCTGGCTTAATCTTCTTAATTTCTCTGAATGTAGAAGGCACATCTCTTATGTCATCAAACATATAAAGGTTGCCAAAGGTGTCTGCTATTCTACTCACAGCCACATCCATAGCCATTCTGTTGTCAATTATTCCGTGTCTTAAGTTCCTATAAGATATCTCCTTTGTCTCCATAGCAATAATCTTTTTCATCATTTCAACATTAGGCATTTCCCTGTTAACAAGGATAACTTTCTTATCCTGTTTAATGAGATTTCTCGCTATATTTGCGGCAAGTGTGGTCTTTCCATTTCCTGGTCTGCCTGCTATAATTGTTAATTCTCCTCTTGTCATTCCAGAGATAATACCGTCTACACTTTCAAATCCTGTAGGCACTAAGTTCCTTCTATCATAGATAGATTCGACAGTCTCTAAAAGTAATTCTTTAAGGCTGAAACTCGACCCTGGACGGAGGTTTAATAGGTTTCCTATAGTGCTATGAGCCTCTTCAAGTAATACTTCAACTCCATTAGAATTATCCTCTGATAGTTGTTGGATTCTCTGTGTTTGGATAAGGAGTTTTCTCTTCAACCATTGCTCGTGTATTATCTTAGCATAGGCTTCAGCGTTTGCTGGCGAAGGAGAACAATCAATAAGTCCTGTGATATAATACATATCATCACCCCTCTTTTTCCTTGATGGATATGCACTACTTAAAGTAACAACGTCTATATTCTTGTCAGAATTATCAAGCTTAATGATAGTCTTCCAGATGTTCTTGTTTATATCCTCATAGAAAACATCACTGTTTGGTATCCAAGGCTTTACCTGTGAAAGATATGAACTGTCAGCAAGTAAGCTTCCTAGCAGTGCCTTCTCTGAGTCTGTATCGTGTGGTTGTATCAAAATAATTTCCCCTGATTCTTTTCTTTATCTATTCTCTGATTAGCGTGCTTAACAAATTTTTCTTCTATCTCACAAGCAAGAAAGTTTCTATTCTCCCTTAAAGAAGCTACCCCTATAGTCCCAGAACCTGCAAAGCAATCAAGTACGGTGTCTTCTTTTAAAGAACTGTTCCTTATAAGCCACCTGTACAGGTTAACTGGCTTTGGAGTGGGATGTATAGAATGTCTTGGCTTATCACTCCTATAGAAATTAGGACTCTTGGTTATCTGCATCTGCGACTTGCCTTTTGAGTGAAGCAGTATGTACTCAACTATGTTTCTATAATGATATCCAAGTCCCATCATTCCCTTGTGCCATACTATCACCTTTTTAAACTCAAAGTAATCATCTATTATAGGCTTTAATTTAAAGAGATTCTTTTCATCAACAAAGGTATATATATGTCTGCCTGACTTAAGAACATCAAGTTGTCTATAGAGTATTGATTTGTATTCATTATACCATTCATCTTCATAGTCGTCCTGTGAACCCTTAAACCATCCTTTCTCTGAAAACCTATTGGTTCCGTTGTTTGTACTTATAGGATATGGAGGGTCTACTATAATAAGGTCGCAGGATTCTTTAGGTAACAAACCCATAAAATCCCAAGCTTCTGCCTGTGTAACCTTATTTAGGTTTTTTGAGTGGTGGCAATCTGTCGAAGTATTTTCTTTCATATTCCTTTCTCTTTTCGTGTGTCTTATTTTCATTCTTAATTATACCAAGTAAATATTTGAGTCCGTAGCCCATCTCATAAAGACGCTTTTCTAAATATGTAGCTATGCCACGTCTTATGATTATACCCTGCATCTCTTTGATTTGGGTAAGGAAGGAATACATTTCTAAATCGGTAGCATCTGTAAACTTTTCAGATACAGAGTCTATACTTTCAAGTGTCTTTTGAGCAAAGAGAGTACGAAGGCGAAGGTTTTCTACCTTCCAAGCCTTTTCTTTCATTTTCCTGCCACAGGTCGGACACTTATCCATTTCGCTCACACAAAGGACATATTTTTTCTTCTAAAGGTATTCTTTTAAATACACTCCCAAGATATTCATACCTGTCTCTATAATCTGAATTGCGACAATTATATGGAACTACACTAGACCAAGCTTTTTTACAGCTTGTACATCTAAATGGATCGTATGCAGGATTCCTCGCATACTTTGCAGACTTTATTTGTCTTTCACTCTTCTGTAGCCAATCTGGATCGAGCCACTCCAGATCTGGTACGATTGTAACCTTTCCATCCTTCGATGACTTTAATTCTCCAGCAAAATATGTCATTGACATACTTCTATTCATATCACGTTCACATTCTTTGGCACGTGATTTGACGTATTTGTCTTTCAAGTCATATGCTCCGTGTCCATTTGAAGGACGTTTTATTTTTTTGAAATGATCTTCAGCCAGTTTTCGTACTTCTGGATTACGTACACCTCGCCGTAGTTTTCCTTCACTATCTGTATGTCCACATACTTTGATGGTTTTATCCATTTTGCTATCCTTTCTCTTGTCTTGCATTGTGCTTTAAATTCGCCAACCATAACATCAACCTCTGGATGTTCACCCAAAGATCTTCCATCGCTACCCCAGGCTCGTAGAGATTTAATACCGAAACTCTTTGCTATCTTTACGCATAGTCTTTCGAATCTACTTCCCTTCTGTTTGCTTTTGTTTCCCATTTATCTCCTTTATTGCTCTAATCTTTCTAAGTCTGATACGAGCAGAGTACAACTGATTTTCTATTGTTCTTTTAGATAGAGAAAAAGTTTCTGCTACCTCACTAACTGTCTTTTTTTCATAAGTTACCATCTTAAAAACTTTACGCATTTTTTTTGGCAATCCTTTTTCAATTGCATGGTCAACGGTTTCCTCTAAAAACTTTTGCATACATAGCTTTTCTGGGCTATATTCATACAATCTCTCTTTCTGTATTTCATTTAATTTGTCATAGTATTTCTTCTTAGTAGTCTCGCGTCTGAAATAATCATAACAAATATTATACCCAATTGTTTTTATCAAAGAGAAGAATCCATATGCATCTTCTAGCCACAATCTTTTTTTCCACACACGGAGGAAAGTATCCTGTACTATATCGTAGGCAAATTCACTATCCCCAACCTTTTCTACCATCATTGAATATAGAACTGGACTATATTCTCTGAATAAATCTGAAAATATTTCTTCGTCATTTTTTTTCATAACCAAATCTCAAAGGCTCAGGGCGAGTGCCAACTCACAATTTATAACAGGTACTTTTGCCAATTTCATCCTATTACGAACCCCTGAGCCTTAATTATAGTGGAGGCAGGTGGAATCGAACCACACTGCCTCCTGCCACGGATGGTGAAAGGAATAAAGCCCATCCGAGAAAGGGGGATTAACCCCCAGTGTTCAACCAATAAGTATAGTAATTCGTACCAGGTGCACTATTAGAGTCAATATTCATTCCCTCTTTTCTAAGTGTATGCACGTATGCAGCGAGTCTATTGGTTCCGAAGTTTCTTAATGCATCAAGATGTGTCATCTTTTCTCCATTCCTGAATGCACTCTTTATCTTTTTTAACTTCGTCATATGTCCTCCTTAGTTTATATAGTAATCGTCTTTCGTCCCTTCCTTGTATGTCTGGGACGCTTTTGTTTCTACAGGTTGTCTTCTTTATGTCAAGAACTACATTCATTCCGTAGTCCCAACCAAGAAGCTCCTGAAATGATTCCATCGCTTTATTCCACTTACTTATTTCCATTAAAATGGAACATCAATCATTTCTCTTTTGCCTTCTGCCCAGCTAAAGACAGACAGTACTTTAGGTGATGCTTTTTCCTCGCCATCATCATTAGTCCACTTGTCGTGTATCACCTTTGCTATTACAGGCTTTCCATATATATCATCTTCTCTTATCTCTGGAAGTCTGTACTTGCCATCCTTATCTTCTGAAACCTTAACACCTGCTGATTCCACAAATTCCATATACCGTTTGTTTGAGCCTTGACTGTCAGAGAGTTGAGGGTACTTTGCCTTGTCTGGATTCTTAAACCTAAAGAATCCTTTTGCCTTTAGCTCTCTTCCAACAAAAGCCTTGCCAGATACGTCTTCTCCATTTGTGCCATAGTCATTGGTTGCATTTTCTTTTGCTACTTTGAAGGACGGAACGTAGATGTCAGCAAGGAACTTACCTCTTACTATTACATCTTTCCTTACATCCAGACCACAGATGTGTGCATAGTAATCTCCAATGGGTACTATACCATCGAAATCCTGCGAAGGATCATAATATGCACCACTCGACTCTGTGCTGTTTAGTATTTCATTTATATCAGCCATTTTCTCTTCTTTCTGTTATTAACTGTTCTATTCTTGTTACTGTTCTCTTTAAGTTTTCATCGTTTATTTCACCTGATTTCATTCCATCTCTTATTTTATCTTTTATGTCTTTATCAAGTTCTTCCATCATTGATTCTACCATCTCTATCTCACCATTCTTAAGGAATGGGTCTGTTATTTGCTTCCTGTAAACATCATCTGCTATATTGGTGAGCCTATTGATTGCTCTCTTTAAAGCATTTGTGTTTGCAGAGGCAACATTCTTATCAATGTCTACTACGTTTTCTGGAGCGTGAGCCTTTCCACTTTTGAACTGTATTCTTGCAGCTCCAGGACTAAAGAATTCTCTTACTACGCCATTGTCCTCTATTCTTAGACTACCACTTACTATAACCCATTCTGAACCAAGGAATCGTACTGGATCTTCTCCAGCAGAAGACCAAGACCAGATAGGATACTCTTCACTGAGCCTAGATCTTAAATATCCTTCATCAACATATTCATATCCATCTCCCTTTATCTTTATGAATGGCTTAGGTGTAGCCTCATCAGATATTCTCTTATGTGTTTTGCGAATATCATCTTTTGTGCTTTCACTTGTCTTTACTATTTCGTTTGCCAACTTTCTTCTCCTTTACTTTCTTCTTTGGTTTTTCTGGTTCTTTGGATAACATCTCAAGAATATCCTCGATATCACTGAGTCTTGCCTCGAGTTTATGTATACTGTTTTCCATTTCTATTGCTCTTCCCATTGTGCATTCTCCTTTTTACCATTATTAACTCATTTAAATTTTTAGGGCGAACAACGACCTTCGCAAATGAATTATTGTTCATTAAGCTGATATAACCTCGTCAGGAAATGTTTCTATGCAAGAACGCGCTACTAGTCGCATAGAAGACATAATTACGGTCTTCAGCACCCTTTTATAATTTGTCAAACAACCACTTGAGTAAGAAATCATTTATCTTTTTTTCTGCTTTAATCCTTAATTTTCGTTTTGGCTCTTCTGTCCATTTTATCTTTTTGGCTTTATATTCCTCGGATATACTATCATAGCGTACTGGTGCACAAAAATGATAATCTTCGTTAAGAACACCATAATAATAAGTAGTCTGATTATAATTCTCATCCATTTCAATATGTACTGACATTCTTTACTCCTTTACGTAGGGGCAGGTGTGACGCACATCACAGAATCTTTCACACTTCACACCACCCCAGGTTTCCTCTTCATTACATTTCTCAGGAAGTTCTTTAGTTTCCAAAGCTTTAAGCAATAAGTCTCTTTTCTCAAGAAACTTTTCTTTAAGTCTTTCGTTGTCTATCATCGGAACTTTTATTAAGTATATATTCCTATCAATGCCACGCTCTCTTGCCATCTGTATACCACCATCCCTTACCGTAGCTTGTATATACATTTTATCAACTTCATATCCCTCACATTCTAACATATATCTATACCAATTCAACTGCCACTTCCAATCTCCAAAGTCAGCTTTTTCCTCATTTTTATAAAATTCTTTTACCTTCCTGGGAGATCCTTTCCTTCCCCACTTACCATTTCTTAAGTATACTGCTCCAGACGGGTCATCTATTAAACAAAAGCTCATACCAAGTGCCTGTGCTACCTTATAGGAGCCACAGTTTTTATAATCAACAAGTACTTTACTCTTTGGATCGTACATATCAAGTATCCCTGTTATACCGTGCCTTTCCATCGCCTTCTCTGATAATATATCATCATCGGAATCTTCAAGCTTTTCGTGGTGCATAGTACCTGTTAGTGCAAACGCTCTTTCTTGAGGGTTTATAAAATAATTTTCAGTCCTTTTTAAGTAAGCCTCGCAAGTCCCTGTGAGAAGTTCTGTTGTGCTTGGCTTTCTATCATTAGGTCTTTGCTTTGCCATATACTTTAATGTTGATATAGTGCATCCCAATTTCTCCATATCAACCAACCCATTGAAACAGGCTTCAAAAGATACCTCCATCAATGTATAAGGCCCAGCTTGATACTTAAATCCTATTGCTGGCATTTTATTTTACTCCTTTTCACTTTAATTACACTTCTTAAACCATATTTTCTTCTTGCCTTTTTTAAACTGTTAACTTTAACTATCTCATAATTCTCGTCTCTGTCATCCTCAAGGTAAATATGAGTATAACGTATAAGTTGTTCCTCTTCTAAAGGCATTTTTTCTCTGTTTATAAAATCAATGAATTGAGATGCTCTCATTTATTTACTCTACCTTATACATTTCATATTTAAGTGTTAGCTCTTGTCCTGCTTTAATATCTTCTGTCGTTTCGAGCCAGTTTCTGTTTGATGCCCTTAGTAGTGTGCAGTTTGGTGATTTGGAGTGATTTATAAATCCTCCAAGTGGCGATCTGGTTACTTCTTCCCATAGAAAATAGTGGGTGATACCTATTCTTGTTTTATTCTCTATATCTTCAGTAGCAAACAATCCAAGTCCTTCTATGCCAGACTGTTTGATAGTAAGATAATCTGGGAGTGGTTTATACTTTTTCATACAAAGAACTTAGCTGTTTTTCTAGCTTGGTTTTTGAAAGATCTACTCCGTATCCGAATGTTAATTCAGCGTGTCTAGTAGCATTTCGTATTAAAGAGAAAAGCTTTTTAACTTGCTTTTTATTGTATTTGTAATTTTTCCTCTCAGAACAATTAGATAATGAGATTATTGATTCCACTACTTTTATTGTTCTATATGTAGCAACTCTATTAAATCTTTCTTTGATAATTTCTTTGTTACACTTCTCCATTACTTTTCCTTTCCTTTAGCTGAATCAACCTACAAGCAAGGTATACACAGGTATCGAGAATTTCCTCAAGGGATTCCACAATAAAATCCCTTTTGTCTGTAACAAGTATTTCTTCTCCATACTTGTCTGCACCTGCATCAAGCCTGCTCTTTATGAGGTTCAATACTTCTTCGTTTATTCTTCTTGACTTCAAACTATTCCTTTCATTTCTCTTTTTATCCAGTAATTTTATTTATGTATTCTTTTTTAGGATTTGGCTCTTCCTTCTTATCACTAGCCATTTTTTCTTCTTCTTCCTTCCTTTCTTTTACCATTTGAGATATTTTAAGAAAATCATCTGCGAGTTTCTCATATGTCTCTATTTTTTTAATCTTACTAGTTAAAAAGTCGAGTGATTCGAAAACCATCTCGACTTCTTCTTCAGTCATTTTTACAGTGACCACTATCTTACACATATCTCCTTTCTCCTTCCGTACTATGCGTTTTTAGCCCTAAAACACTATGTGAATATACCCACAATTCAATGTACATAACAAGTACTTTCTTTCTCTTTACGGGTATGTTAATTGCATCGCATTAGATGAGAATTCAACTATACTCTCATCTGGTTCAGTGAATTTGTCGATCCTTTTGAGGACATAATCAACCACATCATCTGAAAGGTGGAGGGTTTCCACAAACTCCGTGAATGTTATCTCCCTATCAGCCTCGGTGTATAGCTTCACCAGTTTTTTGCGGAAATCTGTGTAGAATTCACCATCACTTTCTAGACTCCTGCCTACCTGTATCCCTGTCTTAACTATCGCCTGACAGAGATAGAGCCAGTTCTTCATCTTTCTCGGATTGTTGGTACCAGAATGGTAGCGAAACTCTATCGAGCCGAGATAGATTCTTGCGTGCATATTCATTCCGTGATAACGAGAACTATTGTATTTATCGAGTGATGGTGAATTTGAGCACGAATCGTACCAAGTATCTATAAAGCTTTCATTACTGTCGATACTCAGTATTGATTCTACACTCATAGGCAACGGTCTGCACCAAGTTGAATTTAGTCTCGAGGTTGGAATCATTTTGTAGAGATATTTTTCTACCTTTTTCCCAACCAGGAGTACTCCCTTTAGTTCTTCCCATTGTAGATCTCTTGCATCAATGTGTACGTGTAGTCCACAAGAAGTATTTGGATAGCAAGAGTTCATCCTAAGGTGCAACGCTAATGAATCTATGCTTTCGTAAAGCATATCTCCATTTTGTGGTGCTTTTAATAAGAATTCTGCACCATCCTCTGGGAGGCTTCCGTCTGTGGTCATCATCCAATCTGGAGGACATCCATCTCTCACATCACCCCAATCTGAGCCCAATATCGTTTCAACTTCTAAAGAAGCAAGTCTCTTGAATGGATTTTTATCGTATGTTTCGCTTTCCTTTATTACGAAGCTTGCTCCAGATGAATAGGATTCAAGTGATATATTTCTATCTCTTTCTTCCCAGCAACTGTTACAGTAGTAGTAATCCTCGTCATAGCTTGCCTCCTCTCTTTCTACCTCCGCATCACAAACATCGCAGTTAGTATATCTCTCGTAATAGCAATCCTCACAGTACACATAATCATTGCTATGTTCTGAGCGATATATCCTATTTCGAGGTAGTTCGTGATCGCAATCGCAACACATAGTAAAGAGATCTTCATAACATTGATGACAGAACGGTTCACCTTCTTCATACCGATTTGACCCGAAGATTTCAGATTCAGAGTAATGTATATCATTTCTATCGGTATTTTTATCACAATGTCTACATCTTATTTTTACCATAATCTCCTCCTATGCTATTGCATTGTTTGCTGTTATCAGAGCGAATACCCAAATACTCACTTCCCTAAGCCAACCTATCTTTTTAAGGGTATCGTATATTTCATCAATCCCACCATCAACCTCTTTACCTTCAAGGACTTTTATCTGATGTTTGAGATGTTTCAGATAATCCTCGAAACTGTCAGTATTGACAAAAGGATTCTTCTTTGCCCTCTGGTATAATCTCTCCAATACGTACTTCTTTGACTTGATTTTTATTGGTGTTGATATACCAACGAGCATTGCTTTTCTTTTCTTTTTCATACATTATCTCCTACATTGAATCGTTCTATTTTCTCAGGAAGGAGTAATACTTCCTGCTCATCATCGTCTTTTTCATCATATGGATCTGGATCGCAACCATCACAAATGAGTGATTCTCCGAAGTCAGTCATTTCATTTTTATCCACCCAATCTGAGCACCAATCACATAACCTGAGATCTGGATTGTTTTTCTTATTTTGTTCAATCTCCTCAAGTTTGCACTCTTCCCAGCAGTCTCCACAAAGTGTCCAATGAAGATCGTCTACATACTTGGTATCTTTTTTACTCACCCAGCATTTGCAGTAATCACATTGGACGTGAGAATTATGGTTATGGGTAGTTATCTGTTCTGCCCTGACATCCTCCCTGCAGTTCCAACATAGTTTGGTTTTATAGTACGTTGTAGCTCCACACTCGGTACACCTTGAGGATTCACCTTGATAGCCAGAATATCCGTAATAAGAGCCAGAATAGTATTTGCTAACCTTTGGTTTGAACTTCTCTTTAGTGTGAATTGGCGAACTGTTAAAGTTTTCCGTTTCACATCCGTAGATTATTCCTTTTTTGAGTGAACCACATTTAAGAGTCCCCAGACCTGCATTACTCAAAGCCGTATGTAATATTAGCTCTGTGCTTGCCCAGAAGAGAATCTTAGCTTTTTTCCAGTATGCAACACATAGAGGCCTCGATGATTCCCTTGCAAGATAGACAATGCTCGGATCGTCTTTAATGAAGGTAATCGCATAGTCGCCATCTATCTTTTCAAGAGCATTTTTGATTTTGTTCCTGTTTATTGCACCAAAGATGGCTTCGGAGTCAACTTCTATTGTTTTGTTCATCTTTCTAGCGAGTTCATTATGGTTACTTAATACACCATTATGAGCTCCGACAACTTTGCCTATGGCAAATGGATGAGCATTTCTAATAGATATTGTTCCGTGTGTAGCGAGCCTTACGTGTCCTAGAACTGCAGTTGTAGAGCGATTCAGTTCGGGAATTATTTTTTCTTCCCAATCTTCGTGCTCAATCATATCAAAGGAGGGCATAACAGTTTTAAATATTGACCTTGACTCTTTCGAGATGAAGGCTATACCTGTACTGTCTGTTCCTCTTACTGATGATTCATCTGCAAGATACTGGAGTACCAGTCTTGATTGCTCAATCTGGAAGTTGTTTTGTGAGTCAGCCTTTTTTGCTAACCCGAATACTCCACACATAGTTTGTTCCTTTCTTTTTTATTGATTAAAGTAATCTCTTACTTCGTCTTTATTGTGTTGTTCCTTGTATGCTTCCTTCTCATCTGAGAAGAATCCATATAAGTTTTCTTCTCCAATCATTTGGAGATAATCTTCAAGACCAATTCCGACGTAGCCTGAATCTTTAAATTCTTTATTTAATTCTTTTTTGGAGCTATGTACAACTGCGAGGCAAAACTTAAGCCAACTCATTATAAATCTGGAAGTTGTTCTCGTGGGAAAGTATCTGAACTCAATAGTACCGTGGAGGAATCTGGAATGGAGATTTAAACCACGGTATCTTGAATCATTATATTTGTCTGTTGTCATCTCTACATCACTTAATGTCATATACCAAAGCTCTGCAAAGTCTTTCATATCATTTATTCTGAGAATACTCTCTGTCCAATGATTCATATGTCTTGGCAGGGGAGCTGAATATTTCCTTTTAAATCTTATGATTGGAAGAGATAAATACATATATTCTTCCATTTTTAACATTATGAGCAATATTCTCCTTAGTTCTTTATGTCTTAAAAGTCTTGCATCTATATGAAAATGAATACCACAGGAGGAATCTCCCCACATATACTTATTATCAATATAATTTAATATTTTATTAAGAGATTTAAACATATTATCTCCATTTAGCGGACCGTGAGATCTTAATTCTATCCCAAGATGTTCATCGCTTAGAGAAGCATCACTGCCACAAACCCAACCTTCTGGGAGTCCGTACAGATCTCCTTCGCTTTCATCATATTCGTCAGCATCTCTGAGAAGTTCTATTTCTACTCCAATGTGTTCTTGGTATTTTATTTCATTATAGGTTTCAGATGCTCTAAATACAGATGGAGGATATACCCTCACAGGATTTGATGCTATCCTTGAAATTAAATTTTTGGAGCATTTTTCACATCTCCTTTCACTATCTATATACATAGATTTGAGGAAGTCTTTTTTAAGTTCTCGCCCTAGCTCCACCATACTATAATTTCTAAAAGCATCCTGTGTTTTGGAGAATCTTTCTTTCCACATTTCACAACTTCCACAGTAGAAATATAATCTCTCTACACAACCATCACAGAATAAATCTTTTGCATCTGGTATTTTCTCAAATGATCCACAAAAGTAGTTACTATATCCCCACAAATTGTTTACTTCAGAGCATTTTGTACACTCAAAGTGCATATTTTGTAAACATCCATTACATATAAAATTTGATGGATAGAGATGCCTTCTGCCAAAGTACCTTCCCATAGTTTCTGGAGCAATTCTCATACATATCTTGCACGGAATATCACTTTCATCAAAAATTTCTCCTCTCGCTAGAATGTATTTTAATTGCTCCATTTTATAGTGTGTATTTCTTATGGCTAAGTGACAGTTTCTAATATACTTCTTTCTGTTCCTTACTGGAGATCTCATTTCACTACTATTATATCTTGTTTGATTTAATATATACATAGTTACTCTATCAGAATTTTGATAATTTCTGGTAACTCCCAAATATGGATATATTGGAGGATCATCCTTATACGAATCACCATCACGAGATGATGCAAATCTCAATGGAACCCTTACTTTACTGAGAATTGACCTCATATATTCTTGGTACTCAAATTCATCTCCCTCATTACCTAGCCTTCTCTTTCCTTTGAATACATTTTTCGCAGTTGGGAGGAAAAGTAGATAATGGAAGTGAAACCAACTAGAAGTTTTATGATTTACTAATTCTCCATCTTCCACAGTTACCATTCTGTGAGAAAGTCTAAAGTATGGATAATCCTCTTCTATCAACTTACCAACTTCGTTTACGACTCCTCCCTCGTTAAAGGCTTTTAGTATAAGAAAAGAGTCATTTTTCTTAAATGTCATTACCTATTCTCCTTTAATCAATGGTTTATTTCCCAGGTTTCAGAGATGTCATCAAATAGTCTTTGTGGCTTATATTCTCCATTTGCTATTTCTGTCAAAGACTGAACTGCCTCTTCTTCAAGCTTGTAATCCGTGAGCCAGAATTTCGTCATTTCCTCTGTTACTTTACTTTTCTTTTCACTATTTTTGAGTCTTTTTACTTCTCCGTAAAGTGTTTTTATCATACCACCTGCAGGAGAATCTTTGCCTACTTCCTCTATTGTAAGCTCGATTGCTTTGTCTGTTGCCTCGTTTATGTATAGCATTTACTTACCTCTTTTTTTGTTAATAATCTGGTCAACTGCTCTATCTTCAATTTCAAGAACATTCCACCTGGAGTGAAATCTTCTACTAGTGGAACAGAACCAATCTCCTGCTACTTTTCTGTCTCTTTTTTCACATCCGCAGCTCTCCCTGAAAGCAGAAACAACTTTTTTTGCTCCTTTGTTTAACTTTACTTTTTTACAGGTCATTTTTATTTCTCCTTTGCTATTTTTGGAAGTTTTCCACCAAGCTCCTTAAACCTTTCTTCAACTGTTTCTACAAGGATCTCGGTTATTTTGGCTCCTGTAAACCTACTGGTTTGACCTATACCTCTCTTATAGTAATGCTTAAGAAGGTTAAGGTAACTCCATTTGGTATGTTCACTCATCATTGTATTACTCCTTTTCTTTCCATTGTTTACATTGTAAAACATTAAACCCATTATTTCTCCACATATCCACTACTCTTTGCCTGTCGTCTACAATCCATTCTATTCTATCAGCAATACCATTCTCTATCATTCTTTTCTTCAGTATTTCATCTTTCTCGTAATTAGTTCTGTATCTCATATAAAGTCTATTGTAAGGCACACTATTCTCTTCAAGCCACAATATAGTTTCGTGCATTGTGCTCCCATTCCTTCCAGATAGTATGTAAATATTATCTCTTTCAAGCATTCTCATCAAATCTATAATCCACTCTATAGGTTTATCGTACATACATTCCTCGAAAAATCTCTTGTAGTCCTTTTTACCTGTTTCGTAGGGTTTTTTTATGAATTTTACTCTGTGTTCCATATCTGCTATCGTACCATCGAGGTCAAAAACATATATTTTCTCTGGGTGTTCATCTAATCTCAATCCACGACGAGTGTAAAATTTATCTCCCATATGTATACCATTTTCATATACTGTGAATTTTTTATGTCCATTTTTACTCTTGACTGTTTTATGCATCTTTACTCCTCTGTGCTTAAGGCGTGTTCACTCCAGAATTTTTGTGCTTCTTCTATCTCTTTTTCTGTATTTAGTGATTCATCCCAGGGTTCTCTTAAAGCAGGTGTGTCTGATTGTGTTCCATAAAGAGTAAAAGCCACTTTACCCACTAAACCAATAATGCAGATATTGTGGGCAGATCTCATAGGCTTATCAATCATTCTACTTAGGTCATCTCTACCATTCCTTATTTCGTATGTAACTTCTTCCTCTGTTACTGGGGAATCACCAGCAGTTGGACCGTAGAGAGCTGATGGAATAACTCCCAGTTCTTCTGGAATTGTCAGAATTTCACAGACAAACGTACCATTCTCCAGACTTTTGAATTTTGAGTGGTTTTGTATCCACTCCATTTGCTCATCACTCACAGAATGGTCATTGTGAGCAATATTTGGAAAGTTCTTTTCCATTTTATTTCTCCTTTTCTGTTAATACTTCTATTTCCTCGTATTCTTTCTTCATCTCTCTAAGCCACATAAAGAATACAAATACCCAAGTGAATAGCAGTAAACCTCCTGCCATTATTACTATTTTTATTTCCATTTTTACTCCTTTTCTAATGCTTCTTGTATTCTTTTTATTTCTTTATTAGAGTCTCCACGCCTTCCTGAAATACGGCTTAATTGTTCTATCACAGTTCGTTTCTCTCTTTTCTTCGTTCTTTCAACGGCTTCTTCTCTCCGTTGGTTTTTTCTCTTTTTTCCATAGAGTTTCACGTCTTACTCCTTTTTCTTTTATTCTGTTGTTTGTTTTGGAGACACGAGTTCGCCAGGCGAACCCATAATATAAGCCTCCTTTTAGTAGTTTCTCTCGTAAATTCTTTCGTCAATCTTTTTGGTTTTTCTCCGTTTCAAATATGGTTTGTTTTCAAGCAATCTCCCTCGATTAACTCTGCTCCTTGTATGCCATTTATCGTGGCAGTTTTGGAGCAAGTTGTCAATCTCAACAAGTGAAGTTGCTCTGATTCTACGCTGAACATCAGTAACAATTAGTCTCCGATGTTGCTTTCTTGCTATGGTTCTATGGTGCTCCAGATATTTTTTGACATCCTTGAAGGAATACAGAGTCATATCATTCTGGAGATAATCTTTCACTCTGTACTTTGTCCCCTCTATCTTCTCAAAGGAGAATTCTATCGCCTCTGGTTCGACAAAGTTCTCCTCGATATAGGAGTCAATCGCTGTTTTCTCTTGCAATTTATTGCTCCTTTTCAGTTAACCTCTTTATCAATTATAGCATACAATTCATAATATGAGTATTCTTTATCCTCCATTTTTTCAAATGTCTCTTTCAGTCCATCTCTAATAGCAGACATAAGCATAGCAGTCCAATTTCCTCCGTGGGCAGTTCCGTGATTTCTAATAAATTCTCCCACTTTTTTAGCTCTTTTCTTGTCTTTTTTCTCAGACATTCTGTACCTCTTTTATTCTATTGTTCTCGTTTCAGTTAGTGAAGAGGTTACAACGGAAGCTCCAGTAAATTATCGGAGCTCCCGAAGTTACCTCGGTCAACGGGTCAGGTCTTACGCTTTTTTGCAGTAAATTCCAACCACGTATTTAGTACCATCCTCCGCGACAATATCACCAATACCCGAACAAATTTCCCTGCATTGGTTATAGGACTCGGTTTGTTTTTTGTTCATATGTTGCACATTCCGAACACCTTTTACCCGAAACATTGACTCGAATAGTTCAACATTCTCGCTATTGTCTTTCATAGCATTGTATGTTATCGAATCAAGCGCGATCCGAGTATCTTTTGATGTTGCTTTTCCTTTTTCCACTATTTACTCCTTTGCTTTTTATTTCTCGTGAAATGAGTCACGAGGCTCGTCTGTCATTCTGTCAGACTGTATGTCATAGTTGCATACCATAAAACAATATACGGAGGAGTAAATTCATATGCAAGATAATAATTTCTCGGGTATTTGTCGACGAGATTTCATTATCCCAGGAATCGAGTAAATTTTACCAGATTCAACACAAAAACGAGAATTTCAACGAAAACGAGATTTTCAACCCAAGCCAACGGGGGAAGCCATCGGCGGAAAAAAGGGTTACACACATTGTAGCCCAATTTTTTTGAAGAGGTAGGTTACTTTCAGGTGTTTTTGCTACTATTCTGTCATTTTGGCAGGTGATTCTATAAATAAAAAGAAAAGACTTGCAAGGGGTAGTTAAAAGCGTACCTTAAAAAATTATAGGAATAGCCTTTTTTGGCTGTATTTTGCTGTTTTACGGGGTTTTCAGCTTAAGGGTATGCAAATGTACCCATTATATGCTTTTTAGCCGTTAAAACGCGTTTTTTTTAAAGAAAAAGAAAGAAGCAAAGAAAAAGAAATATAATATATATATATATAATAATTATATAATTGTTTTATTAGCGCCTTTGGCGACCCTGTAATTTAATACATTTAACAGGTACATAACAAGTATTTTAATTAAAAAGTTAAAAAAAAATAAAAAAGCTAAAAAAGTTCTTGTTTCGTAAAAACAATTGTATTAAATTTGATGGTGTGAATTTAAAGAATAAAAGACAATTAGCCTTAAAGCATTGTGCTAATTGGAATTGTTCCAAATGTTTAGGAGTTATGCTATATAGAGGAGAAGATAACAATCTACATATGTATGTAGATGAAGATTTCGTTGGAGAAGACTGTATTGTTGACAGTGAAGAGGGATGCGAGTATTTTGAGGATATAATATTGCCTGGGATAAAAGATGAAAAGAAAATATACAAAAGAAGAAAAAAGAGAATTTAAGAGAAATATAGATAAAGCTGCTAAAATGGTAGAATATGCCAAGAGTAAGCAGACTTCGCACGTAATTACAACAGCCAGGGAGACTGTTCCCTGCTGGGACAACATAACAGAGGAGGACTAATGAGAAACAAATCACTAGACATAGGTGGGCATGCCTATAAAATAAAGGGAATGAATAATGAAAAGGGAGAAAGTGGCAAAGGATTCTTGCTTGGTAAGCATGACGTAAAGAAATGCGAGATTTACCTTGATGATGAGATGACACACTCAAGAACGATGGAAACCTTCCTTCATGAGGTAATACACGTAATTCTTTCAAATACTGGGAATGACCACGATGAAACCCTTATTGATAGCCTTTCTAATGGATTTCATCAACTTGGTGTTGGCGATTACCTGTGGAGACGTGGAAAATGCTTAAAGACCTCTTGAGTATGATTAAGAACTTCTTTTTGTTAATAGAAGCGGTTATCATGTATATTGTTAAATCAATCTGGTCTGAAATAAAAGATAGGAAAAAATAATATGATTATGTCAAGGTGGTCTGAAGAGGAGATACTTCATCTCTCAAAATACAAAACTACTGCGAAATCAAGGTACACAATCTACGCAGAGCTCAAAAGAATGGGCTATAACCGTACTTTCAAGGCAGTAACACGTAAAATTGAAAATCTTAGGTTAAAGAAGCCAAAAAGGTACGTAACTGGTCACGAAGTTCGTTTAGGGTACCTTGACATTGAATCAACCAACTTAAAGGCAAATATAGGCCTTATGCTGTCTTGGGCGATAAAAACAAGGGATAAGCGTGAAGTAAGGCACGATATGATAACAAAACAGGAATTATTCGATGGTGTCTACGACCAGAGGATTGTTCAGACCCTTATAGACGCTCTTAATCAGTATGATTTGATTTTCACTTATTACGGAACTGGGTTTGATATTCCTTTCATAAGGACACGAGCAATGGAATACAATCTAAGATTCCCTGTTTTTCGTGAAGTTTCCCATAAAGACCTGTATTATCTCGTTCGCTCGAAAATGCAGTTACACAGGAGTAGTTTGAAAGCTGCAACCCAGTTTCTTGGAATTGGAGGAAAAACAAACCTTGACCCGAAAATATGGCGCGGAGCAATGTATGGAGACCCAAAATCCTTAAAATACGTACTTGACCACAATATTGCAGATGTAAGGATACTTGAAAGACTTCATAAGAAAATAGAAGAGTACTGCAATACAAACGTGGTGCCAATGTAATGAAAAAGTTATTATTGGTACTCGGGTTATTTATTTTTACATCTTGTATAGGCACACCACCTATTACAGAAGATAGCAAGAAAATGGAAACACCACAATGTTGTATGGGGCAAGACCAACATACGTGTGGTATGTCAGGAATGCCAGATAAGCCAGAACAAGAATGAAAAAAAGACTCAAGCCAAAAAGATGGGTTGAAGAGAGAATTGGCTCAATTGACACAATTCTTGGTCAAATGCTCCAAAGAATGTCAATAATAGAGACTATCCTTGAAAGTTACATAGAAATGAGAAAGGATACCCATAAGATATCAAAATTCTTAGATAAGAAGCGTAAAAAGAAAGATGCAGAAATTAAAGCTAAAAGAGATAGAAGAGAAGCTTCAAAGGCTCACTGAAGAATATAATCAGCTTTTAGGGTATAGGCAGGCACTTATTGACTATGAATTAGATTCTGATGAAGAAAAGAAGAATAAAAAAGACTGAATACGTTCTTTACGACAATGAACCTGAATTCCGTGAATATAACCCCAAAACTGAAATTGTGCCAGATTGGCGGACAGGGCAGGAAGGTGACTGGGTTTTATCGGATGATGGTCAGATTTGTCAGGTCCTCAGGCGAAAACAGGCAAAACAGAAGTATAAGTCGGTAGAATACATAAGAACGATTATAGGAACATTCATATGCAGACCAGAGGTGGAAATGAAAGGAGAAATGAGGCAGAACATATATACGTTCAGCCCAAGTGGAAATTATGCATATGAACAGATTAAAGGTAGAAAAAACCCAACTCGCCGTGAATTCCTTTTTGCCAAGTATGTTGCAACTGGAGAAAACATAGTTGATGCATTTAAGAGGGCATATCCTACAGATAATGATGAATACGCAGACAGACAGTCAAAATTACTTTTAAGTACAGAGAGGGTAAGAAGTTTGATAAGAGAAGAAATAGATAAAGTATTGAACGAAGCGGAAATAACTCCGCTTTACATACTGGAAAAGATGAAAGACATAATTGAGAACCCACACGCACGTGACGGCGACAAGGTTAATCTTTTAAAAGAACTAGTAACTGTTGCAGGAATGAAAGATACTGAAAAAAGATCTGAATCTGTAACAGTATTCCAGGGATTTACAAAGGAGCAATTAAGTGCTATTGAAGGTAAAGAGGTTAAAAAACTTGCGAAAGCTAGCAGAGAGATTGAAGGATAGAGATTGTGATGTTTGCGGGTATCCGTTATATGACAATTCAATCCCAGTAACAGAGATAACAATAAAAATGAGCAATCTTCACGTACAGTGCACAAACTGTTTAAGTATATATGACCACTCACTTGAGTTAAAACACATTGGAATTACTAAAAATGCAGGTTTAGCGTAATGAAGAAGAATATTGCAGTATACGGCACGTTAAGAGATTTTAAGACTAAGAAGGGTGAAGTTCACGGTTATACACTTGTTTACCCTGCTATGACTAAAGCATTCCCTGCAGCTATCAGAGATGAGAAGGATAAGATAGTTGTAGAGGTAAAAACGATAGAAGACTACGAAATTGGTGGTTATGACGAGTATGAAAACGTAAAAGGCGGATTATATAAGAGAGATACAGTAAATGTGAAGATGCCTGACGGTGAAATAATAGAAGCATGGATGTATACTGCTGGTCCAGTCATACTGCAGAACGACGGTGTCTACGAAAAGATTCCAGATAACGATTGGGAGAACGTGGCTTATTAACATAAATTCGTCAGGGCTTAAAGAAAAGGAAAAAGCACTTGAATTAGCAAAGCGTGATATAATTACATTTGGCCAGATGTTCCTTCCTGATGACTTCATGAAGAGCGTTCCTGCACCTTACCAGTATAGATTAAGCAATCTTTTGCTTGATACGACAAAAAGAAGGGTTTGCATTATACTTCCAAGGGGTCATGCAAAATCAACACTTGCAAAAACAGCACTCCTCCATAAATTATACTTTAATCCAAGTGAAAAGAAAGAATTCATAGCCTGGGTAGCTGAAGAGCAATCACAGGCAATTGACCATATAAGATACCTTCAGAACCATATAGAATATAATCCTGCACTCAATTACTACTTTGGAGACCTTGTAGGTCAAAAGTGGACAGAAAAGGAATTTACCACCTCACGTGGTGACAGGGTAATAGCAAAAGGTACTAATCAAAGATTACGTGGACGTTCTCAGATTGGACTGCGTTATACTAAAATCATCCTTGATGACTTTGAATCCGAATTAAATACCAAAACACCAGAGAGACGCAGGGAAATCAAGGAATGGGTGATGTCAACGGTAGAACCAGCACTTGAAGAATCAAAAGGAAATGAAGGTGCTGTTTGGCTTATAGGCACAATTGTCCACTATGATTCATTCCTCCAGAGTGTTTATGACGGATATGAGATTGCAAAGAAAGAAAATAGAAAATATGCTTGGGAAGTTATGTATGAAAAGGCACTTGTTGAAGATACACCACTTTGGCCTTCTTATTTTTCGAAAGAGAAACTTCTTGATATAAGAAGCAGGTTCCAAGATATGGGCCTTGTTCATAAGTTTGCACAGGAATATCTTAATGAAGCAAGAGATCTTGAGAATATAAAGTTTAAAACAGATAGACTTAACTATTACAATGGAGAATTTGTAGGAAGAAATGGATTTGCGTATTTATTGACAAAAGACGATGCTATTCCATTGCACGTCTACATAGGTGTAGACCTTGCGTACGGCGCTACTGAAAGAAGTGACTATCAGGTTATAATGGTTATGGGTATTGATAGTGACAAGAATTATTATATACTTGATTATTACAGGGAACATTCTCCATTATACGAGATGCCTGGAACAATATTGAAGTATGCAAAGGACTATCAGCCAATTAAGCGTGCCACACTGGAAGAAGTAGGAGCGCAAGGAGTTATAAAGGATGCTGTAATGGAACTGTCTTCTAAGGACAGAAAGCTCATGCCAGGTGTTATACGTGGCAAAAGACCGCCAACAAGGATTAAAAAGGAAGATAGGCTTGAAGCTCTGCTTTGTCCTATAGTTAATAGAAAGAAATTGTATATTAAGAAAACACATACCGAACTTGTGGATGAAATGTTTCAATTCCCAAAAGGAAAGAACGATGACCTTCTTGATGGTCTTTGGTATGCGTGTGTTAGTTCAAGAGCTCCATTAAGCAGAAAGTTTGATGTGTCTGACTTTGATGAGAGAATGGATAAGAAAAAGGGTAAAAAGATTAAAAACAAAGTTATAAATTGGATGACAGGACAAAAAGCAGCGTAAAAGATAAATCTGTCTTCTCAAAAAGGTCTGATGCTGGTAAGGGAGATTCTCCTAGAAGAGGCATTTCAATCAAGGATTGGGAAAGGAGATTTAGTCGAGTATTTAAAAAAAATAAAAAAAGTACTTGACAAACCTGCCATTTTGGCTTATATTATATATATTATATATTTAGGAATATAATTTGCCTCAATACGACATAGACGAGCAAAAAGATAAAACTGAAAGATCTAGAGAACTCTGGCGCAGGTGGCGTGATGCCAGAATTGAATGGGATGCGGAAGCAAGAGATTCAATAGACTTTGTGCTCGGAAATCATTATACCGAAGCAGAATCCGATGCATTACAAGCTGTCGGACAGGCAGACTTTGTTATAGACAGAGTTTACGCCGCTGTTGATAAACTTAAATCTTTACTTACTTCAAGATCTCCAAGATTCTTAGCTGTAGGGAGGGAAGACTCTGATAGTCGTTTATCTGCAGTGTGGCGAACTATCATGGAATATGTCTGGGATATATCAGACGGTTCAACTCAGTTCAAGCAAGCTGTACATGATTACGCAGTTGCTGGATTGGGTTATTTTTATGTATATATAGATCCAGAAGCAGACTACGGAAGGGGTGAAGTAAAGTTTACATACCTTGATCCTTTTAGGGTTTACGTTGACCCAGCGTCACGAGACCGATATTATGATGATGCATCAGGTCTGTTACTTTCCACCATATTAACAAAATCACAGCTTCTCGACCTGTATCCCTCCCTTATTGAATTCATAGATGAAATAGAGCCAATGGATGATGAAGAGGACTATCCTTCTTCTTCAAAGAAAAATTCATCTACATCGTTTACACCAGATGTTGTAAAAGATAAGGATTACATGGGAGATGGAAAATACAGGATTATAGAACATTTTGAAAAGATTAAAGTGCCTTTTTACAGAATATTTGACACAAGAACAGGTGCTGAAAAGATTGTCACTATTGAGCAATTTGAAAAGATAGCACAGGAAAATGCAGAAGCTTTTGAAAAGGGACTGGTACAAGCCCTAGAAGTACAACAAACAAGAATAAAAATAACTTGTTCTGTTGGAAGCTATGTCCTCTATGAAAGAGTCCTAAACACAAATGCCTACCCAATAATACCAGTCCCTAACATTTGGACTAATACACCATATCCAAAATCGGATGTATCTAAGGTAAAGGATTCTCAGAGATTATTAAATAAATTATTCAGTTTAACACTATCGCACGCACAAGCCTCTGCAGGACTTAAACTTTTAGTTCCAGAGGGCAGTGTTGATGATATTGGCCAGATAGAGCGTGACTGGGCTAATCCAAATGCGGTTATACCATATAATCCAGAATTTGGCGAACCTCACTTTCCAGCTCCACAACCTTTGGCAGGTGAGTTCTATCATCTTATAGATCGTGTTGAACACTACATAGATTTGAATTTTGGCATACCAGAACTTATGCAGGGATTTAAAGAAGCGGCACCAGAAACAGTTCGTGGAACCGCAATGCTTTCTGAAATGGGAGAAAGCAGGGGGAAATCAAAGCTTCGTGATATCGAAGCAAGTTTGACAAGACTTGGAACTGTAATATACAATTTTGCGAAAGGACATTACGAATATAGCAAGACATTCAGAATTGTACAGCCAAACAATGATTTGACTGAATTTACAGTCAATAACAAATTATACGATGACAAACGACAAGAATTAATGTCAATAGAGAACGATATTACTATCGGTCAACATGACGTTCGGATAATATCGGGTTCAACAATGCCAAGCAACAGAATGCAGGAATACAATATGTATCTTGAAGCCTACAAGTTGAATCTGGTTGATGATGTCGAGGTCTTAAAGAAAACAGAGATCTTCGACAAAGAAGGCGTTCTTAAACGCAAGGGACTGATTGCTCAGTTGCAGGGTCAGTTGCAGGGTGCTCAAGGGCAGATTAAGAAACTTCAAGGCGACCTACAAACGGCAGAGCGTGAAATGCTTAATGCCAGAAAAAAGGCCGAACTGGAGAAATTCAAGGGAGAACTTGGCGAGATCGAAAAAAGCTCTCGATACAAGGAAAAGACCAATATCAATAAACTTGAGACGGCAATTAACAAAGCAATTGCACGAGAAGAAGTTAAAATACAAAGAAAAGCAATGGCTGAAGAGAAGGGTGCTCGAAAGGGCGCTGAGGCTACTTAATATCAGTGGTTCTGTTTCTTTGAACATACGAGAGTGTGTAGTCAATAATAGAAAAAATCACAAGGAGGTAACTAATGGAAGACCTACAGCAAACCGAAGGACAGGTTACAGAAGAACCTATTTCACAAGGTGAACAACATGAAGAACCAAGTGCAGACTGGAAAGAAGAAACCAAAAAGTTTCAATCAATGTATGACAAGCGTGATGCTGATTACAGGAGACTTGAAGGTGAAGTTGACCAGTACAGAAAGCTTGGAGAGATGTTGAAAAACAGACCAGATGTTGTTGACGCAATGAGGAATAAGTTGTCTGGTGAACCAGGAAATTCGACTAAAAAGAATGAACCTAAACTTGAAGAAGGTTCGTTCGACCCGTGGGAAGCCTATTACAAACCTGACTCTGATTCGTATAAAATGCGAGTAAAAGAGAGTCAGAAAATGGTAAACTCTGCCGTCGGACAACAGATGGCACGTTTCCAAACCCAAGTAGGAATGAATAACCTGAAGGGTGAACTTGCAGCAAATTACAATATGACAGATCCGCAAGAACAGAAAGAGTTCATGGATTTTGCGATGCGCCCAAGAGATCAAATACCTTTAGACATGTTAATAAATGTCTATAGAGAACACAAGGGGCAAGCACAGCAAGTAGCAGGATCGAATGAGAATATTGAAGCAGTTCGCAAAACACAGGACATTCCTAAGTCAGCAGGCATTTTACAAGGCGCAAAGCCAGCACAGAAATCTAATGAAGATGCTGTGTGGGACGGTGTAATGAATGCTGGCAATAAAAGTATATGGTAATAAATAAAAAAACGGAGGTTAATTAATGGCTATTAATAGTGGTACATTAAAAACTTCGGGTGTTGGTGGCTCAGCGACTGAGTATACTCATGGAACAGCTCCATTAGATACAGTTGCTAATATAGGTCAATTCGCTGATAAAAGGCGAATACATGACTTTGGCGACAGAGTTGCAGAGCTTTCACCTGAAGAATCTCCATTCTTTGTTTATCTAAGTAAAGTAGCAAAACGACCCACAGATGATTCAACTTTCCGATTTCTGGAAAACCGATCAAAAATTGACTGGACAAGTCGTAATTTCTTTTTAGCAGCCGCTGAATCAGCTTTAGTTGCTGGTACAAGTTATTCTATTGCTGTTGATGATAATGCATCATCTCCTGCAAGTATAGATTGGCTCATAAAAGGAATGGTTATTGCGATTGAAACAGTTGATGATGCCAATGGTAAAGCATACACAACAGTACGTATCGAAGATGCTCCTGTAGATGCTGGAACTAGCACAACTTTCACTGGTAAAGTGATTGCAACGTCAAGTTCTAGTATAACAGGTTACGGTGCAGCTGCTGATAATGCTCCATGTACGGTTGTCGGTACAGCTTTTGAAGAAGGATCAGGATCTCCTGATGTATGGTCAAGTCAGCTCGATGATGAATTTGGTTACTGCCAAATCTTCAAAACAGCAGCAGAGATGTCAAATTCTGCTATTGCTACTAATTATCGTGGATATGCAAACGAATGGGATAGAATATGGAATCTCAAATTAAGAGAACATAAAGTAGATATTGAACGTGCAATGTTGTACGGTCAAAAAGCTCGTAGAAGTGGTATTGCCTATAGTGAGGGTATAGTAGGTATGATAGTTGCAAATGCTGGTGCGGCAACTGGCGGCACAAGCGCACTATCTTACTCTTCTGGAAAACCTTATTATAGAACTGTAACCACTACAGAGTTCAACTATGATTTGTTCTTAAGTGATTTTGAGGTTTTATTCGACCCTGCAAGGGGTGGTTCGAATGATAAACTTGCACTGGCAAGTCTTCCAGTAATAACAATGTTTAATAAATTAGGTGCAGGAGCTACTTTTGGAACTGCTGCAACATCCTCATTTTTAGACAATACATTATCTGGTTCTACCGATGCAGGTGCTTACAATATCGATTTTGGCAAACAAACAGGAACTTTTGGACATAGTATCATGAAAATTGATACTGTTCATGGTTCACTGGCACTGATTAAAGAACCCTTATTTAGAGGATTCGCTAATTCAATGCTAGCCTTAATTGATATGTCACAAGTTGCGTACAGACCTTTAGTAGGTAACGGTCTCAACAGAGATACTCACATAATAACTAATGTACAGCAAGCGGATGAAGATTTACGTAAAGACATGATTCTTACAGAAGCAGGTCTTGAAGTTGCTCTTCCTGAAACACACATGTTGTACAACTTTGAAGGAGTATAATCATGAGAAGTGACACATTAGAACCAAGTAGTGGAAAGTATGGCGGAAGAGTTGATAATGTTGTACTTGTTGTAGACGCAGCAACAGTTAATATAAATTCTAAAGATTCAGGAAAGGTTCATGTAATACCTGATTTAACTGCGGACTGTACGCTTACACTACCTACAGAAGAGGTTGGTCTTAATTATGAGTTTTGGTATGGCGGCACTGCTGCTGATGTTCAAGACTGGATATTCAAAACTACTGGCAATAGTAATTACTTTGTTGGTGGTCTTGTAGGACATGACACTGATGCTGGTGGTGATGATACGTATGTTGTAGATTCAAATGGAAGTAGTAATTCACAACTTACTGTGTATACTCCTATTGCAGGAACTTTAGTTAAAGTTGCATGCAATGGAGTTGTATGGTATATTAATGGACAAGCTGTATCAGCTACAGATGCATCTCATGCTTTTGCAGATCAATAATCCGAACAAATAAGGATTGACAGTTAATAGAACTGTGGGGCAGGTCGTATAAAGGGCTTGCCCCGAATCTATAAAGATTTTATTAACAATTAACATGGAGAAATTTCATGAGAGCAGATTTATATAACAAGTCATCTGGTTCATACAGAGATGAAACGAAAGCAGAATTAGATTTTCTAGATACTGCTACGGCAGGTTCAGTAGTAAATTCTAAAGCACTAATCTATGGTTCTTCAGGTGAAGTTGCAGCTACTACTCTTGATGTTGCAGGAGCTTCATCATTTCTTGGTATTAAAAAGTTTCAATCATTTGTAGGAAGTTTTGCAGATATTGGGGATGGAACTACTCAATTTGGAGATAATGATGTGCTTGTTGAGTTAGGGACTTTAGATACAGATGTTCCTAGCGGTCATGTAGCAGCATCAAAGTTCTTTATAGATAAGGTATTAATAGGTATTACAACTGCTTGTGGACAAACACATGTTGGAAATTTGAATTTAAGTGCAACAAGTGGAACAGCAGCCAATACAGGAGTCTCAAGCGGAACTGAGATTGTTGGAGCTGGTTTAGATTCTTTTAGTCCACATACTTCAGCTAGTTCAGGTGCAGCTGAAATAAATATTAATTGGAATAATACAGCAGGAAATTATCATGTAGTAACACCTAATGTTACTGCTCCTATTGCTAAAAAATATTTATATGCATGTACTGAAACAACATTAAATGCTGATGCTACAGCAGGAAGATTTACTGTACATATTGAATATACATTATTTTAATAATAAATAATAACAACTAAAATTTTTAAAACCAAAATGCCCATGAGATTTGTCAAGCTCGGTAAGGCATAAACAAGGAGAAACAAGATGGCATATCCAAATTATTCGGTAGTAGAAGCACAAAACGTTGCAATGGGTCAGGCTGGCAATGCTTTTGTCGATACTACTGGTCAATATACCCCTCCACATGGTAAGATAATAGCAATTACAATGCTTACTAATGTTGAGTTTAGTGA
>Ga0114911_1000412_pt1 | contig 28314 bp, 29 predicted proteins | sample MalvireepMed_904_FD_89688 | JGI IMG/M metagenome (GOLD analysis project Ga0114911, IMG submission 89688) | Marine viral communities from the Global Malaspina Expedition - Malaspina viral metaG DeepMed_904 | ecosystem: Environmental > Aquatic > Marine > Oceanic | place: Mediterranean Sea...
CGGCCACGTGTCGAAAAGCACGGCATCCTCGGTCATGATCCGGCGTCTCCGGTTGGTTGTAATCTCGGCGAAGCGAGCGCGTCAGCGCTCATTGCAGCAGCTCGACGACGCCCGGCTCGAACAGCCGGCGCGCGGCGATCAGGCGCATGATCTCGTTGGTTCCCTCGAGGATCTGGTGAACGCGGGTGTCGCGCACCAGCCGCTCGAGCGGGTATTCCCGGATGTAGCCATAACCGCCGTGCAGCTGCAGGGCGTCGTTGCAGACCTGGAAACCGATGTCGGTGGCCAGGCGTTTGGCCATCGCGCAGTGGGCCGACGCCTGGGGATCGCCGCGATCGAGTTGCCAGGCGGCATGGCGGACCATCAGCCGAGCACTGAGCAGCTCGCTGGCCATGTCGGCGAACTTGAACTGCAGCGCCTGGAACGTCGCCAGTTCGCGGCCGAACTGCTTGCGCTGCTGAAGATAGTCGCGGGACAGCGTCAGCGCCTGCTGGGCCGCACCCAGCGAGCAGCTGGCGATATTCAGACGCCCGCCATCGAGCCCCTTCATCGCCAGCTTGAAGCCCTCGCCCTCCTCGCCCAGCCGGTTGCCGGCGGGCACCCGTACGTCGTCGAAACTGACCAGCCGGGTCGGCTGGCTCTTCCAGCCCATCTTCTCCTCGTTCTTGCCGTACTCGATTCCCGCGCTGTCGGCGGGCACCAGAAAGGTCGAGATGCCCGCCGCGCCGGAATCCGCCGCGCCGGTGCGCGCCATCACCACCAGCACGACGGTGGCGCCGGCGCCGGAGATGAACATCTTGCTGCCGCTCAGGCAGTACGCATCGCCGTCGCGTACTGCCCGGGTCGTCAGGCTGGCGGCATCGGAGCCGGCGCCGGGTTCGGTCAGGCAGTAGGAGGCCAGCCGCTCGCCGCTGACCAGGCGTTCGACCCAGGTCTCGCGCAGCGCCTCGCTGCCCCAGTTGGCGATCATCCAGGTCGCCATGTTGTGAATCGTCAGATAGGCAGTGGTCGACACGCACCCCTGGGCGAGCTGCTCGAAGATCAGCGCGGCGTCGAGGCGCGACAGCCCCAGCCCGCCACGCGCCTCGTCGACGTAGATGGCCAGAAAACCAGCTTCACCGGCACGGCGGATGACCTCCACGGGAAAGTGCGCGGTGGCGTCCCACTCGGCGGCGTGCAAAGCGAGCTCGGCCCGGGCGAAGTCGGCAGCGGCCTGCTGCAGGGCACGTTGGTCGTCACTCAGGGCGAAGTCCATGAGCGGTATTCCTCGGCTTTTCGGTGGCTCGTGACTCTAACCTAGCAGCGCGCAGCGAGCGGACAAGACGGCCGTTAGTCTACTTTACGTAAACGTAAGCCTCCTCTAGCCTAGGGCGACGGGCACGATGACATCGGCGTCATCCCCACCGATTGCGAGGATCAGCCGCATGCTAGAGACGACCCCCGCCGCCGGCGCGCGCGACACCCATCGTCGCACCTATACCATCGGCGAGCTGGCACGGCGCTACGAGGTCACCCCGCGCACCATCCGCTTCTATGAGCAGGAAGGCTTGCTCGAACCCGAGCGCCGCGGCCAGACGCGCATCTACCATGACAAGGATCGGGTGCGCCTCAAGCTGACCCTGCGCGGCAAGCGCCTGGGCTTTTCGCTGGCCGAGATCCGCGAGGTCATCCATCTTTACGATCATGCGCCCGACGGCGATGAGCGCCAGCTACGGCGCATGCTGGACATCCTCGACGAGAAGCGCGCCGCACTCATCCGGCAACGGCAGGATATCCAGGCCCTGCAGCGCGAGCTCGACGACGTCGAGGCGCGCTGCCGCGACTCGCTGGCCGTGCTGTCGCGACAACGCGCGAGTTCCTGAACCCGTTTTCCAGATACCGCCGCTTTCAAAGCCTTGCCCAAGCCGACAAAAATAAGCAGGAATCAGCGATGACAAGCCAAGCCACCCCCCGCACCGTCCCGAAAAATCGCCCCAGCTACGTCAGCGGCGTCGCTGAACGGCCGCTCAAGGGCGAAACCATCGGCGACTGTTTCGATGCCACCGTCGCTCGCTATCCGGACCGCGACGCGCTGATCAGCCGTCATCAGGGATTGCGCTATAGCTGGACCCGCCTTCAGGCCGAAGTCGATCGCGCCGCACGCGCCCTGCTCGCCGTGGGCGTGGCGAGCGGCGAGCGGGTCGGAATCTGGGCAACCAATCGCGCCGAATGGGCGATCACCCAGTTCGCCACCGCCAAGATCGGCGCCATCCTGGTCAACATCAATCCCAGCTATCGCAGCCACGAACTCGATTACGCGCTGCGCCAGTCAGGCACGTCGACGCTGATTCTGCAGGGCGCCTTCAAGACTTCGCGCTACGCCGACATGATCGCCGAGTTGGTGCCCGCGCTCAATGAAACGGCCGGTGCGACGCTCGCCGGTGCCACGCGCGCCGGCGAACGGCTGCCCGAGCTCAAGCGCGTGGTGTGTCTCGACGACGACTGGGCGCTGCCCGGCATGCTCACCTGGCGTGCGCTGCTCGAGCGCGCCGACGAGACGAGCGCCGAGCAGCTCGCCACCCTGCAGGCCAGCCTGCAGTTCGACGATCCGATCAATATCCAGTACACCTCGGGAACCACCGGCGCGCCCAAGGGCGCCACGCTGTCGCATCACAATATCCTCAACAACGGCTTCTTCGTCGCCGAACGCATCGCGCTCACCGCCGAAGACCGCATGGTGATTCCAGTCCCGCTGTATCATTGCTTCGGCATGGTGATGGGCAACCTGGGCTGCATGACCCACGGCGCGGCGATGATCTATCCCGGCGAGGGCTTCGATGCGCTGGCCACCCTCACGGCGGTGGCCGAGGAGCGCGCCACCGCCCTCTACGGGGTGCCGACGATGTTCATCGCCGAGCTCGAGCATCCCGAGTTCGCCCGCTTCGACCTGTCGTCGCTGCGCACCGGGATCATGGCCGGCTCGATCTGCCCCATCGAGGTAATGCGCCAGGTAATCGACAAGCTGCACATGCAGGAGGTCAGCATCTGCTACGGCATGACCGAAACCAGCCCGGTGAGCTTGCAGACCCAGACCGACGCCCCGCTCGACAAGCGCGTGACCACCGTGGGCACCATCCACCCCCATCAGGAGGTCAAGCTGGTGGACCCATCGACGGGGCGCATCGTGGCGCACGGCGAGCGCGGCGAACTGTGCACCCGCGGCTATAGCGTGATGCTCGGCTACTGGCAGAACCCCGAGGCCACCGACAAGGCGATCGACGATGCCGGCTGGATGCACACCGGCGACCTGGCGCAGATGGACGCCGAGGGTTATGTGGCGATCACCGGGCGCATCAAGGACATGATCATCCGCGGCGGCGAGAACATCTATCCGCGCGAGATCGAGGACTTCCTGTATACCCACCCGGCGATTTCGGATGTTCAGGTGATCGGCGTCCCCGACGGCAAGTACGGCGAGGAGGTGATGGCGTGGGTCAAGCTGGTCGACGGCCAGCAACTCGACGAGGAGGCACTCCGGGCGTTCTGCCAGGGGCGCATCGCGCACTACAAGGTGCCGCGCTACGTCAAGTTCGTCGACGACTTTCCGATGACCGTCACCGGCAAGATCCAGAAGTTCAAGATGCGCGAGACCGCCACCCAGGAGTTGGGGCTGGCCTGAGCTGTAAGCTTTAAGCGGTAAGCAAAACCCCGCGAGCGTCAGGCCCGTGGGGTTTTCTTATAGCTTCCGGCTTAAGGCTTACCGCTCGCCCCGAAGGGGCGGTCACATGCCCTTCGGCGCGAAGATTCCCGGCGCATTGCGCCAGTAGCCCTTGTAGTCCATGCCGAAGCCGAACACGTAGCGATCCTCGACTTCGAGACCGCAGTAATCGGCCTTGAGATCCGGTGCCGCCTTGCGCTCGTGGCGCTTGTCGACGAGTACCGCGGTCGAGATGCTGGCAGCGCCGGCTGCGCGGCAGTAGGCCAGAATCGCCGCCAGCGTAGCGCCCTCGTCGAGAATATCGTCGACGATCACCACGTGCCGGCCGGCCATCGGCACTTCCGGCGAGACCCGCCAGAACAGCTCGCCGCCGCGTATGCCGCCCCGATAGCGGGTCGCGTGCAGGTAATCGACCTCCAGCGGGAAGCCCAGCCGCGTCAGCAGGTGGCCGGTAGTGATCAGTCCGCCATTCATCACGCAGTAGAAGACCGGCAGCTTGTCGCCCAGCTTGTCGGTAATCGCCTCGGCCATGCGATCGAGGGCGCGCTCGACCTGGGACTGGGTGATCAGACAATCGGCATTGTCCATGAGCTCACGCATGAAGGTGAGGGAATCGTGATGCGTGCTTTCGTGTTCAGACATCGGAAATTGGTGTCACTGTCGCTTGCGGAAGGTCCACGTCCGCTTCCGATGGAAGCGGCGTGGCACGATGAATCCAAAGGTGAAGGCGGCCGTTCGCCGCTGTATCGCGACGCTTTGGCGTCTTCTCGTGGGCGTTGAGTGTCACAGCACGCTCAATTCCGCGGTGCGGGATCCGCGGGCTCGTCGACCAGCGCCTCGAGTTGCGCGTGGGCCTTGCGCCAGCGACTCAGCACCGTCAACGTATCGAGCCCCGGCCGGGCGCGGCCGTAGCGCAGCTTGGCCGGGCGCTTGGAAGCGCGCCCCGCACAGGCCTCGATGACCGCCCGGGCGGCGTCGCGGTCGTTGCATACCAGGACCATGTCGCAGCCGGCATCGAGCGCCTGCAGGGCGCGCGCGGCAGGATCGCCCGCGGTATGCGCGGCCGCCATCGACAGATCGTCGGAGAAGATCGTGCCCTTGAAGCCCAGTTCCTCCCGCAGCAGCCCCAGCCAGCTCGGCGAGTAACCGGCCGGCCGCGCATCGAACGCCGGATAGACCACGTGTCCCGGCATGATGCCGTCGAGACGCCCGGCCAGCTCGGCGAAGGGAATCAGGTCATGGGCCCGCAGCGCCTGCAGGGGGCGCTCATCGACGACCTCGTGCGTATGCGAGTCGGCGGCGGTGCCACCATGCCCCGGGAAGTGCTTGCCCACGGCGACCATACCGGCCTCGTGGAGGCCATCGATGAACGCCCTTCCCATCGTCGCCACGGCGTGCGGATCCGACGAGAAGCTGCGATCGCCGATCACGCTGGAAAGTCCGGCGTCGACGTCGAGCACCGGGGCGAAGCTCAGATCGAGCCCGCAGGCCGCCATCTCCATGCCCAGCAGCCATCCGGCCTCCTGACACAAGTGCAGACAGCGCGACGGGTCGCTCACGTAGCAGCGCCCCAGCCGGGCCATCGACGGCAACCGCGTCACGCCCTCGCGCAGCCGCTGGACCCGGCCACCCTCCTGGTCGATCCCCAGCAGCAGATCCGGGCGAATCTGGCGCAGGCTGGCGCACAGCTCGCCGACCTGGGCCGCATCGGCGATGTTGCGCGCGAACAGAATCACCCCGCCGACTGCGGGCCGCATCAGCAGCTCGCGCTCAGCGCGACTCACAGTAGTCCCTTCGAGATCCAGCATCACCGGGCCGAGCGGTTGGGTCATGGTCGGAGTCCTTGGCTTTGAGGGGGCCGATTCTAGACCAATGACGGCCCCGACAACAGGCGTTGGTCAGTCGTGCAACCACACCGGGGTACCCGGCACGGCTCGATCGAACAGGCTGAGCAGCGCCGCGTCGCGTAGCCGTATGCAACCGTGCGAGGCGGGTTGGCCCATCGGCTCCGAGGCAGGCGTGCCGTGCAGGTAAATATAGCGGCGCTGGGAGTCGACGGCACCCCCGCGATTGAAACCCCGCTCCAGCCCGCACAGCCAGAGGATGCGCGTGAGGATCCAGTCGCGCTTCGGATGGGCCGCCGCCAGCGCGGGGGCATACACCTCGCCGGTGGGTCGACGGCCGCGAAATACCGTGCCCGGCGGCTCGCCATCGCCGATCGCCGCGCGCACGTAATGCCAGCCCAGCGGTGTCTGGCCACTGCCAGTGTGTTGCCCGTTGCCCGCGGCACCCGACGAGATGGCATGACGCTGTAGCGCGTCACGGCCCTGCCACACGGTCAGCGACTGACGCGCCAGGTCGATCTCGAGCCATAATGCATCCGCCGGCGGCAGTTCGTGGAGTCGCGGAGTGCGCATATCTACCCCGCCAATGCCTGTGGGTCCTCGGGCAGCGGCGCGTTCATGCCGGCGACCACCACCGGCCGCAAGCGCCGGATCAAGTCACGGACGCTGACATGCTCGCCATAGTCCTGCTCGGCGATGTCGCGCAGCGCATCGAGCCCGGACAGCGTGAAGATCACCGTACCCAGCATGAAGTGCAGTCGCCAGAAACGCTCGCTATCGGGAAGCTCCGGCGTGGCCTTGCGCACCAGTTCGGCAAAGCGCGTGAAGACGCTGCCGTACTGCTGCTGGATATACCTGCGCAGGTGGCCCTGGGCCTGAGTGTAGGCCAGCCCCAGCAGGCGCATGAACACCTTGAGGCTGTTGCGCTCGGCCGGCACCTCGAGCACGGTGCGCGCCATGCTTTCCAACAGGACTTCCAGGGGGATGGGCTGGCCTGCATAGTCGGCCTCGAGTTCGTCGAGCCTGGCGTGGAAGCGCTCCGTGAACGGGTCCAGGTAGCGCGCGAAGACCGCCTGAATCAGCGCCTTCTTGGAGCCGAAATGATAGTTCACCGCCGCCAGGTTGACCTTGGCCTTGCTGGTGATGTTACGCAACGACGTCTCGGCAAAACCGCGCTCGGCAAACAGCACTTCGGCGGTATTGAGTATCCGCGTCACTGTGTCGGTCTGAGCCATGACATATCCCTGCTGAAAAACGATTGTTTTAAACGTGGCCAGGATTCTACCTCGTTAACGTTTCTTCAACAAACCGGTCCGTTTCAAACGTTGGGTTCAGCTGCACTATTCGAGCCGAGCGCCGACTTGCCGATTACTGGATGCAATTCCATGCTGTATACTTAACCACGAACCCGTTAAGCGACCAGCGGAGGCCGCATGACCCACACTCTTACCCCGCGCCAGCAGAACGTCTACGACTTCATCATCAAGACCATGAACGAACTGGGCTATCCGCCGACCCGGGCCGAGATTGCCCGTGCGTTGGGCTTCCGCTCGCCCAATGCCGCCGAGGAGCATCTGCGCGCGCTCAGCCGCAAGGGCGTGATCCGCATGATTCCCGGCACCTCGCGGGGCATTCGTCTGCCCAATCAGACCGGTCAGGCCAACCTGGAAAGCGAAGCCGGTATCGCCGACAGCGAGAGCGGCCTGCCGATCATCGGTGAGGTCGCTGCCGGTAGCCCGATGCTGGCCGCCGAGCATATCGATCGCTACTGCCCGTTATCGGCCGACTTCTTTTCGCCACGCGCCGATTACCTGCTGCGTGTGCGCGGGCTATCGATGCGCGACGTCGGCATCCTCGAGGGCGACCTGCTCGCCGTGCACCGCACCGACCGGGTCCGCGACGGGCAGATCGTGGTGGCTCGCCTGGAGGACGACGTGACCGTCAAGCGCTTCAAGCGTGACGGCCATCGCGTATGGCTGCTCGCCGAGAACCCCGAGTTCGAACCGATCCAGGTCGATCTGCGCCATGAGCATCTGGACATCGAGGGCGTCGGCGTCGGCGTGATCCGCGGTGGCAACGGCCAGGCGCTGGGTTAGCATGCGGTGGCGCTCGGCGGCACCGCCCAGTGGGTGATTCATGCGCAAGATCCTGCATGCCGACTGCGACTGTTTCTATGCCGCGGTGGAGATGCGCGACAACCCGGCCCTGCGCGACGTGCCGCTGGCTATCGGCGGCAGCGCCGCGCAGCGCGGCGTGATCGCCACCTGCAATTATCCGGCGCGGCGCTACGGGGTGCATTCCGCCATGCCCACCGGCCAGGCCCTGCGCCTGTGCCCCGAACTGACCTTGCTGCCGCCGGACTTCCCCCGCTATCGGGCGGTTTCCGAGCGCATCCAGGCGATCTTTCACGAACTGACCCCGCTGGTCGAGCCGCTCTCCCTCGACGAAGCGTTTCTCGACGTCAGCGAAGTGCGCCGCTTCCGTGGCAGCGCAACCTGGATGGCCGGCTGGATCAAGCGCGAGGCGATGCGGCGTACCGGCATCGGCGTTTCGGTGGGCGTGGCGCCGAGCAAGTTTCTCGCCAAGATCGCCAGCGACTGGGAAAAGCCCGACGGGCTGACGGTCATCGCACCCGATCAGGTCGACGCCTTCATCAGCACGTTGGCCGTCGACAAGCTGCATGGGGTGGGTCCGGCGACCGCCGCCAAGCTGGCTGCGCTGCATATCGTCACCTGCGCCGATCTGCATGATTGGTCACTGGAAGCGCTGAGCGAACGTTTCGGCAAGTTCGGCCGACGGCTTCATGAACTCGCCCGCGGCATCGACGACCGCCCGGTGCGAACCGAGCGCGAACGCAAGTCGGTGAGCGCCGAGAACACCTTTCATCGCGACCTGCCCGATCTCGCCACCTGCCGCGAACAGCTGCCGGCGCTGATCGAGCGCCTTCACGAACGCCTGGCGCGGCACGGCAACCCGGCGACCAAGGGCGTGTTCGTCAAGGTGCGCTTCAACGATTTCACGTTGACCACGCTCGAGGGAGGCGGCCGGCGGCCCGAACTCGCTCATTGCCTTGCCCTGCTCGACGAGGCCTGGGCGCGCGGTAGCCGACCGGTGCGCCTGCTCGGGGTCGGCGTGCGCCTTGCGCCGTCCGGCGACGCGCGTCAGTTGTCGCTGTTCGCTGATTGAGCGCCGCCCCTCTCAGGCAAAGACCACGGTCTTGCTGCCGTGAATCAACACACGATCCTGCAGATGCCAGCGCAGCCCCCGGGCGAGTACCGCACGCTCGATATCGCGACCGAAGCGCACCAGGTCCTCGGTGGTGTGGCAATGCGTGATGCGGTGCACGTCCTGCTCGATGATCGGCCCGGCATCCAGCTCTTCGGTCACGTAATGACAGGTCGCCCCGATCAGCTTGACGCCCCGGTCATAGGCCTGGTGATAGGGCTTGGCGCCGGCGAATGACGGCAGGAAGCTGTGATGGATATTGATCACCCGACCGGCATAGCGCCGGCACAACCCCGGCGGCAGAATCTGCATGTAGCGCGCCAGCACCACGCCATCGGCCTGGACTTCTCCGATCAGCCGCTCGGTTTCGTCGAAGGCGGCCGCCTTGGTGTCGGGCGCGACCGGCACATGGTGGAAGGGAATGCCGTGCCACTCGACCAGCGAACGCAGCGCGTCATGATTGGAAATCACGCAGGGGATCTCGCAATCCAGTTCGCCGATATTCCAGCGATGCAGCAGATCCACCAGGCAATGCGAGGCCCTGGAAACCATCAACACGATTCGCTTGCGCTGCGCGCTGTCATGGAGCGACCAGTCCATGCCGAACGTCTCGGCGATCGGCTGAAACGTGTCGCGGAACTGCTCGATCGGCGGTGCATCCACATCGAAGCGAATTTCATAGCGCATGAAGAAGCGCCCGGTAACCAGGTCCGAATGCTGGTTGGCTTCGGTGATCGAGCCACGCTGATCGGCAATGAAATTGGACACCCGGGCGACGATGCCGACCCGGTCGGGACAGGACACGATAAGACGGTAAGAATGCGACATGAAAGGCTGGGAACTCTCGGTAAACCGTGAACGGTCGCACATTGTAACCAATTGCCCCGACTTGGCTAATGTTCGTTGTGAGCCAGGCGACGCATCTCGTATAGTGGGGGCTTGCTCACAAGCTCGTGTCACTGATGTTGCAATCCCGCGTCCAGATCGGCCCCCGAAAACGTCCGCCTCTCCACTTCCTGCCACTGGGAGGCTGCGGCGAGATCGGCATGAACCTCAGCCTCTATGGCTACGGCGATGAATGGATCGCCATCGATTGCGGAATGATGCTGCGTCAGGATCTGCCCGATTCGCCGCTCCAGGTGCCTGACGTGGGCTGTCTGACGCCGCTGGGCATTCAGCCGCGCGCGCTGATCCTCACCCACGGTCACGAGGATCATATCGGTGCCGCCGCCTGGCTCTGGCCCCATTGGGGCTGCCCCATCTACGCCACGCCGCTGGCCGCCGGCCTGCTGCGGGCCAAGTTTCTGGAGCGCGGCCTGGCCGTCGATGCGATCCGCATCGTCGCGCCCGGCGACGCGCTGGAGAGCGGGCCGTTCGCGCTGCGCTACCTGCCGTTGACCCACTCGATTCCCGAAAGCTGCGCATTGCTGCTCACCACGCCCCACCACCGGGTGCTGCACACCGGCGACTGGAAACTCGACCCCGAGCCGCTGATCGGCAGCCCGGTCGACCAGCGGCTCTATGCCTCGCTGGCCCCGGTCGACCTGCTGGTCGGCGATTCCACCAACGCCACCCTGCCCGGCTGGTCGCGTAGCGAAGGCGACGTCGCGCGGGCCCTGGAACGCGCCATCGGCGCCTGCACGGGCCGTGTGATCGTTTCCTGCTTCGCCAGCAACCTGGCGCGTGTGCTGGCCGTGGGGCGTGCCGCCGCGCGTTGCGGACGCCGTATCAGCCTGATGGGGCGCTCGATGGAACGCATGGTGCGTACGGCACGCGACCTGGGCTACCTGGAGGACTTACCGCAACTGGTGCCGGTGCGCGACCTGGGTTACCTGCCTGCCGAAGAGGTGCTGATCATCGCCACCGGCAGCCAGGGTGAGCCGCGGGCCGCGCTGTCACGCCTCGCCCAGGGCCGGCATCCCGACCTGGAATTGCAGGCCGGCGACACGGTCATTTTCTCGGCCAAGGCGATACCCGGTAACGAGCGATTGATCGAGCGCCTTCAATTGGCGCTCAAACGCCTGGACGTCGGGGTACTCGAGGAAACCCGGCACCCCGAGTTGCATGCCTCGGGTCACCCGGCTCAGGACGAACTGCGGACCTTCTATGGCTGGACCAAACCGCGGCGGTTGCTTCCGGTGCATGGTGAACGCCGCCATCAGGAGGCCCACCAGCACCTGGCCGAGTCGTGCGGCATCGACGCGCCACTCGCGCCCGATAATGGCGATCTGATCCGTGTCGAGCGCACGACGCTGAGCGTCGAACGACACATTGAACAGACCCCGCATATCGTTCACCAGGATCAAGTGCACGCTCTGAAAGGATTCGAGGATTCTGCGGTGCAATCAAGACAACCCCGCGAGGGTCGCTTCTATCTGGTCTTGCCGGTGTTGGCGATGAGTGATGGCTGGCATCGTGTGGGACGCTTGCTGATCGATTATTCCGGTGCTTCCTCGCTCGACGAAACGGCCTTCGCCGACTGGCTGGACGACACACTCAAACAACTCGACGCCGAAACTCTAGTGCAGTTACGCAACCAGCTTCAGCCACGCCTGGTACAATGGATGAACGATCACCTGCGCCGTCCGCCGGTCGTGCACCTGCAGATCAGCGCCGCCGAAACGGCTTCTTGACGGCCTTTACTTGCCTGTCGATTAAGCAACAATCGCCAGCAAATAGAGCCGGAAAAAAAGCGGACGCAATGCATCCGCTTTCTGGAACGAGGCCACCCGAGCGATCTTCTGAAGAGGATCGAAGCCATTCAGGCCTTTTCGAGCGTGTCCTTCTTGGGCGGGCGACCGCGACGCTTGGGTTGTTCGCCAACCAGGTCGTCGAGAGAAAGCCCGGCGTCATTGATCGCTTCACGAATCTCCTCGAGCTTGCGCGCCTTGACCGTTTCCTCTTCCTGCCGGCGACGTTCTTCATCCTGCTTTTGCTCGATCACCTCGTTAATCACTTCAGCGAGCTTATGGAGCTGCTCCATGCTCAATTGTCGAGCGGCTGCCCGCGCCACATTCTTGTTGCGAGCGATTTTTTCCAGGGACTCGGTAGACATCGGCCTCCTCCATTCAAAGCGTCAATTACTGCAAACGGTGTGTGAATGTAAAAAGTATATGCCCTGAAGGCCGATTGGCAAGCAAAGTTACGCAATAATGGCCGCCCGATATTCACCAGGAGTCTCGTAAAAAAGGCCGGGGGGAAGCGCTGAAAGAGAGAAAGCCAGGCTGTACTCAACCACCCGTCATGTTCATGAAACGCACCACCTGAACGTCACCGTCGGTCGAGAAATGATGGCGCTCGGGCTTGAGCGGCATGGCACCGACGATGCGCTCCTTGAGGGCACCGATGTCGCCCGGATAGCGCCGCAGAACCTCGCGCAGGTCCACCGAATGCTCATTGCCCAGGCACAACAGCAAACGCCCTTCCACGGTAACCCGGACGCGGTTGCAGCTGGCGCAGAAGTTATGGCTGTGCGGAGAAATGAAGCCGATGCGAGACGCACTGTCCGGCATGCGGTAATAGCGTGAGGGACCCAGTGTCGTCTCGGTGGTCGGCAGCAAGGTATGCCGCGCCTCGATCAAGCGCTGTACCTCGTCGCTGGAACAGTAGGTTTCAGCGCGAGAATGATCCGAGACATCGCCCAGCGGCATTTCCTCGATGAAACTGATGTCGATGCCCTCGTCGCGGGCGAAATCGACCAGTTCGGTAACCTCGTCGTCATTGCGTCCCCGCAGAATCACCGCGTTTAGCTTGATTCCCTCGAAGCCGGCATCCTGGGCGGCATGAATGCCATCGATGACCCGGTGCAGGTCGCCGGTGCGCGTCAAGCGCTTGAAGCGCACCGGGTCCAGTGAATCGAGACTGATGTTGAGGCGCTTAAGCCCGCCCTGGCGAAGCGCCTTGGCATGCTTGCCCAGACCCGCGCCGTTGGTGGTCATGGCGAAATCCTTGAGGCCATCGAGAGCGCCGATATCGCTCACCAGATCCTCGATGCCCCGCCTGACCAGGGGCTCGCCGCCGGTCAGACGAATCTTCTCGACACCCAATTCGATGAAAGCCCGGGCAACTTGCGCCAACTCTTCAAGGGTCAAGACCTGTGCGCGAGGCAGAAAGGTCATCTCCTCGCTCATGCAATAGACACAGCGAAAATCGCAGCGATCCGTCACCGATATCCGCACATAGCGAACGCTACGCTGATAGTTGTCGATCAACTGGGTCATCATCACCTCCAGCGCTCGGCTGCCTGCCTGTCCGTGTCCCGCTCGGCGACCCAGTAATCGCCGTGGGCGGTGTGTTCCTTTTTCCAGAAAGGGGCGCGGGTCTTAAGATAATCCATTATGAATAGACAGGCATCGAATGCCGCCTGTCGATGGGCGCTGGCAACCGCAACCAGCACGATCGGGTCGCCCGGTTCCAATCGGCCGACACGGTGTATGAGCCGTACGCCATTGAGCGACCAGCGGCGTCCGGCCTCGGCGACGATCTCGCCCAAAGCCGACTCGGTCATGCCCGGATAGTGTTCCAACGACAATGCCGTGACGTCGGGCCGCTCGTTGAAATCGCGCACCAGTCCCGTAAAGCAGACCACCGCACCGATATCGTTTCGCTGAGCAACGAGAGTCGCCTGCTCGGCGCCAACATCGAAGCACTCATGCTGCACACGGATCATCTCAGCCTCCGGTGACCGGTGGGAAGAAAGCGACCTCGTCGCCATCGGTCAGATGGTTGTCCTCGCCACTCATGACCTGGTTGATCGCGCACAGCACCCGGCTTTCCGAGAGCATCGAGAATCGCTCGTCGCGTGCCACCAGGGCCGACTTGAGGCCCGCGATATCCGGGGTCGGCAGTGTCTCGAAGGGGATCTCCAGATCGCTGACCCCCAGGCGTTCGCGTAATTCGGCGAGACATTTGACATGGATGCAGGGCGCTTCGGCACGCGGTGCGATACCGACACAGCCCTCCTGGCATTCGCCGGTCACTATCGGTTGGACCGCACCCGGTTGGACCGCACCCGGTTGGACCGCACCCGGTTGGACCGCACCCGGTTGGACCGCACCCGGTTGGACCGCACCCGGTTGGACCGCAGCCATTTCGCCTGACGCCGCCCCGGCGTCGTAGCGATAGTCGCCGGAGCGCCCGCCGCTCTTGGCCTGCAGGCGTATTTCGCCGATTTCCAGCGTCTTGTCGACCGCCTTGCACATGTCATAGAGAGTCAGGCACGCCACCGAGACCGCGGTCAATGCCTCCATTTCAACCCCGGTCTGGCCGGAAAGCCGGCACAGCGCGGTGACGTTGACGCAACGTCCAGCCTCGTCGAGTTCGAAATCGACCGTCACCTTCGACAGTGCCAGCAGATGGCATAACGGAATCAGCTCGTGGGTACGCTTGGCGGCCTGAATGCCGGCGATACGCGCCGTCGCCAACACATCGCCCTTGGGCAGGCCACCCTCGGCGAGCAGCGCTAGCGTCGCGGGTTGCATCCGAATGCGACCACTCGCCAGTGCCTCGCGGCGAGTCGTCTGCTTGTCGCCGACGTCGACCATGTGGGCCTCGCCGCGTGCATTGATGTGGGTCAGGCTCATGTCAGCTCACCAAAGGGTTGCAGTAATACGGTTTCGCCCTCGCCGATGTCGCCACGGGACGCCTCGATCTCGATCAGGCAATTGGCCGCTGCCATCGAGGATAGAATCCCCGAGCCCTGATGCCCCGTCGTACGCACATGCAGTTGTCCGGTCGCGTCGATTCTATAGATGCCACGATGGAAGTCGACGCGACCGCTGCGACTGCGCATCGCTTCATCGGCGATTGCGCTCCAGCGCGTCGGCTGCCAGGCGTATTCCCCCTGGAGCCTGCGCAGCAATGGCTGGACGAACTGCAGGAAGGTCACCATGACCGCCACCGGATTACCCGGCAGGCCGAAGAACGGCACTTCGTTCTCGCCCAGCACCCCGAAGGCCAACGGCCGCCCGGGACGCATGGCGATTCGCCAGAATCCCAGACGGCCAATGCTCGACAGCGCCGGTTTGATCCAATCGGCCTGGCCACTCGAGACGCCACCGCTGGTGATGACCATGTCGGCCCGCGTGGCGGCACCTGTCAGCGCGTCGCGAATCGCCTCGGGCCGGTCGGCGAGAATGCCCAGATCGTCGACTTCGCAGCCCAGCGCCTCGAGCAACCCACGCAATGAATAACGATTGGCATCGTAAACGCCCGCCGCACCGAGCGCTTCACCCGGCGAGGTGACTTCGTCGCCGGTGGAAAAGATCGCCACCCGCGGCCGACGCACCACCTCGATGCTGTCGACACCCAGCGAGGCGAGCAGGCCCAGGTGCTGGGGCCGCAGCCGCGTGCCTGCAGCCACGGCGCAACTGCCACGGGCGATGTCTTCGCCGGCGTGGCGCACGTTCTGACCACGGCTGACCCGCTGCGGCTGATGGATCGTCGCCAGCCGCGACCGGGCATCGACGTCGAGCTGCTCCTTCATGATCACGGTATCCGCCCCGCCAGGCAGCGGCGCGCCGGTGGTGATGGTGACGGCCTCGCCGGGCTTGAGCGAGTGCTCGAAGCGATGCCCGGCCAGTACCTCGCCGACCAGGCTCAGCTGCGTCGGCGCGGGCCAGGCCAGCGCGATGCCATCCATCGCCGCGTTGGTGTTCGGCGGGACATCGATCGGCGAGATGCACTCCTCGGCCAATACCCGCCGTGCCGCGGCCGCCAATGGCAGGCGTTCGGCAGACAAGCGGTTCACGCCCCGTTCATCCAGCGCCGCCAGCGCCTCGTCGACGGAGAGCATCTGCTCGCCGAGTGCAAAGCAGGACAGCGTCATGGCGAGTCATCCGCGCGACGCGGGTCGCGACGGGCCGACCAGGTGGCTGGCCAAGCACACACGAAGGCCGTCAATGTCGTCAGATCGTTGAGATCCAGCGCCGCTACCCCAGCGGGCAGCTTCAGCAGATCATCGCTGGCCACGGCCTGGACCCAGGGATCGTCGCCGGCCAGCAATGGCTTGCCGAGCGACGGCCGGTGCAGTTCGAGCTTGGGCAGTGGCCAATTCTTGAAACCTTCGATCAGGATCAGATCCGGGCGCATCAGTTGGACATGCGCTAGCAGTGCCGCCAGGTCCGGTCCATCGTCTTCGGGCGATGCTTGCACTTCCTCGCCGGGCGTCTCATTACATGGCGTCTCATTACATGGCGTCTCCATCATCAGCGCGAAGCGCTCGCGCGAGGCGACCAGCATCGGCGTGGCCCCGGCCTGGCGCAGGCGATAACTGTCCTTGCCGGGCCTGTCGATGTCGAAGCGATGATGGGCATGCTTGATCACCGCCACCCTGAGGCCCGCTTGGCGCAGCCGAGGCAGCAAGGCTTCCAGCAGGGTGGTCTTGCCCACCCCGCTCCAGGCGGCGATTCCCAGCAAGGGCACGGGCTGTCTGTCCAGATCGAGTTTCATCGGACTCCGCTAATAAGAGCTTTCCGTCGCCATCGCCATGGCGCGCATCCCCGTAGCCAGGTACCCGGCTTACGAGGCCGTCAGGCTGACGACATCGTGCGGTGAATTGATATTGGCGAATGCCTCGGGGCAGTCGCTGAAATCGACGCTCACCCAGGCATGCCGGGCATACCAGCGCTCGACCTTGCGCTCACCGGCCGCCAGGGCCCGTTCGAGATCCGCCGCCAAGCCGCGACGCAGCAGCGCGACCACCGGCTGGCTGCGCTCGCCATCGTGGGCCACGGCGATATCGTGGGCACCGAGCGACGCGTACAAGCGTTCGACGAGATCCAGCGGCAGACAGGGTGTGTCGCAGGGCACTACCAGCACCAGAGGCGTCTCGGCCGCACACAGCCCGCTCCAGATTCCCATCAACGGGCCCTGATACCCCCCCGAGCGATCGCCGATGACCGGCCAGCCCAGCGCCTCGTAGGCCGTCCGGGAGCGGTTGGCGTTGATCAGCACATGATCCACTTGCCGCGCCAGCCGCGACAGCACCCACTCGATCAGCGAGCGCTGCCGATAGCTCGCCCAGCCCTTGTCGATGCCGCCCATCCGGCGCCCCCGCCCTCCGGCGAGCACTAGTGCGGTGATCGCTTCGTCCATTCTGCATGCCTCGCGATGCCGCCGGGCGATCCGCGGCGGCGGCCGGCTTCCATGATTCAGCCTAGCACCGACCGGCCATGGCGGGCCATCATTCGCCCCGCCAGGCCAGGCACCGGCGATGCTTATCCTCAAACGTCTAACACGCTATCATCGCGGCCAGCTTGTTCAACAAGGATTCTCGATGAGCGGTTTCGACGTCGGCACACGCCTCAAGCAACTCCGTCAGCACAATGGGCTCTCGCAACGTGAGCTGGCCAAGCGCGCGGGGGTGACCAACAGCACCATTTCGCTCGTCGAGCAGAACCATGTCAGTCCATCGGTAAGCTCATTGAAAAAGATCCTCGATGCCATCCCGATCTCGATCAGCGAATTCTTCGCCGGCGAGGAGCTGGCCCAGGAGCAGATCTTCTATCGCGCCGAGGAGCTCACCGAGATCGGCGACGGCACCCTTTCCTGGCGTCTGGTCGGTGCCCGGCGTCCCAATCGGCGCATGTCGATCATTCACGAACATTACCCGCCGGGCTCGGACACCGGCGCCGACATGCTCGAACACGAAGGCGAGGAAGGCGGTATCATCGTCGCCGGAACCATCGAGCTGTGGGTCAACGGCGACGTCCGTCGACTCAACGCCGGCGACGGCTATTATTTCGATTCGCGGCTGCCGCATCGCTTTCGCAACGTCGGCGACAGCGACTGCGTGATCGTCAGCGCCAACAACCCGCCGAGCTTCGCCGACGGCGGCGACAGCCACCATGGCTGAGCGCTAGCAGCTCATCGAGCTGGTGCGTACCGGCTTTGAAGCAATCATCTTTGAAGCAATCATGCCTCAGCGGGTACCGAATATCTTGTCGCCGGCGTCGCCCAGACCGGGAACGATGTAGCCATTCTCGTCGAGACGTTCGTCGATCGACGCGGTGTAGATGTCAATCTCCGGGTAGGCCTCCTGGACCCGCTTCAGGCCCTCGGGGGCGGCCACCAGCACGATCACCTTGACCAGCGGGCAGCCGCGCTCCTTGAGCATGTCCAGGGTGGCGACCATCGAGCCGCCGGTGGCCAGCATCGGGTCGATGACGATCGCCAGACGCTCGTCGAGATCGTTGGTGAACTTCTCGAAGTACGGTACCGGCTCGAGTGTCTCTTCGTTGCGATACAGCCCCACCACGCTGATCCGCGCGCTGGGAATCAGGTCGGTGACGCCATCGAGCATGCCCAGGCCGGCGCGCAGGATCGGCACGATGGTGACCTTCTTGCCCTTGAGCTGCTCGACTTCGATCGGCTCGCCATTCCAGCCGTCGATGGTCTGCGCCTCGAGCTCGAGATCCTGGGTGGCTTCGTAGGTCAGCAACTTGGCGACCTCGCCGGCCAGTTCACGAAAGCTCTTGGTGCTGATGTCGGCGGTGCGCATCAGGCCCAGCTTGTGCTTGACCAGCGGATGTTGGATGGCATGAACGCTCATGGCGAGAACCCTTGCTTGGCAGTGAGAAAGCTGGGCGCATTCTAGCGCGCCGGGCCGCGCGGGTTAAGCGGCGGCCGCGGCAATCGCACCGCACACGCGCCCGGCGTTAGCCCGTCGCGCTGGCCGGCAACTGCCAGTCGATGGGCCGACCGCCACGCGCGGCGAGAAACGCATTGGCCTGCGAAAAATGCCGCTGGCCGAAGAACCCGCGATGGGCCGACAACGGCGATGGATGCGGCGCATGCAGGACGCAATGCTTGTCGCGATCGACGAACGACGCCTTCTTCTGGGCATAGCTGCCCCACAGCAGGAAGACCACGCCGCTGCACTGCTCGTTGACCACCTGGATGGCGCGATCGGTGAATGTCTCCCAGCCCTGATTGCGATGCGAACCGGCATTGCCGCGCTCGACGGTCAATACGCTGTTGAGCAGCAGCACGCCCTGGCGCGCCCAGCTTTCCAGGAAGCCGTGATTCACCGGAGTGAACGCGACGTCCTGAGCGAGCTCCTTGTAGATGTTCTGCAACGAAGGCGGCGTGGCCACGCCGGGGCGCACCGAGAAGCACAGCCCATGCGCCTGGCCGGGGCCATGGTACGGGTCCTGACCGAGTATCACGACCCGCACCCGATCGAGCGGAGTCAGCTCGAAGGCGCGGAACCAGTTCGACGAGTGCGGATAGATCACCTTGTGCGCCGCCTTCTCGCGGGCCAGGAAGTCGCGCAGGGTGTGCATGTAGGGTGCTTCGAACTCGCCGCCAAGGTAGTGCGCCCAGCTCTCGGGTAGCGGTACCTGTGACATATGTCGCCTCGAGCGGTTGCGTGATACCTGATGACGTGATGGCAGAGCGAACTCAGTCGCTCTCGAGTCAGTCGCTCTCGAGTCAGTCGCTCTCGAGAAAGGAGCACACCGCGAACACGCCGTGGCCGGCGTCGCGGATCTTCTGCGACCCGCCCAGTTCGGGCAGGTCGATGATGGTCGCGGTCTCGACGACATGGCCGCCGCTACGCTGGATCAGCTTGGCGGCGGCGAGCATGGTCCCGCCGGTGGCGATCAGATCGTCCATCACCAGAATCCGATCGCCCTCGCGGAAGGCGTCGGAGTGCAGCTCGACGGTGGATTCGCCGTATTCCAGGGTATAGGTCTCGCTGAGGGTCTTGAACGGCAGCTTGCCCTTCTTGCGCACCGGCACGAAGCTGCAACCAAGCTCATAGGCCACCGGCGCGCCGATGATGAAGCCACGCGCGTCGATGGCGGCGATCGCGTCCAGGTCCATCTCCTGATAGCGATGCACGAAGCTGTCGATCAGCTTGCGGAAGGCCCCGCTGTTCTGCAGTACCGGAGTGATGTCGCGAAAGTTGACCCCGGCTTGAGGCCAGTCCGGCACGGTGCGAATCACCGACTTGATGTAATCGCCGTAGACACTACTCATCAATGGCCTCCATCGAGGAACAGGAACTTGAGAATGAACAGCACCGATAGCAGCACGACCGCCGGATTGAGATCACTGCGGCGCCCGGACAGCAGCTTGATCAGGGTGAAGCTGATGAACCCCAGGGCGATACCGTTGGCGATGGAATAGGTCAGCGGCATGGCCAACGCGGCGATCAGCACGGGCGCCGCCTCGGTGACATCGTCCCAATTGGCATGCGCCAGGCTGCCGGCCATCAAAACCGCCACGTAGAGCAGCGCGCCGGCGGTGGCGAAGGCCGGCACCGAACCGGCCAGCGGCGAGAAGAACAGGCTGAACAGGAACAGCATAGCCACGACCACCGCCGTCAGCCCGGTGCGCCCGCCCGCGGCGATGCCCGAGGCACTCTCGATGTAGCTGGTGGTGGTCGAGGTGCCGAGCAGCGCGCCGCTCATCGACGCGCTGCTGTCGGCCAGCAGGGCGTTCTTGAGGCGCGGCAGCTTGCCCTGCTCGTCGAGCAGGCCGCCACGCTGGGCGACGCCGATCAGCGTGCCGGATGTGTCGAACAGATCGACGAACAAGAAGGCGAAGATCACGCTGAGCATGCTCACGTCGAGCGCCCCGACAATATCCAGTTGCAGGAAGGTCGGCGCCAGCGACGGCGGCATCGACATCACCCCGTTGAACTGATTGTGACCCAGCAGGATCGACACCACGGTGACCCCGAGAATGCCGATCATCACCGCGCCGGTGACCCGCAGGTAGGACAGCGCGGCGATCACGAAGAAACCGATCAGGGTGTACAGCGCGGGCGGCTGGGAGAGATCGCCGAGCGACACCAGGGTTGCCGGATTGTCGACCACGATGCCGGCATTCTGCAGCGCGATGATTGCCAGAAATAGCCCGATGCCCGCCGCGATGCCCAACCTCAAGGCCATCGGAATGGAGTTGATCACCCACTCGCGAATGCGAAAGATACTCAGCAGGAAGAACGTCACCCCCGACAGGAACACTGCGCCCAGCGCCACTTCCCAGCTCTTGCCCATGCCCATCACCACGCTGTAGGTGAAAAACGCGTTGAGCCCCATGCCCGGCGCCAGGGCGATGGGATAATTGGCCCACAGGCCCATGATCAAGGTGCCGATCGCCGCCGCCAGACAGGTGGCGACGAACACCGCGCCGTAGTCCATGCCCGATTCGGCCAGCACGCTGGGGTTGACGAAGATGATATAGGCCATCGTCAGGAAGGTGGTGATCCCGGCGATGACCTCGGTGCGAATGGTGGTCTTGTGCTCGTCCAGCTTGAAATAGTCGTTCAATTGCCGTTTCAGCATGCCATAGCCCTCAGCCTTAGCCCTGCGCGCATTGTTATGGGGTGATCGAAAAGCCGCTAATGGTACCCAAAGCACCCGATCGACGCGAGCCGATCGAATGCCTGCCCAGTGCCTCGCTCAGCAAGATGCACGTGTCGCCAGGACACGCTCGACGGTCTCGACGATCGCCTGGGTCTGGGGGTCGATCTCGATATTGACGCGATCGCCCGGGACGCGATCGCCCAGCGTGGTACGGGCCAGCGTTTCCGGAATCAGGTTGACGCAAAAGCGCCGTTCGCGCACCTCGCCGATGGTCAGGCTGATGCCGTCGACGCCGATATAGCCCTTCTCGAACAGAAAGCGCGCATAACTGACCGGCAGTTCGAACCACAGCCGGCGATTGTTGGGCGCCTCGTCGATCTCGACAAGCTCGGCCATGCAGATGATATGGCCCGACATGGCGTGACCACCTATCTCGTCGCCGAATCGCGCCGCGCGCTCGACGTTGACCCGATCGCCGAGTGCCAGCGCGCCGAGGTTGGTCAGGCGTAGCGTCTCGCGCATCAGATCGAAGCTGACCCGCTCGCCGTCGATCCCGGTCACGGTCAGGCAGCAGCCGTTATGGGCCACCGAGGCGCCGATCTCCAACCCTTCGCGCAGCGCGCCCGGCATGGCCAGCACATGGCTGCGAAAGTCCTGCTGCTCATCGATGGCCACCAGTTCGGCAGCCGCCTGTACGATTCCGGTAAACATGCTGTCCTCTCGATAATCGCCGGGTGGCGAGGCGCTCAGTCTAGAAAAGCCGAGTCTAGAGAAAAGCCGAGCCTGGAGGAAAGCCGATTGTCGCGCCCACCGACGCCGCGGGCGATACCCGCCATGATCAACCACGGATCATCCGCGATTTTTCAGATTTTTCTTCTATAAAAGGAGCTTTTCACATGGCGATTTTCTACAGAGTAGCGCTTGATATTAGGGCATAGACCAAAGTCGTTGACAGCCCCCGAAGGGCTCTCTAGACTTTCGCGCATCATCTCAAGGCGCCGATTTGTTCCCGGATTGCGGGCGCCTCCAGGGCCGCAAGGCGCTGGAAAGTGCAGCTAAAAGGGTGTGTCCAGCGTTGATGGCCACCCGCCAGGGTGGCCTTTTTTGTACCGCGACCTGGACCGCTCCGCCCGTTTTCCCGCTCCGATCGTCGCCCCGACACGACCGGAACAATGATCACACTCGACCACGTTTCCAAGACTTACGGCAGCGGCGCCAATGCGGTGCACGCGCTCAAGCCGACCGACCTGCACGTGCCCCAGGGCGCCATCCACGGCGTCATCGGCCTGTCCGGCGCCGGCAAGTCGACGCTGATCCGCTGCGTCAATCTGCTCGAGCGCCCGACCACCGGGCGTGTGTTCGTCGACGGCGAGGAACTTACCGCCCTCGACGCCGCCTCGCTCAACCGCGCCCGCCACCGGGTCGGCATGATCTTCCAGCATTTCAACCTGCTCTCGTCACGAACGGTGTTCGCCAATGTCGCCCTGCCGCTGGAACTGATGGGCGTGGCCAAGCGCGAGATCCGTGAGCGCGTCGAGCCGCTGCTCGAGCTCACCGGGCTCTCCGACAAGCGCGACAAGTACCCGGCGGAACTTTCCGGCGGCCAGAAGCAGCGCGTGGCGATTGCCCGAGCGCTGGCCAGCCGCCCCAAGGTACTGCTGTGCGACGAGGCGACCTCGGCGCTCGACCCGCAGACCACGGTCTCGATCCTCGAGCTGCTGCAGGACATCAACCGCAAGCTGGGACTGACCATCCTGCTGATCACTCACGAGATGGAAGTGGTCAAGACCATCTGTCATCGCGTGGGGCTGATTTCCGCCGGCGAGCTGGTCGAACAAGCCGACGTCGGCGATTTCTTCACCACGCCGACGACCCGACTGGGCCGCGACTTCCTCAACGCCTTCCTCGAACTCGAGCCGCCCCAGGCACTGGTCGACCGGCTCGAGGCGCGCCCCGGCGACAACAGCCACCCGGTGGTGCGCCTGGCGTTCAGGGGCGATGCCGTATCCACCCCGCTGATCTCGCGTCTGGCCCGCGACTGCGACATCGACGTCAGCATTCTCGAGGCCAAGGTCGAATCGATCCAGGATCGTACCCTGGGGCTGATGATTGCCGAACTGATCGGCACGGCCGAGCAGACCCACAGGGCGCTGGCCTATCTCGACTCCCACGACCTGCAAGTGGAGGTGCTCGGCCATGTCCAGCGCGATGCTTGAACTGATCCTCGAGGCGACCCTCGACACTCTCTACATGGTCGCCGTGTCCGGCGTGATCGCCGCGGCACTCGGCGTGCCGCTTGGGGTGCTGCTTTATGCGACCCGCCCGGGGCAGATCCTCGCCCAGCCGCTGAGCAACCGCATCCTGGGGATCGTCACCAACATCGGCCGCTCGATCCCCTTCATCATCCTGCTGGTCGCGATCATCCCCTTCACGCGCATGCTGGTGGGTAGCTCGATCGGCACCAGCGCCGCCGCCGTGCCGCTGACCATCGCCGCGATTCCCTTCGTCGCGCGACTGGTCGAGGGGGCGCTCAACGAGGTTCCGCCAGGGCTGGTCGAGGCCGCTCAATCGATGGGCGCCACGCCGCTGCAGATCATCACCAAGGTGCTGCTGCCCGAGGCGCGCGGCGGCATCATCACCGGCCTGACCATTACCGTGGTCACGCTGATCAGCTATTCGGCGATGGCCGGTGCGGTGGGCGGCGGCGGGCTCGGCGATCTGGGTATCCGCTACGGCTACAACCGCTTCAACCCCACCGTGATGCTGATCACGGTGGTCATCCTGGTGGTTCTGGTGCAGGGCTTCCAGATGCTCGGCGACTATCTGGTGCGGCGAACCGACCATAAATAGCCGACCCGAGCAGTCAAATCGAACCAATAACCAAAAGGCATTATCAATTTTCTGCTTATAGCTTAAAATACGGCCTATTCGCCGTGCGGTTCCGCGGCATCGGGCACATCGCAAGGAGACACATCATGAAGCACGCCATCGCCAAGACACTCGGCACCACCCTGCTCGGCCTCGGCCTGGTCGGCGGTCCCGCCAGCGCCGCCGCCGATCAGATCAAGGTCGGCACCGTGGCCGGGCCCGAAACCGACGTCATGCAGGTCGCCAAGCAGATCGCCAAGGACAAGTACGGGCTCGACGTCGAGATCATCGAGTTCACCGACTACGTGACGCCCAACGCCGCGCTGGCCGATGGCAGCCTGGATGCCAACGCCTATCAGCACGAGCCGTACATGAAGTCGATGGTCCGCGATCGCGGCTACGATTTCGCGATTGCCGGGCGCACCTTCGTCTATCCGATCGGTGCCTATTCCGAAAAGTACGACAGCATCGAGGAATTACCCGACGGCGCGACCATCGCATTGCCCAACGATCCGTCGAACGAAGGCCGCGCGCTGATCCTGATGCACAACAAGGGCCTGCTCGAGCTCAACGATCCGAGTAATCTTGAAGCCACGCCAATCGACATCGCCGAGAACCCACGCGATTTCGAGTTTCGCGAAATCGAGGCCGCTCAGTTGCCACGAGTGCTGCCCGACGTCGACATGGCGTTCATCAACAATACCTTCGCCCAGCCGGCCGGCCTGAGCCTGGACGACGCACTGATCAAGGAAGGTCCCGAGTCGCCCTACGTCAATCTGATCGTGGTGCGCGCCGGCGATCAGGACCGCGAAGCGATCCAGCAGCTGGTCGACGCCTACCAGAGCCAGCCGGTGATCGACAAGGCCGAGGAGCTGTTCAAGGGCGGCGCCGTTCCCGGCTGGAAGTAAGCGCCACTCGTCGTGACCGACGGGCCGACCTGAAAGGGCCGGCCCGTCTGCTTTCAGGCCCGCTTAAAGGAAGTGTCCATGAGCGATTATCCACGCCTCGCCCGCCAGCTCGAAGCGCTGCTCGACAGCCGCGACTGGCTGACCAACGCGGCCCAGACCTGCGCCTTCATCATGCAGGAGATCCCCGATCTCAACTGGGCGGGCTTCTACCTGCAGCGCCGGGCCGAGACGCTGATCCTCGGCCCCTTTCAGGGCAAGCCGGCCTGCAACCCGATTCCTTTCAGCAAAGGGGTATGCGGCGCCGCGGCGCGCACCCGCCAGACTCAGCGCGTCGATGACGTTCACTCGATCGCCGACCACATCGCCTGCGATGCGGCGTCGCGTTCCGAACTGGTGATACCGATCGTCGTCGATGGCGCGCTGTGGGGCGTGCTCGATCTGGACAGTCCACGCCCGGCACGCTTTACTCGCGACGACCAGACCGGGATCGAGCATCTGGTCGCGACGTTCATCGCCGCCAGCGACTTCTCGGGCTAGCCATTGCCGCCGCCTCTCGCTGACGCCATGCTGTACGTCCGCTAATCCGGGAGGCTCATTCATGCATCACACGCCCTCGCCCGGCGCCGCCCACGAGGGGTTGGACGCCGTGCTTACCCATCTCGAGCGGCTCAAATCGCTCAATATCGCCAGCGGTAACAACCTGACCGTCAAGCGTCGCCTGCTCGATCTGTACTTCGCCGCCGACCCAATGATCCTCGACGCTCACTGCCGGGTCGAGCCGCTGCTGGTGCCGACCCGTGCCGGGGTCATCGCCGCCGAGCGGGTACGCCCGGCCGAGACCGACGACGAGCCACGTCGCCGCCTGTTGTACATTCACGGCGGTAGCTGGATCGCCGGCAGCCCGGCCAGCCATCGCCCGCTGGCGACCCGTCTGGCACGAGCCTGCCAGGCCGAGGTGATCGCCATCGATTATCGCCTGGCCCCCGAGGCGCCCTTCCCTGCCGGGCTCGAGGACTGTCTCGACGCCTGGCAATGGCTGTGCCGCGAAGACTCCGACTGGCCGTTGCTGCTCGCCGGCGACAGCGCCGGCGGCAATCTGGCGCTGGCCTGTGTGGATGTTCTCAAGCGCGAAGCGCTGCGCCTGCCCGACGCGGTACTTGCCTTCTCGCCGGCCACCGACCAGAGCTGGGAGAGCGATTCGCTGACGCGCAAGGCCACGGTCGATCCGATCCTCGATGCCAGCCTGCTGCCGCAATTGACCCAGCTGTATCTTGGTCGCGCGCCGGTCGCCCAGGCCGACGACTCCAGAGTGTCGCCGATCGAGGGCGATCTCACCGGCTTGCCGCCGATGCTGATCCAGTGCGGCGAAGCGGAAGTGCTGCTCGACGACAGCCGGCGCTACGCCGAACAGGCGCAACAAAGCGGCAGCCCCGTCAAGCTCAGCCTGTGGGCCGACATGCCGCATGTGTTCGTCGGCTTCGCCCCGCTACTCGATGCGGCCAATCGGGCACTCGAGGAAATCGCCCGCTTCGTCGACGGGCATGCGCCGGTCGATGGCGACTGACACGCCTGGCCAGCCAAGATACAACGAAAGACGCCCGACTCGGCAAGCGAATCGGGCGTCTCGGGAACTGGTAGGACCAAGCGGATTTGAACCGCTGACCTCCACGATGTCAACGTGGCGCTCTAACCAACTGAGCTATGGTCCTGCAATGCTGTGAGAGCCTGCTGGTAGGACCGAGCGGATTTGAACCGCTGACCTCCACGATGTCAACGTGGCGCTCTAACCAACTGAGCTACGGTCCTGCAGGGGTTGGCGGCGGCGCTCACACACAGGCTGGCCGGCAACGGATGCGTATTCTACCCTCGGCGGCGGCGAATGCAACCCCCGGCAGGCACTTTTCGCCGCGAAGCGCCCTGCCCTTGTGCTTGATTCGGCGGACAATTCCAGTTTCCTCAAGCATCAGACAGTCTGACAGCAGCGGCCGTCAAGACATCGCCGACGCACCCGACTCAACGGCATTTGACGCGGTCCACCGCATCCTGCCAGCCGGCATACAGCGTCTCGCGCTCCTCCTCGGCCATCTGCGGCTCGAAGGTACGTTCGCAGTGCCACAACCGGGCGATCTCGTCGAGGTCGGCGTACCAGCCGATCGCCAGTCCGGCCAGGTAGGCGGCGCCCAGCGCGGTGGTCTCGAGCGTCCGGGGACGATCCACCGCAACCCCCAGCATGTCGGCGAGAAATTGCATGACCCAGTCGTTGCCGACCATGCCGCCGTCAACGCGCAGCGTACCGGCACGTCCGGCGACGTCGTCGTTCATGCAGGTCTGCAGATCGCGAGTCTGGTAACATACCGACTGCAGGCCGGCGGCGACGATCTCGGCGATGCCGGTGTCGCGGGTCAGCCCGAAGATCGCCCCGCGCGCCTGCGGGTCCCAGTGCGGCGCGCCCAGCCCGGTAAATGCCGGCACCAGATAGACGCCGTGCCCCTTGCGGGTACTGCGCGCAAGCTGCTCGCTCTCCGCAGCCTCGGCGAACAGCTTGAGACCATCGCGCAGCCACTGCACCGTCGCCCCGGCGACGAAGATGCTGCCCTCCATGGCATAGGTCACCCGCCCGTCGAGGCGATAGGCGACGGTGGTCAGCAGCCGGTTGCGCGAGGTTTCCGCGCGATCCCCGGTATTGAGAACCATGAAACAACCGGTGCCGTAGGTACTCTTGGTCATGCCCGGCTCGAAGCATGCCTGGCCGATCAGCGCCGCCTGCTGGTCGCCGGCCACGCCGCGGATCGGTAGCGCTTCGCCCAACCACTCGGGCTGGGTGGTGCCGAAGTCGCCGCTGCAGTCGCGCACCTCGGGCAGCAGACTCGCGGGTATGCCGAACAGCGCCAGCAGATCCTCGTCCCAGCGCTGCTCGTGGATGTTGAATAGCGCCGTGCGCGAGGCGTTGGTGGCGTCGGTGGCATGCACCTGCCCGCCGGTCAGCCGCCATAGCAGAAAGCTGTCGACGGTACCGAAGGCCAGCTCGCCGCGTTCGGCGCGCTCACGTGCCCCGTCGACGTTGTCGAGCAGCCACTTGAGCTTGGTCGCCGAGAAGTAGGGATCGATCACCAGCCCGCTGCGCTCGCGAATCAGCGCATCGTGGCCGGCGTCGGTCAATGCCTGGCAGGCCGCGAAGGTGCGGCGATCCTGCCAGACGATGGCGTTGTAGATCGGCTCGCCGGTACGGCGATCCCACACCAGCGTGGTTTCGCGCTGATTGGTGATGCCGATGGCCGCCACCGCCGAGGCGTCGACCCCGGCCTTGCCCAAGGCCTGCCGGCAGGTACGCAGCACCGACTCCCAAAGGTCTTCCGGGTGATGCTCGACCCAGCCGTCGTGGGGAAAATGCTGCGGAAACTCCTCCTGGGCGACCGCCACGCCTCGGCCGTCGCGATCGAAGAGGATGGCCCGCGAAC
>Ga0114911_1000414_pt1 | contig 28278 bp, 24 predicted proteins | sample MalvireepMed_904_FD_89688 | JGI IMG/M metagenome (GOLD analysis project Ga0114911, IMG submission 89688) | Marine viral communities from the Global Malaspina Expedition - Malaspina viral metaG DeepMed_904 | ecosystem: Environmental > Aquatic > Marine > Oceanic | place: Mediterranean Sea...
CCCGCCGAGATCAGCAGCACGTCGTCGCTGTTCGGCGCCTGCGCGGCGAACGCTTCCAGCGCCTTGCCGCCTTCCTGGCCGGGCGCCTGGTCGCCGAGGCGCAGTTCGATAAGCTTGCTGGTAGCGAACAGCGACATGCTGGCCGCGGACTCGGTGAGCCGCCCCCATTGAAAACCGCTCTCGACGTGTAGCACCTCGCGCTCCTCGATGCCGCGTTCGCGGGCCACCCGCCTGACTTCGTCGCAGGCGTCGCGCTGGATCAGCGGCTCGTCGCCGGCGACGATGATCACCGGCGGCAATTTCCTGGCCAGCGTCTCGGGCAGCTTGTCGGGGAAGACCTTCACCGCGTGGCGTCCAGGTTGCGCAGCCGATCGATCAGGCGCTGGGCGGCGTCGCGGCGCAGCGCCTCGAGCGCCCGCTCGCGGTCGTTGTCCCGAGTCAACAGCTCATTGTCGTTGGCCCGGAACGTGGTCGTCACCTGCATTCGCTGCTGGTCGAGCAGGTAGGCGTTGTCGGCGGTGCGCTGGATCGAGAACGGCACCTCGAGCTGCAGTTCGATCTCCTGGGTGCCGCTGTCGCTTCCGCTCAGGCTGATCTCCTGAATGCGCTCCGTGCCGAGATTGAGGCGCAACGGTGCGGCGTCGCTCAGTTCGATCCCGGCGTCGTGCAGCGCGCGAGTGACACTATCGCTGAGCGCCGAGGGTGTCGTCGCCAGGACCAGACGCTCGATGCCTGCGTCTTGTGTGGCCCCGGTGCCGCGCAGCTGGAAGCCGCAGCCGGGCAGGGCGGTGATGCCGGCACCGAGCAGCGCAGCGCTCAGCGACCGGGCGAGAAAGGTTCGACGCTTCACGGCTAGCTCCTTGCATTGTGGTTAGCGACACGCGCTGGGTGGCGACGCTCAGCTGGCAACGATGTTGACCAGTTTTCCCGGCACCACGATCACCTTGCGCAGCGTCTTGCCCTCGATGTGTCGCTGGACGTTCTCGTTGGCCAGCGCTTCGGCCTCGACGGTGTCCCTGACGGTATCGGGGGCGATCTCGATGCGCGCGCGCAGCTTGCCGTTGACCTGCACGACGAGCTCGAGGCTGTCCTTGACCAGCGCGTGCTCGTCGAGCTCGGGCCAGCGGGCGTCGATGGCCGGCTCGCGATGGCCGAGGGCCTGCCACAGCGCATGGCAGGCATGCGGGGTGATCGGGGCGAGCAGCAGCACGCAGGTCTCGACCGCCTCGCGGGCGACCGCCAGATCCTGAGGCGCGCCGCCGGCGCGCTCGCCCTGGAAGCGGCCGAGCGCGTTGGTCAGTTCCATCACCGCGGCAATGGCGGTATTGAAGGTGGTGCGCCGGCCGATGTCATCGCTGGCCTTCTTGATGGTCTCGTGGGTCTTGCGACGCAACCCCCTTTGCGCGTCATCGAGCGCCTGAGGGTCGAAAGAGTGAGGGTCGAGTGCAGGCGCCGTGCCGGCGTCTTGCTCGGCGGCCAGGTGATCGGCGACCAGTTTCCATAGCCGCTTCATGAAGCGATGCGCGCCTTCGACGCCGGCATCGGACCATTCCAGCGATTGCTCCGGCGGGGCGGCGAACATCATGAACAGGCGCACGGTGTCGGCGCCGAAGCGCTCGATCATCGCCTGCGGGTCGACGCCGTTGTTCTTCGACTTGGCCATCTTCTCGATGCCGCCCATCTGCACCGGCTCACCGTCGCTCTTCAATACCGCGCTGACCGGCCGGCCCTTGTCATCGCGCTTGACCTCGACGTCGGCCGGATTGAACCAGTCCTTGCCGCCGTTTCCGGTCTCGCGATAGAAGGTCTCGGCGATCACCATGCCCTGGGTCAGCAGGCGCTGGAACGGCTCGTCGCTCGCAATCAGGCCGAAGTCGCGCATCAGCTTGTGGAAGAAGCGCGCGTAGAGCAGGTGCAGAATGGCGTGCTCGATACCGCCGATGTACAGATCTACCGGCAGCCAGTAGTCGGCGCGTTCGTCGAGCATCGCCTCGCGGTTGTCGGCGCAGGCGAAGCGTGCGTAGTACCAGCTCGACTCCATGAAGGTGTCGAAGGTGTCGGTCTCGCGGGTCCAGCCGTCGCCCAGATCATAGAACGCCGGCATCTTCTTGAGCGGCGAGCCGCTGGCGTCGACCTCGACCTCCATCGGCAGCGCGACCGGCAACTCCTCGTCGGTCAGCGCCACGGTCTGACCCCCGGGGCCGTACTTGACCGGGATCGGCGCGCCCCAGTAGCGCTGACGGGCCACTCCCCAGTCGCGCAGCCGGAAATTGGTCTTGACCGTGCCGCGGCCGTCGGACTCGAGCCGCGCGGCGATCGCCTGGAAGGCGGCGTCGAAGTCGAGGCCGTCGAACTCGCCGGAATTGATCAGCGCGCCATGCTCGACATAAGCGCCTTGGCTGAGATCCGGAGCGTCGCCTCGTGCGTCGGCGATCACCGCGACGATCGGCAGGTCGTACTTGGTGGCGAACTCCCAGTCGCGCTGATCGTGGCCGGGGACGGCCATCACCGCGCCGGTGCCGTATTCCATCAGCACGAAGTTGGCCACGTAGATCGGCACTGGGTTACCGCTCAGCGGGTGACGCGCGGTGAAACCGGTGTCGCGGCCACGCTTCTCCATGGTTGCCAGGTCCGCTTCCGAGGTACCGCCGCGGGCGCACTCCTCGAGAAAGTCGGCCAGCGACGGGTCGTTCGCGGCCGCGGCCTTGGCCAATGGATGGCTGGCGGCAATGGCGACGTAGGTCACGCCCATCAGCGTATCGGGGCGGGTGGTGTAGACATCCAGCGTCTCGTCGCGGCCGTCGACGTCGAAGCTCAGCTCGACCCCGCGGGACTTGCCGATCCAGTTGCGCTGCATGGTCTTGACCTGTTCCGGCCAGTCGACGTGATCGAGGTCGGCGAGCAGTTCCTCGGCGTAATCGGTGATCTTGAGAAACCACAGCGGGATCTCCTTGCGCTCGACCAGCACGCCGGAGCGCCAGCCGCGCCCGTCGATGACCTGCTCGTTGGCGAGCACGGTGTTGTCCACCGGATCCCAGTTGACCGCGGCCATCTTCTTGTAGACCAGCCCCTTGTCGACAAGCTTGGCGAAGAACCACTGCTCCCAGCGATAGTAGTCGACGTCGCAGGTGGCGAACTCGCGGCTCCAGTCGTAGGCGAAGCCCAGCGCCTTCAACTGGCGACGCATGTAGTCGATGTTCTGGTAGGTCCAGTCCCCGGGCGGCACGCGGTTCTTGATCGCGGCGTTCTCCGCCGGCATGCCGAAAGCGTCCCAGCCCATCGGCTGCAGGACGTTCTTGCCCTGCATGCGCTGATAGCGCGAGACCACGTCGCCGATGGTGTAATTGCGCACGTGCCCCATGTGCAGCTTGCCGCTGGGGTAGGGGAACATCGACAGGCAGTAGAACTTCTCGCGGCTGGCGTCCTCGACGGCCTTGAAGCACTGATTCTCGTCCCAGTAGCTCTGGGCGGCCGATTCGATCGCGTGGGGCTGGTACTGAGTGTCCATCGTTTGCGTGGGGCACCTTGCGTTGGGGATCGGTGGCGTCGGCTCGACCCGGCGGCGGGGAGCGCGATGCAACCGCTGGAGATAACACCCTGCCACACAATGTGTGAGAAAATTAATGGAGGCAGGCATGGAATACCGTCAATGCTGGCCCAAGGATACCCCAAGACGTGCATGGGCAGGTAGGGCCGCCGGCAAGGCGGCGACCGTCAGGCCAGCACCCGAGAATGATAGGAGAGGCACCATGAGTGACGACAAGCAACAGGACCGGCGGCTGCACGATGCCTACGAGCGCGTGCTGCACCGCATGCGCGACGGGGCCGACGAGCTCTCCTGGGAGCGGCTGCAGCATGAACTCGACGAAGCGGTGGCTTTCGAAGTCGAGGTCGAGGAGTTCACCAAGGATGAGATGTCGCTGTTGCGGGCCTGGGTCGAGCGCGACTTGAAGGACCTGCGTCGCTACCTGGCCGCCGGTGGCAGCGGCGTGGCCAGTTGGCTGGGCATCGACCTGAACGTGCTGTCGCGCAAGATCAGCGAGGCGCTGTTGTCGATCGCCGATCGCAGCGTGGTGGAGCGCGAGCGTTTCGAGGACGACCTGGAAGCCGCCCGCGCCGATTACGTCGAGGGCGAGCTGGCCGCGCCGGGTCGCATGGCCTGCGTGCACTGTGGCGAGACGCTGGCGCTGGAGCGCGTCGCCCGGCTCGAGCCCTGCCATGCCTGCGGGCATCGCTACTTCGAGCGCGCCCCGGCGCGTGGCGCGGCCGAGTGACTGGCTGTTGATCGGCGCCCTGATTCGCTATCAATGGTGCCGCTGTCAATCAGCGCCGCCGGGCCTGGCGCAAGCGTAGTCCGGCGGCGAGCATCAGCCCGGCGAGCAGCCAGGTCGGCCAGCTGCCGGTGCGGGTGAAGGGCGTTTCGCCCTGCATGGTGCGGACCTCGCCGATGACCTGCGCGGTCTCGAACTGCGCCGCGCGGCTGGTTATTCGCCCCTGTGGGTCGATGATCGCGGTGACTCCGTTGCTGGTGGCGCGCATGAGATAGCGGCCGTTCTCCAGCGCTCTCAGACGGGCCATCTGCAAATGCTGCAGCGGGCCGATGGAATCACCGAACCAGGTGTCGTTGGACACTGTCATCAACACCTCGGCCTGGCGTGCCCGGCTCGCCACCAGGTCGGGATAGGTGATCTCGTAGCAGATCGCCGTGCCGATTCTCAGGCCGGCCGCGCGGATCGGTTGCTGGTCATTCGCGCCGGCCGAGAAGCTCGACATCGGCAGGTCGAAGAAGGCGATGACGCCGCGCAACAGCCCTTCCAGCGGCATGTATTCGCCGAACGGCACCAGGTGCTCCTTGCGATAGCGCCCCTGGCTGTCGCCGAAACCGATCACCGCATTGTAGTAATCGTCCTGCGCGTCGCGTTCGACGATCCCCGTCAACAGTGCCGTATCGGCGGGCAGCGTCGCCTGGAGGCGTTCGAGTAGCGGCAGGGCCTGTCGTTCGAACATCGGCAGGGCGGTTTCCGGCCAGACAATCAACTGGATATTGTCATCGAGGCCGCGGGTCAGGCGGGTATAGGTGTTGGCAGCGGTACGTCGGCCCTCGTCGGTCCATTTCATCAATTGCGGCAGATTGCCCTGCAAGAGCGCCACGCGAGTCGTCTCGCCGGGCGTCGTCCATTGCCCGGGTAGCGTCAGTGGCGCCAGCCACATCGCGGCGAGGGGAGCGAGCGCCCACCAGCGCCTTCGCAGCAGTTCGACCAGCAGCGTGCCGCTGAGCGCGGTGATCAGGCTCAGCAGATAGACGCCGCCGAGCGGCGCCAGCGGTGCCAGCGGCGAGTCGACATGGGCGCTGCCCAGCAAGAGCCAGGGGAAGCCGGTGAACAGGTAGGTGCGCAGCACTTCGACGAGTACCCAGAGCCCGGCGAAGCTGAGCCAGGCCAGCCGCGCTCCGGTGAATCGCCGGTAGCACCAGAACGGCACGGCGTAGAACAGCGCCAGGGTCACCACGAACAGCGCGGTCAGGAACACCGCCAGCGGCACGCCGGTATAGCCGTAGTCGTGAATCGACACGTAGATCCACGAGGTGCCCGAGCCGAACAGGCCGACGCCGTAGCTCCAGCCACGCAGTGCTGCCTGTCCCGGGGTCTGGGTATGAAGCCCGGCGAACACCAGAGCGACGGCCACCGGCCCCAGCCACCACAGCTGGAAGGGCGAGAAGGTCAGCGTGGTCAGGCCGCCGGCGAGCAGGGCGGCCAGGTAGCCCATCCAGGGCCGATAAACAGTCGGCATTCGAGGTACTCCGTAGCGGGACGTGCCTCTTATACCAGAGCCGTTGTGCAAAACGAAACTGCCGCGATCGGCCGGGTCGGGCTGATCCTAGCCGTCGTGCCCGTCGTCGCTCGCGCCTTCGGCGACCTGCTCGACCTGCAGCAGGCGGATGCGCCGGTTGTCGGCGCCCAGTACGGTGAAACGCCACTCGCCGAGATGGGCCTGCTCGCCGCGCCGCGGCAGGTAGCCGAAGCGCTGCATCACCAGGCCGCCGACGGTATCGAACTCGTCGTCGGAGAACGCGGTATCGAAGCGCTCGTTGAAATCGTCGATGGGGGTCAAGGCGCGAATCGCGAAGCTGCCGTCGCCCATGTCGCGGATGTCGTCTTCCTCGTCGGTGTCGTGCTCGTCTTCGATGTCGCCGACGATCTGCTCGAGGATGTCCTCGATGGTCACGATGCCCGCCGTGCCGCCATACTCGTCGATCACCACCGCCATGTGGTTGTGGGTGTCGCGGAACTCCTTGAGCAGGCTGTTGAGGCGCTTGGACTCGGGGATGAACATCGCCGGGCGAATCACTTCGCGCAGGGCGATGCGGTCACGCTTGCCGTCGTTGACCTGCAGCAACGGCAGCAGGTCCTTGACCAGCAGGATGCCGAGTACCTCGTCGAGATTCTCGCCGATCACCGGATAGCGCGAGTGGCCGGTTTCGAAGATCACCGGCAGGTAGTCTTCGGGGGGCTGGTCTATGCCGATGGCGGTAACCTGCGAACGCGGGATCATCACCTCGCGGGTCTGCTGATCGCTGATCTGGAAGGCGCCCTCGATGATCGTCAGCGCGTCCGGGTCCAGGCGCAGCTTGGCGGCGGCCTCGCGCAAAAAGACCAGCAACTCGTCGCGTGAATTGGGTTCGTCGGAATCGCTGGAAAAGGCAGTGAACAACTTCTCGAGCCAGGACTTGCCGCCCTGGCTGCTCGATCGGTCTTCGCTCATGCGTCGGGTCTCGTGTCCTCGCTGTCACGCTCGTCATCGGCAAGCGCGTAGGGATCGGGAATGCCGAAGCCATCGAGAACGGCACGCTCGATGGCTTCCATGATCTCGGCTTCAGCCTCATCTATATGGTCGTAACCCAATAAATGCAAGGTGCCGTGGATCACCAAATGGGCGTAGTGATCGGCCAGTGGCTTGTGCTGCTGGCGGGCTTCGCGACGCATGACCGGATGGCTGATCACCAGGTCGCCGAGCAGCGGCAGGTCAATTCCGGGGGGCGCCTGGAAAGGAAAGGAAAGCACATTGGTGGGCCGGTTCTTGCCGCGATAGTCGCGATTGAGCGCCTGGCTCTCGGCGTCGTCGACCAGGCGGATGGTCAGCTCCGGCGCCGCGGCGCCGGATTGCCCGGTGACGCGCGCATGCGCGGCAAGGGTCGCCGCGACCCAACGACTCAGCGCCTCGACACCGGGCAGCTCATCGCCTCTCTCGATGGCCAGCTGCAGGTCGATCAGCGGCCCGGGGGCGTCGTTCATGAGGCGTTCTCGCCCGAGGAGGCCGCGCCGCGCGATTCAAACGCCCCTGTCTCGGCGGCCTGTCTCTCCCGGCGGGCCGCCTCGCGGGCCTCGCGGCGGGCGCGGTCATCGGCTTCCTGCTCGGCCTCGAAGTAGTCGTAGGCCTCGATGATCCGCTGCACCAGCGGATGACGGACCACGTCCTTGGCGGCGAAGTGGGTGACGCCGATCCCCGGCGTGTCCTTGAGCACGTCGAGCACCTGGATCAGTCCGGACTGCTGGCCGCGCGGCAGGTCGACCTGGGTGATGTCGCCGGTGATCACCGCGGTGGAGCCGAAGCCGATGCGAGTCAGGAACATCTTCATCTGTTCGCGGGTGGTGTTCTGGCTCTCGTCGAGAATGATGAAGGCATTGTTCAGCGTGCGCCCGCGCATGTAGGCAAGCGGGGCGATCTCGATCACCTGGCGCTCGATCAGCTTGGCCACCTGTTCGAAGCCGATCATCTCGTAGAGCGCGTCGTAGAGCGGGCGCAGATAGGGATCGATCTTCTGGGCCAGGTCGCCGGGCAGAAAGCCCAGCTTCTCGCCGGCCTCGACCGCCGGGCGCACCAGCAGGATGCGCCGCACCTGCTGCTGGTTGAGCGCCTCGACGGCGGCGGCGACGGCCAGGTAGGTCTTGCCGGTGCCCGCCGGGCCGATGCCGAAATTGATGTCGTGCTTGCGGATGCTGGCGACGTAGTTCTGCTGGTTCAGACCGCGCGGCTTGATGACGGCGCGCGGGGCGCGAATGATCACCTCGCCGTCGCCGCTCGTGCCTTCTTCTTCCTCGAGCGCCTCGATGCCGGATTCCTGCAGAAACAGATGCACGGTATCGGGATCCAGGTCGCCGGATTCGGTCTCGCGGTAAATATGCTCGACTACATTGGCCGCCGCCTTGACGTGCGGCCCGGGGCCGGCCAGCTGGAAGGTGTTGCCGCGGTTGCGCAGGGTCACGCCGAGGCGCGATTCGATCAGTTTGAGATGTTCATCCCGCTGCCCGCAGAGCTTGGCCAGCCGCATGGGATCATTGGGCTCGAGGGTCAGGGTGAGGACGCGATTGGCCGGAGAACTTTGTTGACTCAAGAACAGGCTTCCATAGGGTGTCTGGGAAATAGGGTATCTGGGAACATGCAGTCAGCTTAGTGCCCCGGGCGAGCCCGGGGCAAACAAATGCAGTCGACTGTCTCTGCAAGCGGACTTTGCAAGCGGGGCGCGGTCAGTGACGGACCGGCGAGACCAGCGTGGCGCGCAGCGAATTGGGCAGCGCTTCGGTGATCTCGACGTCGACGAAGGTGCCGATCGTTGCGGTGGGGTCGTCGGCGCTGAAGTTGACCACCCGGTTGTTCTCGGTGCGTCCGCTGAGCTTGCCGGGGTCGCGGGGCGAGAAGCCGGTGACCAGAATGCGCTGGGTCGAGCCGACCATGCGCCGGCTGATCTGCATGGCGTTCTGGTTGATGCGCTCCTGGAGGATCGCCAGGCGCTGTTTCTTGACCGCCTCGGGCGTGTCGTCCTCGAGCGCCGCGGCCGGCGTGCCGGGGCGTGCGGAGTAGACGAAGCTGAACGAGACGTCGAAACCGATCCGCTGGATCAGGTCCATGGTGGCCTCGAAGTCGGCCTCGGTCTCGCCCGGGAAGCCGATGATGAAGTCCGAGGAGAAGCTGATGTCGGGACGCAGCGCGCGAATGCGCTCGAGCTTGGCGACGTATTCCTCGATGCCGTGACCGCGCTTCATGGCTGCCAGGATCCTGTCGGACCCTGCCTGTACCGGCAGGTGCAGGTGGCTGACCAGTTCGGGGATCTCGCCATAGGCCTCGATCAGACTGTCGGAGAATTCCACCGGATGCGAGGTGGTGAAGCGAATGCGGTCGATGCCCTCGACGGCGGCGACGCAGGCGATCAGCTCGGCCAGGTCGATCTCCTCGCCGGTCTCGTCTTCGCCGCGGTAGGCGTTGACGTTCTGGCCCAGCAGGTTGATCTCGCGTACCCCCTGGTCGGCGAGGTGGACGACTTCTTCCATCACCGCGGCAAACGGCCGCGAGACCTCCTCGCCGCGGGTATAGGGCACCACGCAGAACGTGCAGTACTTCGAGCAGCCTTCCATCACCGACACGAAGGCGGTCGCGCCGTCGGCGCTGGGCTTGGGCAGATGGTCGAACTTCTCGATCTCGGGGAAGGTGACGTCGACCACCGAGATCGGCTCGGCACTCTTGCCGCGCGCCTCGAGCATCGAGGGGATGCGATGCAGCGTCTGGGGACCGAACACCATGTCGACGTGGGGGGCGCGCTTGCGCAGGTTCTCGCCTTCCTGGCTGGCCACGCAGCCGCCGACGCCGATCACCAGCTCGGGATTGCGCTCCTTGAGCTTCTTCCAGCGGCCGAGCTGATGGAAGACCTTTTCCTGCGCCTTCTCGCGAATCGAGCAGGTGTTGAGCAGGATGACGTCGGCATCGCGTTCGTCGTCGGTCAGCTCCATCTGATGCGATTCGCCGAGCAGATCCGCCATGCGTGCGGAGTCGTACTCGTTCATCTGGCAGCCGTGGGTCTTGATGAAGAGTTTCTTCGCCATAGAATGCGTCGGCGCCTGGCGCCCGCTTTGTCCGTGAGTCGAGGGAGTGAAGGCGTGACCGAAGGGTCGCCTGCGACAGATCGAGCAAATTATACGTACCCGGCCCCCGGCTTGACCAGCCTTGGCCTTGTGAAGGCAAAGGCGCGCATGCCTACGCGGGCGGCCATGTGGTAGACTAAGCCGCCCGAATACGCTCGGCACCGGCCTGGCGGCGGGCGCGCCTGAGGTCGCACGCTGGCCGCGTTGCGACCCATGTTTTCGACTATTGCGCAGGATCCAACGGCTCATTGCAATGACGCTTCTCGCCCTGGGAATCAACCACAAGACCGCCGATGTTGCGGTGCGTGAGCGGGTCGCCTTTACCCCCGGTCAACTGGAAGCGGCGCTGGTCGCGCTCAAGGGGCTGCCGGCGGTGAGCGAGGCCGCAGTGCTGTCGACCTGCAATCGTACCGAGCTCTACTGCGTCACCGAGGCGCAGGGCGAGCAGGCGGTCATCGATTGGCTGGGTCGCTTCCACGACCTGCCGGTCGAGGAACTGATGCGCTGTGCCTATCACTATCTGGATGCGTCGGCGGCGCGGCATCTGATGCGCGTGGCCTCGGGGCTGGACTCGATGGTGCTCGGCGAGCCGCAGATTCTCGGCCAGATCAAGGGCGCCTACCAGCAGGCGCGCCAGCATCAGGGGCTGGGCGGCGAGCTGGAGCGGCTGTTCCAGCACGCCTTCGCGGTCGCCAAGCAAGTGCGCACCGAGACCGGCATCGGCGAGAATCCGGTCTCGGTGGCTTACGCGGCGGTCAGCCTGGCGACATGCATCTTCGACGACCTGACGCGTTCCCGGGCGCTGCTGGTCGGCGCCGGCGACACCATCGAGCTGGTCGCCCGGCACCTGCACGAAGCGGGCATCAGAGAGCTGATCGTCGCCAACCGCACCCGTGAACGCGCCGCGCAACTAACCGGCGAGTTCGGCGGCCAGGCGATCACCCTCAGCGAGATCCCCCAGGCGCTGGAGCGAGCCGACATCGTCATTACCTCGACCGCGGCGCCGTTGCCGATCATCGGCAAGGGCATGGTCGAGCGGGCCCTGAAGGTGCGTCGCCATCGGCCGATCTTCATGGTCGACATCGCCGTGCCGCGGGACATCGAGCCGCAGGTCGGCGAACTCGACGACGTGTTCCTGTACACCGTCGACAACCTCCAGGAGGTGATCGAGGAGAACCGGCGCCATCGGCAGGTCGCCGCCGACCAGGCCGAGGAGCTGATCAGCCAGGGCGTCAGCCACTGGCAGCACGAGCGCCGGGTGCGCGGCGCCGGCGAGCTGATCAAGCGCTATCGCGATCAGGGCGAGGCGCTGCGCCAGGGTGCCGAGGCCCAGGCACTGGCGCAGCTGGCGCGTGGCGAGGACCCCGAGAAGGTACTGCGCCGATTCAGCCAGCAATTGACCAACAAGCTGATGCATGGCCCGACGTTGCGCCTGCGCGAGGCGTCGGGCGCCGAACGACACGATGTCATCCAGGCGGCCGAGAGCCTGCTGCTCGACCCGGCCGCGCCTGCCCAGGATCCAGAATAGGACACTGCATGAAAGCGTCTTTGCGCCAGCGTCTTGAAAGCCTTCACGAACGCTTCGACGAACTCGCCGCGCTGCTCGCCGAGCCGGACGTCATCGCCGATCAGGCGCGCTTTCGCGACTACTCGCGGGAATACGCGGAACTCGATGAACTCATCGAGGCGTGGCGCGAATTCCGTGCCACCGAGAGCGACGTCGAGGCCGCCGAGCAGCTCACCGGCGACGCCGATGCCGAGATGCGCGAACTCGCCAACGAGGAGCTCTACGCCGGTCGCGAGCGGCTCGCCGAGCTCGAGACGCGACTCAAGGTGCTGCTGGTGCCCAGGGACCCCGACGATGCGCGCAACGTGTTCCTCGAGGTGCGCGCCGGTACCGGCGGCGACGAGGCGGCGCTGTTCGCCGGCGACCTGTTTCGCATGTACTCGCGCTATGCCGAGAAGCACCGCTGGAATGTCGAGGTGATCAGCGCCAGCCACGGCGAGCAGGGCGGCTACAAGGAGATCATCGCGCGGATCAAGGGCGACGGCGTCTACGCGCGGCTCAAGTTCGAATCCGGCGCGCATCGCGTCCAGCGCGTTCCCGCCACCGAGTCCCAGGGGCGCATTCATACCTCGGCATGCACGGTGGCGGTGATGCCCGAGGCCGACGCGGTCGGCGACATCGACATCAACCCCAACGATCTGCGTGTCGATACCTTCCGTTCCAGCGGCGCCGGCGGCCAGCACGTCAATACTACCGATTCGGCGATCCGCATCACCCACCTGCCGAGCGGCGTGGTCGTCGAGTGCCAGGAGGAGCGCAGCCAGCACAAGAACCGCGCCAAGGCGATGTCGCTGCTGGCCGCCCGGCTCAAGCAGAACGCCGTCGACAGCCAGCGTCAGCAGCAGGCCGATACGCGCAAGTCGCTGGTCGGTTCCGGCGATCGCAGCGAGCGCATCCGCACCTACAACTTCCCCCAGGGCCGGATCACCGACCATCGCGTCAACCTCACGCTCTACAAGCTCGGCGAAGTGATGGGCGGCGAACTCGACGAGGTCATCGCGCCGCTGATCAACGAATACCAGGCCGAGCGGCTGGCGGCCTTGCAGGACGCCTGATGCGCATCGATCGGTTGCTGGTCGAGGCCACCGCGCGTCTGGCCGCCGCCGGCTCGCCGACCCCACGACTCGATGCCGAGGTGCTGCTGGGCCATGTGCTGGGCCGCGAGCGCAGCTGGCTCTACACCTGGAACGATCACGGTGTCGAGGGTTTTCTGCGGGCCCGCTTTGCCGCGCTGATCGCCGCACGGGTCGTCGGCGAACCGGTGGCCTACCTGACCGGCGAGCGCGAATTCTGGGGGCTGGCGCTTGCCACGCACGCAGCGACGCTGATCCCGCGGCCGGACACCGAATGCCTGGTCGAAACGGCGCTGGCGCTGAGGCCGGCGACGGCGCAGCGGGTGCTCGACCTGGGCACCGGCAGCGGGGCGATCGCCCTGGCGCTGGCCAGCGAACGACCCGCCTGGCGGGTCACCGGCGTCGACAGGATCATTGAGGCCGTAACGCTGGCCAGCGCCAATGCGCGCCGCCTGGGCATCGCCAATGCCGACTTCCAGGTCAGCGACTGGTTTGCCGCGCTCACCGACCAGCGCTTTGAACTGATCGTCGCCAATCCGCCCTATCTGGCAGAAGACGACCCGCACCTCGCGCTCGGCGACGTACGCTTCGAGCCGCGCTCGGCGCTGGTGGCCGGGGGCGAGGGCCTGGCCGACCTGCACTATCTGATCGGCGCCGCGCGCCATTACCTGGAGACCGAGGGCTGGCTGCTGCTCGAGCATGGCATGGCGCAGGGCGAAGCGGTGCGCGAGGCGCTGAATCAGGCAGGCTATGGGGCGGTCGCGACCCGCCTCGACCTGGCCGGCCGGCCGCGGGTTTCGCTGGGTCGGCGCGACGACTGAACGCAGCGTGGAATATGCCCGCTGGTTATCCTTCGGGCCGATGTGATAAGACTATCGAGCCGTCATGCCGCATTGGCAGATATTGCTGTTTGCTTGTGGCATTTCGCGATAAGACCATCACTTGCTGCGCCAAGACGCGGTCAACGTAGGTGATCATCCTGCTATCGTGCAGTAGGGAACATTCTTACAATGAAAGCCAAGACACGCTCGCTGGACCGTATCGATCTCAAGATCCTGCGCAGCCTGCAGGAAAACGCGCGCATCTCCTATGTCGATCTGGCCGCCCAGGTGGGACTGTCGACAACGCCCTGCCTGGAGCGCGTCAAGCGGCTGGAAAGGGCGGGCATCATTCGCGGCTACCGGGCGATTCTCGATCCGCAAGCGCTCAAGGCGAATCTGCTGGTGTTCGTCGAAATCTGCCTGGAAACCCAGTCGCCGGCAGTATTCGACGAATTCCGTCGGGCCGTCGCCAAGTTGCCGCAGATCCAGGAGTGTCACCTGGTATCGGGCCAGTTCGACTATATCCTCAAGTGCCGGATTCCCGAGATGTCCGCCTACCGCCAACTGCTCGGCGACGTGGTGCTGACGCTGCCCGGGGTCAAGGAATCCAAGAGCTATGTGGTCATGGAGGAGGTCAAGGAGGAGTTTTCCCTGCACGTTCCCGAGCTCGACGAGCTCGACGCCAACAAGTAGTCCGGCCAGCGACGATTCCGGCCATGGCGGTAACCATCAATTCGTACTGCGAACCCGGGAGTGGTGATGAACGATGAGGCGCTGTTGCGCTATAGCCGGCATATCATGCTCGCTGCGCTGGACATCGAGGGCCAGCAGCGCCTGCTCGACGGCCATGCGCTGGTGATCGGCGCCGGCGGACTGGGCTCGCCGGTCGCGCTTTATCTGGCGGCGGCCGGGGTGGGCCGGTTGAGCATCGCCGATGCCGATGTCATCGAGATCAGCAACCTGCAGCGCCAGATCGCCCACCGTCAGGCTGACCTGGGGCGCAACAAGGCCGAGTCCGCGGCCGCGGCGGCAAGTGCCCTCAACAGCGACTGCGAGATTGTTCCACTGACCGCGCATCTCGACGGCGAGACGCTCGCCACGGCAGTGGCGGCGGCCGACGTGGTGTTCGACTGTACTGATCGCTTCGCCAGCCGCTACGCGATCAATCGTGCCTGCGTCGAGGTCGGGCGTCCGTTGGTCTCGGGAGCGGCGATCCGCTTTTCCGGTCAGTTGGCGGTGTTCGATCCGCGCGACCCGCAAAGTCCCTGCTATGCCTGCCTCTACCCGCCCGCGGCCGACGACGACGACGACGGCGATGACGAATTGCGTTGCGCCGAGAATGGCGTGATCGGCCCGCTGGTCGGGCTGATCGGCTGCTTTCAGGCGCTCGAGGCGATCAAGCTGTTGAGCGGCGCGGGCAGGCCCCACCGCGGCCTCTCGACCTTCGACGGCCTGGACGGCGAGTGGCGCCGCTTCAACGTGCCCCGCGACCCGGACTGCCCGGTCTGCGGCGTATCCGCCCGCGCGGCGAGGTAGGCCGATGGAAGGGCCGCTCGGTCAGGTCAGCGATTTCGACATTCGCCTGCTGCGGATCTTCAAGGCGGTGGCCGAAAGCGGTGGTTTTACCGCCGCCGAGGTGTCGCTGGGCATTGGCCGCTCGGCGATCAGCGTGCACATGGCCGATCTCGAAAAACGTCTGGGGCTGCGCTTGTGTCAGCGCGGGCGAGGCGGCTTCGCGCTCACCGAGGAGGGGCGCGAGGTCTACCAGGCGGCGCTGACCCTGCTGGCCTCGCTGGAGACCTTTCGCACCGAGGTCAACGGCCTGCATCAGACGCTGCGCGGCGAATTCAGCATCGGCATCACCGACAACCTGGTCAGCCTGCCGCGCATGCGCATCACCCACGCGCTGGCCGATCTCAAGGCGCGCGGACCGGACGTGCGCCTCAATATCCACATGACGCCGCCGGACGAGATCGCCCGAGCGGTACTCGATGGCCGCTTGCAGCTGGGTGTGGTACCCGACGTCAACCGCCTTGCCAGCCTCGAGGTGCGTCCGCTGTACAGCGAGCGATCGCTTCTTTATTGCGCTGACGCGCATCCATTGTTCGGCGTGGACGAAGCGCAGTTGAACGAAACCTGCCTGGCCCGTCAGCCGGCGGTGGTGCCGGGCTATCCGCTCCCCGGCGAGGCGCGCGAGCGCATCGAACGTCTGGACGGCCAGGCGACGGCATCGGATCGCGAAGGTGCGGCATTCCTGATTCTCACCGGATGTTTCATCGGCTATCTGCCCGATCACCTGGCACGCCCCTGGATCGAGGCGGGGCGCTTGCGCGCGCTGGCGCCGGAGCGCGAACGCTTCGCCACCGACTTCGTCACCGTGACCCGCCGTGGACGGCGACCGCACCGGGTGCTGGAGGCGTTTCTCGAGGCCTTGGCGGCACAGGACCGGGAGGCGGATGAGCATAGCGAAACAGGCTAGGTGTTATCGAATACTTGACAATAAGCGCGGTGTTGGTGTCAGACTAAGTGGACATTATCACGATTGCCGATTTGCGATGGTGAAAGAATTCAACAATAACTTGGGTTCTCCCGACGAGAACCAACGCTTTCGGAAGTGTGTATGAATGTAGCTGCCGTCCTGCGTCGCCCGGCGTCCTACTACGCCGCCAGTACCCAGGTGACCCTCGCGCCGACACCGCCGCTGGCCGGCGAGCAGCGTGTCGACGTCTGCGTGGTGGGCGGCGGCATCACCGGCTGCTCGGCGGCCCTGCACCTGGCCGAACGCGGCTATAGCGTGGCGCTGCTCGAGGCCGGCGAGATCGGTCATGGCGCCTCGGGGCGCAGCGGCGGTCAGATCCTGCCCGGGCTGGGCACCGACATTGGCGTGATCGAGAAGGCCCTGGGCCACGAGCGCGCCAAGGCGATCTGGGAGATGAGCCGCGAATCGGTGCGCCTGACCGCCGCGCTCATCGAGCGCCACGCGATCCCCTGCGACTTGCACTGGGGGTATCTGCACGCCGCCGTCAAGCCCCGTCATGTTCGTGAATTGCGCAACTTCCAGGCTTCCATGGCCGAGCGCTACGGCTACGAGTCGCTGCACCTGCTCGAAGGCGAGGCGCTACGCGAGCGGGTGGTCACCGACGCCTACCCGGCGGCACTGTACGATGCCGAGGGCGGCCACCTGCATCCGCTCAACTACACGCTGGGGCTGGCGCGCGCCGCCCAGCGCGCCGGGGTGAGCATTCACGAACACAGCGCCGCCATCGCCATCGAGCGCGGCGAGCCGGCCCGGGTGAGCACTGCCCAGGGCCGGGTGAGCGCCGATTATGTGGTCATCGCCGCCAATGCCTACCTGGGTGGCCTGGTGCCCGAGCTCGGCGGGCGCATCATGCGCGCCGCCAACTACATCGTCGCCAGCGAGCCGCTCAGCGAAGCGCAGGCCGCCCAGGTGCTGCCCCACAACGACGCGCTGTCGGATGCCAACTTCGTGCTCGACTACTATCGTCTGTCGGCCGATCGCCGGCTGATCTACGGCGGCGAGGTCAGCTACGACGGGCACGAGCCGCGCCATCTCCAGGCGCGCATGGATGCCAAGATCGCGCGGCTGTTTCCGGCGCTGAAGGGCGTTGGCATCGACTACCGCTGGGGCGGCGACGTGGCGATCACGCTCAACCGCGCCCCGGATTTCGGCCGCCTCGACGGCAACCTGTTCTACGCCCAGGGCTATTCAGGCCACGGCATGTCGCTGGCCGGGCTGGCCGGGCAGCTGCTGAGCGATGCCATCGCCGACCAGGCCGAGCGTTTCGAGCTGTTTTCCGCCATGCCGCACCGACCATTCCCGGGCGGGCGCTGGCTGCGTACGCCGCTATTGGTGCTGGCGACGAGTTTCTACAAGTTGCGGGATCGCCTGTGAGGAACGCGCCCGGGGCGAGGCCGTCTGCCGCGCCGGCATGCCGTCGACAGTCGTTATACCCGTCAACGATAGGGAGAGTGGCGATGAGTGATCCCATGCCGGCTGCCGAGGCCGGTCCCCGAGAGGCGGCGGTCGCTGACGCGCCTGTCCAGTCGCGGCCCCGCGAGGCCTCGTCCATCGAGCTCGAAGGGTTGCACAAGCGATTCGGCCGCGACACCGTCGCCCTCGACGGGGTCGATCTGACCATCGAGGCCGGCGAGTTCTTCACCTTGCTGGGGCCCTCGGGCTGCGGCAAGACGACCCTGCTGCGCATCCTCGCCGGACTCGAGGAGCCCAACGGCGGGCGCCTCAAGATCGGCGGCAAGGACGTCACCGATACCCCGCCGCACCGGCGCAGCGTCAACACCGTCTTCCAGTCCTATGCGCTGTTTCCCCACTTGTCGGTACGCGACAACCTGGCCTTCGGCCTGCGCATGCGCGGCGAGTCGGCCGCCGAGCGTGACCGCAAGGTTGCCGAAGTCGCCGAATTCATTCAGCTCGGCTCGCTGGTCGAGCGCCCTGTCGATCAGCTCTCCGGCGGTCAGCGCCAGCGTATCGCGCTGGCCCGGGCGCTGATCTGCGAACCCGACGTATTGCTGCTCGACGAGCCGCTGTCGGCGCTCGATGCCGGCCTGCGCGGGCAGTTGCAGGTGGAACTGCAGCGTCTGCAGAAGCGCCTGGGCATGACCTTCGTGTTCGTCACCCACGATCAGGACGAGGCGATGGTGATGTCGGATCGTATCGCCGTGCTGGACAGCGGCATCATCCAGCAGGTGGGCTCTCCCAGCGACGTCTACGAGCATCCCGCCAATGCCTTCGTGGCGCGCTTCATGGGCCACGATAATCTGTTCGCGATCAGCCGCAGCGAAGCCGACTGGGTCGAGACCGAGCTCGGCCGGCTGATGCTGGAGCCGGCCGAGCAGCGCGCCGAGCAGGACGGCTGGCTGTTGATTCGCCCCGAGACGCTGGAGCTGGGCCCCGAGGTCCCCGAGGGCTACAACCGTCTCGAGGGCATCGTCCGCGAGCGCCTGTATCGCGGCAGCCGCATCGAATACCGGCTCGAGGTCAACGGCCGGCCGCTGATGGCGATGGCCAGCAACCTGGGCCAGCGCATGCACGATGTCGGCGATCGCGTCACCATCAGCGTGTGTCCCGAGGACCTTGTGCGCGTGGCGTCCTGAGGAGAGCAGCATGGCCAACATACAACAAGTCACACGTCGCCATGCGGTGGTCAGCGAGACCCGCCATCTGCTGTTCAGCGTGATGCCCGGGGCCGTATGGATATTGATCTTTCTGGTGCTGCCCAGCCTGTACCTGATGGCGGTGGCCTTCATGACCAACGGCGCCTACGGGCTTCCCGAGTTGCCGCTGTCGCTGGACGCCTTCAAGCAGTTGGCCGGCTTCGGCTTTCTCGGCTGGAGTCCGGGCAATCTATATACGCTGCTGCGTTCGCTGTGGCAGACCCTGGTGTCGACGGGCCTGGTGGTCCTGGTTGCCTACCCGATCGCCTATTACATCACCACCTGTCGCGCCAAGCTGCGACCGCTGATGCTGCTGGCGGTGGTGGTGCCGTCGTGGACCAACCAGGTGATTCGCGCCTTCGGCTGGATGAACCTGCTGGCCCCGGGCACGCCGCTCTCCGATGCCGCCCAGGCGCTGGGCCTGATCGGCGACTACATGGGCCTTTATCCCTCCAATTTCGCGGTGACGCTGGGGCTGGTCTACAACTTCCTGCCGTTCATGGTGCTGCCACTGTATGCGGCCTTCGAGAAACTCGATGTCGCCCAGGTGCAGGCCGCCCAGGATCTCTACGCCGCGCCGGTGCGGGCCTTCTGGCACGCGGTGTTTCCACAGACGCTACCCGGGCTGCTGGCGGGCACGGTGCTGGTGGCGATTCCCGCCTTCGGCATGTACGTGATTCCCGAGCTGCTCGGCGGCGGCAAGGGCATGATGCTCGGCAACCTGGTCGCCAATCAGTTCGCCGGCGGCTCCAACTGGCCGCTGGGCGCGGCGGGGGCGCTGCTGATGCTGCTGGCGACCTTCGTCGGGTTGTTCGCCATGCGCCGGATCGGCAAGCGCCTGGGTGGCGGCGAGGAGGTGGTGATATGAGAAAGCGCACCCTCAACCGCGGTCTGGCGGGTTTCTGGTGGCTGACCCTGGTCTTTCTCTATCTGCCGCTGGCGATCGTCGTGCTGTTCTCGTTCAACTCGACCAACAGCGCCGCCAATTTCTCGGGCTTCTCGCTGCGCTGGTACCAGCGCCTGCTGGGCAACGACCAGATCATCTCGGCATTCTACAACAGCCTGGTGCTGGCCATCGTGTCGTCGATCGTCGCACTGATGATCGGTTGTCTGATCGGTTATGGCATGTATCGCCACCGTCATCGCAAGCTGGGCTGGCTGATCGTGCTGATCTACCTGCCGATCGTGTTGCCGGACATCGTCTTCGGCATTTCGGAGATGGCCTTCTTCGTCCAGTTCAACCGTCTGACCGGGCTGCTCGAACCGGGGCTGGGGACGATGATCATCGCCCACGTGACCTTCCAGATCCCGTTCGTCGCGCTGATCGTCTATTCGCGGTTCGTGGGCCTCGATCCGAGCCTGTTCGAGGCCGCCAAGGATCTGTACGCCTCGCCGTTCAAGCGCGCGTTGCACTTTCTGCTGCCGACCGTCAGGCCGGCGCTGATCTCGGCGTTCTTCCTGTCGTTCACGCTGTCGATCGACGACTTCGTGATCAGCTTCTTCACCGCCGGACCCGAGAGCGCGACGCTGCCGATCTATATCTGGGGCGCCATCAAGAAGGGCGTGTCGCCGGAAATCAATGCCATAGCGACGCTGATGATCGGCGCGGTGGCACTGGCGGCGGTCTTGAGTCTGCTGTTCAATCGTCAGGGGCGCCGCTAGGTGCGACTGCCAAACCTGGGAACTAGGAGAACGACACCATGAAAACAATCACCACACGCGTCGTCACCGCGCTGGGCGGGCTGTTGCTGGCCGGCGCGACGCAGGCCGAAGAGGGCAAGCTGTACCTGTTCAACTGGACCGCGTACATGGACCCGGCGATCATCCAGGCGTTCGAGGACAAGTACGATGTCGAAGTGGTCCAGAACTACTTCAATTCGTTGCCCGAGATGTTCGCCAAGCTCAACACCGGCGGGGCCTCGCAGTACGACATCATCGTACCGTCGAATTACTATGTGCCGCGGCTGATCGAGACCGGGCTGGTCCAGAAGCTCGACAAGTCGAAGATTCCCAACTTCGACAACATCATGGACCAGTTCAAGAATACCGATTACGACCCCGGCAGCGATTACACCGCCGCCTACCAGTACGGCGTCACGGGTATCGTCTACAACACCGAGACCTTCCCCGACGCACCCAAGAGCTGGTCGTTGCTGTTCGACCCGAAGGTCAATGCCGGCCGGCCGTTCGGCCTGATGGGCGACGGCCAGGTGAGCATGGGCGCCGCCTGCGCCTACCTGGGCTACGGCTATGCCTGCACCGATTCCGAGGCCTGGAAGGAGGCCGCCAAGCTGCTGCTCGACACCAAGCAGCGCGGCAACTTCAGCGGCTTCGTCGATGGCACGCCGGCGCTGCAGCAGCTGGCGCGCGGCGTCACCCACGTCTCGCTGTCGTACAACGGCGATTATCTCTATTACCGGGAAGAGAACCCCGAGTCCTTCGCCAACATCGAGTTCATGATTCCCGACGAAGGCACCGAGATCTGGGTCGACTCGATGATGATTCCATCCGGCGCGCCCAATCCGGAGCTGGCCTACAAGTTCATCAATTTCATTCTCGATCCCGAGATCGGCGCCCAGCTGTCGAACTACAACTACTACTCGAGCCCCAACGCGGCGGCCAAGCCGTATCTCGACGCGGTGCTGACAAAGCCGCCGGTCACGCCCAGCGATGCGGATCTCGAGCGGCTCTCCTTCACGCCCAGCCTGCAGGGCGACAAGCTGCAGATGTTCAACCAACTGTGGACCGAGGTGCAGTCACGCTGATCGTTCGCGGCGGGGCGACCCGCCGCCGGACGAGCACGTGAACGCCCGATGCCGCTCCGGTGCCGCACCTCGGCCTTCGCAGCAGCATCGGGCCTGCCCCCGGCCGATCAAGGAATCTTTATGAGCGAGCGTAGCGGCCATGAACTCAGTGAATGGTTTCATGCTCATGGCATCACCGAAGTGGAATGCCTGGTCAGCGATCTGACCGGCATCCTCAAGGGCAAGATCATGCCCGCCGGCAAGTATCTCAACGGCGGCCGGCCGCGGCTGCCCGATTCGATCTTCATCCAGACGGTGACCGGCGGTTATCCCGACGACGAGGATATCCGCTTCTGGAACCCCGCCGAGCGCGACATGCAGCTGGTTCCCGACCCCGGCGCCGTCTACCTGGTGCCATGGGCCGACGATCCCACCGCGCAGATCATCCACGACTGCTTCTACCTGACCGGCGAACCGGTCGAGCTGTCGCCGCGCAGCGTGCTCAAGCGCGTGCTGGCACTCTACGAGTCGCGCGGCTGGCGCCCGGTGGTGGCGCCCGAGGTGGAGTTCTACCTGGTCAAGACCAACACCGACTCCGATTATCCGCTGGAGCCGCCGGTTGGCCGCAGCGGCCGCCAGGAAAGCAGCCGACAGTCGTTCTCGATCGACGCGGTCAACGAGTTCGATCCGCTGTTCGAGGAGATGTACGACTACTGCGAAGCGATGGACCTGGACCTGGACACCTTGATTCATGAAGAGGGCGCCGGCCAGATGGAGGTCAACTTCCAGCACGGCGACCCGCTCAAGCTGGCCGATCAGGTGGTGATCTTCAAGCGCACGCTGCGGGAAGTGGCGCTACGCCACGGCATGTATGCCACCTTCATGGCCAAGCCGATGGCTCACGAGCCGGGCAGCTCGATGCACGTGCATCAGAGTCTGCTCGACATCAAGTCCGGCGACAATCTGTTCGCCGGCGACGATGGCGAGCCCAGCCGGCTGTTTCATCACTTCCTCGGCGGGCTGCAGGCCTACCTGCCGGCGGCGATGCCGTTCTTCGCGCCCAACGTCAATTCCTACCGGCGCCTGGTACGCACCGAAACCAGCGGCTCGGCGCCGGTCAACACCGAATGGGGTTTCGACAACCGTACCGTGGGCTTGCGCGTGCCGGTGGGCGACGCCGTGGCGACCCGAGTCGAGAACCGTCTGGGCGGCGCCGACTGCAATCCGTATCTGGCGATCGCCGCTTCGCTGGCCTGCGGCTACCTGGGCATGCTCAGCCAACTCGATCCGCGCCCGCCGATGGTCGGTTCGGCGTGGTCGTCGGGCAGCAAGTTGCCCGACGACATCGGCCCGGCGCTGGCCGCACTGCGCGAATGCAAGCCGTTGGCCGACCTGCTCGGCGAACGCTTCGTCAACAGCTACCTGGCGGTCAAGCGCGCCGAGCATGCGGCCTACTTCGGCGTGATCAGTTCCTGGGAACGCGAGCATCTGCTGTTGCGTGTCTGACCCGTTGAATCACTGAGCGAAAGGCGCGGGGCGGCATGAAGGCGTATCGATTGAGTGGTTTTGCGCGTAGTCATTAGCAGTCTCCCTGCCTTCGCTTTGAATAGTCCCCGTTTCGCTGGTTGGAGATTTTCATGCAAACGACCGATACCCCCCATGTAGCGTCCTACTATGCCGCATCGGCCAACCCCAGCCCGACACGCCCGGCCCTGCAGGGCGAAACTCGGTGCGACGTCTGCGTGGTCGGGGCCGGCTTCACCGGTATTTCCGCCGCCCTGCACCTGGCCGAGCGAGGCCAGCAGGTGGTGGTGCTCGAGGCGGCGCGGGTCGGCTTCGGCGCCTCGGGGCGCAACGGCGGACAGCTCGTCAACAGCTACAGCCGCGACATGGACGTCATCGAGGCGCGCTACGGCGAGCAGACAGCGCGGGCGCTGGGCGACATGGCCTTCGAGGGCAATCGGATCATCCGCGAGCGCATCGCCCGCTACGACATCGCCTGCGATCTCAAGGACGGCAATCTGTTTGCGGCGTGCAACGCCAAGCAGATGAAGGCGCTGATCGAGCACAAGGCCCTGTGGGAGCGCTACGGCCATGAGCGACTCGAGCTGCTCGAGGGCCAGGCCTATCGACAGGACATCGGCAGCGAGCGTTATGTCGGTGCGCTGCTCGACCATTCCGGCGGTCATCTGCATCCGCTCAATCTGGTGCTGGGCCAGGCCGCGGCGCTGGAGTCGCTGGGTGGGACGATCCACGAGCAGACGCCGGTGGATCGTATCGAGCATGGCGAGCCGGTGCGCTTGCATACCCCTCAGGGGATGGTCGTCGCCGAGCGGGTGGTGCTGGCCGGCAACGCCTACATGAAAGGCTTGCTGCCGCAGATGGAGGGCAAATCGATGCCCGCCAGCACCCAGATCGTCACCACCGCGCCGCTCGACGCCGCCCAGGCCGAGGCGATTCTGCCCAGCGACCGTGCGGTGGAAGATTGCAATTACCTGCTCGACTATTACCGCCTGTCCGCCGACCGGCGGTTGATCTACGGCGGCGGGGTCAGCTACGGCGGTCAGGACCCGGCGAGCATCGAGGGGGCGATTCGTCCCAAGCTGGAAACCACCTTCCCCCAGCTCAAGGGCGTGAAAGTCGATTACGCCTGGAGCGGAACCTTCCTGCTGACGCTCAACCGTCTGCCGCAATTCGGGCGCATCAACAGCAACGTCTATTATGCCCAGGGGTATTCCGGGCATGGCGTGACCTGCTCGCATCTTGCCGGACGCCTGATCGCCGAGGTCATGGCCGGCCACAGCGAACGCTTCGATGCCTTCGCCGGGGTGCCGCAACTACCGTTCCCCGGTGGCCGCGCGCTGAGCGTGCCGTTGACCACGCTGGGTGCCTGGTACTATCGCATGCGCGACGCGCTGGGTGTCTAAGGGAGACTGTCGGAATGGAAACATCGTTCGGAAACTGACTTTTCTTACGTTTTGTCATAAACTGTAACCCTCTCATCGCTTGAACCCGACGGGTGCAATCGGAAGCCGCCGAACTCCCGTATACATCGCCTGTGCAGAGCGTCGCTCATCGGATAGCGGCCCAGGCTCGCCAGGAGGCGGGCTCGCGGTCGCCGACAATGGCATCATGCGGATGCAGCAAAGAGAAAGGAGGCGACTATGAACAAGTCGATCGTCGTAGGCGGCACGCTGGCCGTGCTGGGATTGGGCGGGCTGGCGTTTGGCACCTATCAGATGAACGAGGCCCAGTCCGGACCGCAATTCGCCCGGATCACCCAGGTCGATCGGGTCACCGAAACCGTCGAGACGCCTCGCGAGGTCTGCGAAGACGTGGCGGTGACGCGCCAGCGTCCGGCCAAGGACCCCAATCGTATCGCCGGCACCGCGGTCGGCGCGATTGTCGGCGGCGTGCTGGGCAATCAGGTGGGTGGCGGCAGTGGCAAGAAGATCGCCACCGCGGCGGGGGCGGTGGCCGGTGGTCTGGCCGGTCGCGAGGTGCAGCAACGCATGCAGCAGGGCGAAACCTACACCACCACCGAGCAGCGTTGTCGTACGGTTGCCGATAGTCGCGAGAAACTGATCGGCTACGATGTCGAATACCGTGTCGACGGAGAGACCCGTACCGCACGTCTCGACCAGGCGCCCGAAGGGGATCGAGTGGCGCTGGTCGACGGTCAGCCGCAATGGCAGGCCGATACCAACTCCGGGTCGTAGCGCCCCATCGCGCTGAATGAATAAGGCCCTGCCAATGGCGGGGCCTCGTTCTGTCGGGGCTCAGACGTGGCGCAGATACCAGTCGTATTCCAGAGTACTGACGGTACGCATCGTCTCGGCGCGCTCGGCGAGCCGGTTGGCGAGAAACACGTGATGGAAGCCGCGGCCCAGGATTTCGGCCAGCACGTCGTTCTCGGCGAACAGGTCGAGCGCGCGTTGCCAGCTGTTGGTCAGCGTCGGTTCGAGCTGCTCGTAGGCGTTGCCCTCGATCGGCGGCGGCGCCATGAGCTCGTTGCTCAGGCCATGCAGGACCGAGGCGAGTAGTGTCGCCAGCAGCAGGTAAGGGTTGGCGTCGGCGCCGGCGACCCGATGCTCGATGCGTCGCGCGGCGTTGGGCCCCGAGGGGATGCGCACCGCCACCGAGCGGTTGTCGTAGCCCCAGGAGGGGGCCATGGGCACGTACAGGCCGGCCTGAAAGCGACGATAGGAATTCAGGTTGGGGGCGAAGATCGCCATCGACGCCGGCATCAGTTCGAGCATTCCGGCGATCGCTTGGCGCAGTGCCGGGGTGCCGAGTGGATCCTCGTCGGTACTGGCGAAGACATTGTTGCCGGTCTCGTCGAGCAGGCTGATGTGCACATGGGCGCCGCTGCCGGCCTCGTCGCCGTAGGGCTTGGCCATGAACGTGGCCTCGAAACCGTGGTTGAGCGCCACGCCCTTGATCAGCCGCTTGAGCAGCACGGCGCTGTCGCCGGCACGCAGGGCGTCGTTGCAGTGGATCAGGTTGATCTCGAACTGGCCCGGTGCGCATTCCTTGAGTGCGGTGTCCAGCGGCAGCGCCTGCTCGGCGGCGGCCTGCTGGATTTCCTCGAGGAAATCGGCATATTCGTCGAGTTCGTTGATCGAATAGAGCTGGCTCTGGGTGGCCCGCTCGCCGGTGCCGGGCGAACGCGGCGGCTGGGCCAGGCCCAGGTCGTCGCGGCGCCGGTCGACCAGGTAGAATTCCAGTTCCATTGCCACCACCGGCGTCAATCCGCGGGCCGTAAAGCGCTCGAGAACGTGCCTCAGCACCTGACGAGGGTCGGCGAAGAACGGGCTGCCGTCGATCTCTTCCATGGTCATCAGCAGTTGCGCCTGGCGGCCTTCGCGCAGCCAGGGGGTCGGGTGCAGCGAGCCGGCAATCGGACGGCAGACCCGGTCGCTGTCGCCGCTGGAAAGCCCCAACCCGGTTTCCTCGATGGTATTGCCGTTGATATCCAGCGCGAACAACGAGGCAGGCAAGTTGATGCCGTTGCGATACGCCTTGATCAGGTTGTCGCGTGGGATGCGTTTGCCACGCAGAACGCCATTCAGGTCGCTGATCAGCAGATCGAAGCTTTCGATGTCCGGGTGATATTCGAGAAAGCTCCGGGCGTCGGCCTGGGCGGATGCGGACGTCATGAGGCGATACCTTTGTGCTGATGGTGGTTGTCCATGATGCTCATCTTTCCGTCGGGCACGGGTGTTGTCAAATTTTTTACGCCTTTTCCGCGCCAGGAAGTGCTCACGCCTCCTCTGCTAACGGGTTTTTGCCTTTTAATGGGGGTTTTTCAGTAATGATTAAAAAAGCCCGGGTGCCTTGGCAATCGTTTTCAATGGCATTATGTTGATTAAAACATAACACGCGAGCCGCGCTGACTATCAAAGGAGCTCACCAGGAGAAGCCCATGATAAGCCCGAGTACACGCGAACTGCAGGCGCTGGATCGCGCGCATCACCTGCATCCTTTCACCGACTTCAAGGCGCTGGGCGAAGAAGGCAGCCGCATCGTCACCCATGCCGAGGGTGTCTACATCCATGACAGCGAGGGCAATCGTATCCTCGACGGCATGGCCGGATTGTGGTGCGTCAACCTGGGCTATGGACGCGATGAGCTGGTCGACGCCGCCACGGCCCAGTTACGCGAACTGCCGTACTACAACAATTTCTTCAAGACCACGCATCCGCCGGCGGTGCGTCTTGCCGAGCAGCTTTGCCGGCTGGCGCCGGCCCACATCAACCGGGTGTTCTTCACCGGCTCCGGCTCCGAGGCCAATGACACCGTGCTGCGTATGGTGCGCCGCTACTGGGCGCTCAAGGGCAAGCCCGAAAAACAGCTCGTGATTGCCCGCGAGAACGCCTACCACGGTTCTACCGTGGCCGGCATGAGCCTGGGCGGCATGGCGCCGATGCACGGCCAGGGCGGCCCGTGCGTGCCGGGTATCGAACACATCCGGCAACCCTATTGGTTTGGAGAGGGGCGCTTCAGCCAAGGGCGCGACCAGTCGCCGGCGGCGTTCGGTCGGGTCTGTGCCCAGGCGCTCGAGCAGCGCATCCTGGCATTGGGTGAAGACCGTGTGGCGGCGTTCATTGCCGAACCGGTGCAGGGCGCGGGCGGTGCGATCATTCCACCGCAAAGCTACTGGCCGGCGGTCAAGGCGGTGCTGGCCAAGTACGACATTCTGCTGGTGGCCGACGAGGTGATCTGCGGCTTCGGTCGGCTGGGCGAATGGTTCGGCAGTCAATACTACGGACTCGAGCCCGACCTGATGTCGATCGCCAAGGGACTGTCGTCGGGCTACCTGCCGATCGGCGGGGCGCTGGTCGGCGATCGCGTCGCCGAGACGCTGATCGACGAGGGCGGCGAGTTCTTCCACGGCTTCACCTACTCCGGCCATCCGGCCTGCGCCGCGGTGGCGCTGAGGAATCTCGAACTGATGGAAGCGGAGAACGTCGTCGCGCGGGTGCGTGACGATCTCGGCCCCTACCTGGCACGGCGCTGGGTGGAGCTTGCCGAGCATCCGATCGTCGGCGAAGCGCGCAGCCTGGGGTTGATCGGGGCGCTGGAGCTGGTTGCCGACAAGGCCAGCGGAGCGCGTTTTGCCAAGTCGCTTGGCGCCGGCAACCTGTGCCGCGACCTGTGCTTCCAGAAGGGTCTGGTGATGCGTTCGGTAGGCGATACCATGATCATCTCGCCGCCGCTGGTCATCAGCCATGAACAGATCGACGAGCTGGTCGCGCTGACGCGTCGCGCCCTGGACGAAACCGCGCGTCGCCTGAATACCAATACGACTGCAAGGGAGACAAGAACATGAGCGCCAACTTGACCCACGCCGACTGGCAGCGTCTCGCCGGCGAGCTGAGCTTCGAGACCCGCGCCTATATCGGCGACGCCTTCGTCGAGGCCGCCAGCGGCGAAACCTTCGAAACGATCAATCCGGCCACCGGC
>Ga0114911_1000434_pt1 | contig 27436 bp, 20 predicted proteins | sample MalvireepMed_904_FD_89688 | JGI IMG/M metagenome (GOLD analysis project Ga0114911, IMG submission 89688) | Marine viral communities from the Global Malaspina Expedition - Malaspina viral metaG DeepMed_904 | ecosystem: Environmental > Aquatic > Marine > Oceanic | place: Mediterranean Sea...
CGCGTAATTGGGCGCCATGTGTCCGCGATCGTAGCCGCTGCCGGAATAGTTGCCGGCGGTGATCGGCCACAGGGTTCGCCAATCGCGGCGAAAATCGGGCCGCTCGCCGATTCGCGCATCGTCCACCGCGCTCAGCTGGTAGCTGACCCATAACGGGTTGACGCGCAGGTCCGACCAGCCGACCAGCACGCCGTCGTTGCGCAGCACGCGGTTCACCGCCAGCGGATTGTCGAGCGACCAGTCGGGTATGCCCATCCACACCAGCCGCTCGCGCACGTCGCGCTCCTGCCAGTACCACAGCCCGCTGGCGACCACCACGAAGGCCAGCGCGACGCCCAGGTTGCGCACCTGGCGGCGCATGAAAGGCAGCGCGCCGATCATCGCCCGCTCGCCACGGGAGGCAGTCGCCCGGCGGCCATCAGAAACCTACGCTGAACATGGTTTCGAGATCGTGCCGCGAGTGCACCTGCATGGCGTTGAGCGTCTCGGTCTCGCGAATGCCCTCGACCTGGTTCAGACGCTCGGTAACCAGCGTGGCGAGACTCTCGAAATCGGGCGTACGGGCAATGGCGACCAGGTCGTAACGGCCACAGGTCGAATACACTTCGCTGATACCGGTGAGTTCGGCCAAGCGCTCGGCGACGCTGTTGATGCGGCCTTTCTCGGCATTGATCAGGATCACGGCGTTTTGCATCGGTCTCTCCTCGCTACCGGCGCGAGCCGACGGCTCACGGTTGCGCAGAAGTATACCAGCCGTGTCGCTCAGGAGGCAGAGATGACACCTGTTGACTCGTCCGCCTCCATGGCGAGCAACTTGCGCTTGAGCGCCTCGCCGCCAGGGTAGCTGCCCAGCCGGTTGGCGGCGACGACCCGGTGGCAGGGCACCAGGATGGGAAGCGGGTTGGCGGCGATCGCGCTGCTTACGGTAATCACCGCACGTTCTTCGCCCAATCGCTGGGCCAGTTCGCCATAGGTGCGCGTAGTGCCATAGGGGATGCGCATCAGCGCCGCCCACACTTCGCGCTGCGCCTGGCTGCCCTCGGGCGCAATATCCATGTTGAAGCTGCGCCGCCGCCCGGCCAGGTAGGCCAGCACTTCGTCGCGTGCCTGACTCAGCCCCTCGTCGTCACGCTGCCAACCGGCAGTGACAGCGTCGCCCGGCGACGCGTCGCCCGAACCATCCACGGCAAAATACAGATGGCGCAAGCCGGCCTCGTCGCCCGCCAGGGTGAGCATCCCGACCGGGCTTTCGAATGTGGTGAAACGCATGACGTCTCCTTGACCTGATGCGGCCGATTGCCGCACGACTCATCGCAGCGGGACGGGATCGGCTAGGATGAATCCATCCATTATACTCGCCAGTTTTCAATTAAGCTTGACAGCGGCACATCAGAGGCAAAAAACGCCCCTCCAACGCGGACCGACACCGCGATCCAGCACTTCCAGCGAGCCGGTCCTGCAATCGTCCCGCTCGAATCCAGGAGATTCCATGGCCCATCACAGCCGCCGCGATTTCATACGCCACAGCCTGCTCGGCCTCGCTGCACTGCCCTTCGGCGCCGGCGTGCTGTCCCACAAGGCGCTCGCCCAGCAACTACCGCCGCTCGACCCGAGCCTCCCCCAGGCCAAGGCGCTCAACTACGTCACCCAGGCCAGCCAGGCCAGCGATCAGCCGGCCTATTCGCCGGGCGAGCGCTGCGACAATTGCATGTTCTACACCAAAGCCAACCAGGGTTGCCGATTGTTCCCTGGCTACAGCGTGGCGCCGGGCGGCTGGTGCCAGTCGTGGACCCGCGCCTGACGCCGGCTACGCGCGCTCCTCAAGATCGGCGGGTAACGGCCATTGATAGCGGCGCACGACGTCGTCGTCCTCGATGGAGTGCAGCTTGACCGGGAATCCCCATAGCTGGTGCAGGTAGCGCAACACCGGATAGACGCTCTTGGCCAGCGGCCGGCGCCGATCCTGCACGTGGTGCAGGGTCAGTGAGCGGTCGCCGCGAATGTCGGCCTGCCAGACCTGGATATTGGGCTCGCGCACCGAGAGCGCGTACTGGGTCGACAGCGCCTCGCGCACCCGCCGATAGCCGCGGTCATCATGGATCGCCGCGATGGTCAGCATCTCGTCCTGATCGTCGTCGACCAGCGAGAACAGCTTGAGATCGCGAATCACCCTGGGCGACAGGAACTGCTGGATGAACGATTCATCCTTGAAGTTGCGCATCGCGAAGTGCAGCGTCTCCAGCCAGTCGCTGCCGGCCATGTCGGGAAACCACTCGCGATCCTCGGCGGTGGGCTCCTCGCAGATGCGCTTGATGTCGCTGAACATCGCAAAGCCCAGCGCATAGGGATTGATGCCGTTGAAATAGGGGCTATCGAAGCCCTGCTGGCTGACCACCGCGGTGTGCGACTGCAGGAACTCGAGGACCAATCCCTCGTCGACCAGCCCCTCGTCGTAAAGCCGGTTCATGATGGTGTAATGCCAGAACGTCGCCCAACCCTCGTTCATCACCTGGGTCTGGCGCTGGGGATAGAAATACTGCGCCAGCTTGCGCACGATGCGCACCAGCTCACGCTGCCAGGGCTCCAGCAACGGCGCGTTCTTCTCGATGAAGTAGAGCAGGTTCTCCTGCGGCTCGGCCGGGTAGCGGCCGTACTGGTGCAGGCCGAGCGGATCCTCGTCGTCACTGTGCGGGCCGCTGTCGGCGGAGTTGTCGGGGATCGTTCGCCACAGCAGGTTGACCTGCGACTGCAGGTATTCGGCACGCTCCACCTGGCGCCGCGCCTCCTCCTCGGGAGAGATCGGCGAGGGCCGCTTGTAACGATCGACGCCATGATTCTGCAACGCGTGGCAAGCGTCGAGCAACTGCTCGACGGCGGCCACGCCGTGACGCTCCTCACATTCGGCGACGTACTTGCGGGCAAACACCAGGTAGTCGACGATCGCCGAGGCATCGGTCCAGGTACGGAACAGGTAATTGCCCTTGAAGAACGAGTTGTGGCCATAGCAGGCGTGCGCCATGACCAGCACCTGCATCATCAGCGTGTTCTCCTCCATCAGGTAGGCGATGCAGGGATCGGAATTGATCACCAGCTCGTAGGCCAGCCCCATCTGCCCGCGCCGGTAGGCCTGCTCCACCGACAGGAACTGCTTGCCGAACGACCAGTGGTGGTAACCGATCGGCATGCCCACGCTGGCGTAGGCGTCCATCATCTGTTCCGAGGTGATGATCTCGATCTGGTTGGGATAGGTGTCGAGCCGGTACTCATCGGCCAGACGGGCGATCTCCCGCTCGTAGGCGGTCAACGTTTCGAAGTCCCAATCCGAGCCGGTGGCGATGGGTTCGCGTCGGGTCATACGGCCTCCTGTGCCCATGCTGCTGATGGGCCAAAGCTCACTGCGTGGCGCGGCGCCGGAAGAGTTCGCGGAAAACCGGGTAGATGTCGCCGCCCTCGACGATCTGACGCATGGCGAAACGCTCCGGAAAACTGGCCTGGACGCTCTCGTATTCCTCCCAGAGCGCCTGATGGGCGTGCGGGGTGATCTCCACGTAAGTGAAATACTGCAGTCGCGGCATCAGCGACTTGACCAGCAACTGACGGCAGGTGGTGGAATCGTCGTCCCAGTTGTCGCCGTCCGAGGCCTGGGCCACGTACAGGTTCCACTGGTTTGCCGGATAGCGCGCGCGAATGATCTCGTCGACCAGCGTCAGGGCACTGGACACGATGGTGCCGCCGGTCTCGCGCGAGTAGAAGAACTCCTCCTCGTCGACCTCCTTGGCGGCGGTATGGTGGCGCACGAAGACCAGCTCGACTTTCTCGTAGTTGCGCTCCAGGAACAGATAGAGCAACAGGAAGAAGCGCTTGGCGATGTCCTTGTGGGCCTGGGTCATCGATCCCGAGACGTCCATCACGCAGAACATCACCGCCTTGTTGGAGGGTTGCGGCTGGTCGATCAGGTTGTTGTAGCGCAGATCGAAGGTATCGATGAACGGCACCGCCTCGATGCGCTGCTCGAGGCGTTCGATCTCCGCCTTGAGCTCCTGGATGCGCGCCGGGTTGCGCAACACCGGGTCCTTGCGCTCCTCGGTTGCGAGCGCTTGTTCGGCTGCGCGCAGCGCACGCCGCAGCGGGGCGCGCATGGCGATGCGCCGGGCCTGTGCCTCGCGCATCGAGCGCACGATGTTGATGCGCGCCGGCACCCCCTCGCGGGTCAGTCCGGCCCGTACCGGGCGCACCTCCTCGAGATCCTTGAGCTGCTTGCGCTCGAGGTGCGGCAACTCCAGGCCGTCGAAGACGAAATCGAGGAACTCCTCGCGACTCAGCGAGAAGGCGAACTCATCCATGCCCTCGCCCTGATTGGACGCCCCGCCTTCGCCGCTGCCGCCACCCCCACCGCCGCCGCTGGGGCGCTTGAGGCGGTCGCCCTCGACGAACTCCTTGTTGCCCGGGCTGACCACGTTACGGCGGCCGCCGGGCCCGTGCTGGAAGACCGGCTCGGAGATGTCGCGGGCGGGAATCGAGACCTTCTCGCCGCGCTCCATGTCGGTGATCGAGCGGCGGTTGACGGCCTCCTCCACCGAGCGCTTGATGTGCGTTCGGTAGCGGTCCAGAAAGCGCTGTCGATTGACCTCGCTCTTGTGCCGGGCGTTGGGACGTCGATCGATGAAATAGCTCATGCGTGCCTCCCGTGCGGGTTGCGACGCGAAACGCGGGGCACCAACGCCCCGCCTTCACCGTCGCCTGGGCAACCATCGTCAGTAACCAACCGTCAGTGCGACTTGCGCACGCGCAGATACCATTCGGACAGCAAGCGCACCTGCTTCTCGGTATACCCCCGATCGACCATTCGGGCGACGAAATCCTCGTGCTTGCGCTGATCGGCCGCCGAGGCCTTGGCGTTGAAGGAGATCACCGGCAGCAACTCCTCGGTGTTGGCGAACATCTTCTGCTCGATGACCCCCTTGAGCTTCTCGTAGGACTGCCAACTGGGGTTCATGCCGTTGTTCTGGGCGCGCGCGCGCAGCACGAAGTTGACCACCTCGTGGCGAAAGTCCTTGGGATTGGAGATACCCGCCGGCTTCTCGATCTTCTCGAGCTCCTCGTTGAGCGCCTGACGATTGAACAGCTCGCCGGTCTCGGGATCGCGATATTCCTGGTCCTGGATCCAGAAGTCGGCGTAGGTGACGTAGCGATCGAAGATGTTCTGACCGTACTCGGAGTAGGACTCGAGATAGGCGGTCTGGATCTCCTTGCCGATGAAGTCCACGTAGCGCGGCGCCAGGTACTCCTTGATGAAGCGCAGGTAGCGCTCATGGGCTTCCTTGGGCAACTGCTCGTGCTCGAGACGCTGCTCGAGGACATACAGCAGGTGCACCGGGTTGGCGGCCACCTCGTGGGTATCGAAATTGAAGACCTTGGAGAGGATCTTGAAGGCGAAGCGTGTCGACAGCCCGTCCATGCCTTCCTCGACACCCGCGCTGTCGCGATACTCCTGGATCGACTTGGCCTTGGGGTCGGTATCCTTGAGGTTCTCGCCGTCGTAGACGCGCATCTTCGAATAGATGCTCGAGTTTTCCGGCTCCTTGAGCCGCGAGAGAATCGAGAACTGCGCCAGCAGCCGCAGGGTGTCCGGTGCACAGGGCGCTTCCGACAGCGACGAATGCTCAAGCAGCTTCCTGTAGATGTTGATCTCCTCGGAGACGCGCAGGCAGTACGGCACCTTGACGATGTAGACGCGATCGAGGAACGCCTCGTTGTTGCGGTTGTTGCGAAATGTCTGCCATTCGCTCTCGTTGGAGTGGGCGAGCACCACGCCGTCGAAGGGAATCGCCCCCATGCCTTCGGTGGGGTTGTAATTGCCCTCCTGAGTGGCGGTCAGCAACGGATGCAGCACCTTGATCGGCGCCTTGAACATCTCGACGAACTCCATGATCCCCTGGTTGGCCTTGCACAACCCGCCGGAGAAGCTGTAGGCGTCGGGGTCGTCCTGGGAATACAGCTCGAGCTGACGGATATCGACCTTGCCGACCAGCGAGGAGATATCCTGGTTGTTCTCGTCGCCGGGCTCGGTCTTGGACACGGCGATCTGATTGAGCCGCGAGGGATACAGACGCACCACCCGGAATTGCGAGATATCGCCGCCATATTCCTTGAGCCGCTTGGCGGCCCAGGGCGACATCACGCTCCTCAGATAGCGCTGGGGGATGTTGTATTCCTTCTCGAGCAGCTCGCCGTCCTCCTCCGGCGAGAACAGTCCCAGCGGCGACTCGAACACCGGCGAGCCCTTGATGGCGTAGAACGGGATGCGTTCCATGAGCAGCTTGAGCCGCTCGGCCAGCGACGACTTGCCGCCGCCGACCGGCCCCAGCAGATAAAGGATCTGCTTGCGCTCCTCGAGGCCCTGGGCGGCATGCCGGAAGTAGGCGACGATCTGCTCGATCGCCTCTTCCATGCCGTAGAACTCCGAAAAGGCGGGATAACGCCGAATGACCTTGTTGGTGAAGATACGCGACAGGCGAGAATCCTTCGACGTATCGATGACCTGGGGTTCGCCGATGGCCTGCAACATGCGCTCCGAGGCACTGGCATAGACGCCAGGGTCCTTGCGGCACAGTTCCAGGTATTCCTGCAGACTCATCTCTTCCTGGCGAACCTGCTCGTAACGGCTCTGGACATGATCAAAGATGCTCATTGAGGCCTCCTTGGATCGCGACACCCGGCCGCTGAGGACAGACAACGACTACCGGGCTGGCGTATCAATCAGCGTAGACGGATTAAAGCGCTTGCAAGGGAGAGCCTGGCATGAGGTCTTTCAACGCAACCGCATGGCGCCCCGCTTTTTTCTAAGAGCTCCGGGAGGCCCATTTGGTTCGATGACGATGCCGAAAACTGCTCAACCGACATTGGAATGGCTCGCCTCCAGCGCTAGACGAATATCGCTCAACAAGTCATCGAGCAGCTCTGTGGTGGTATTCCAGGCGCACACGAAGCGAGCGCCGCCAGCGCCTATGAAGGTATAGAAGGTCCAGCCGAGTTCGCGCAACCGGGCCAGCACCGCCGGCGGCAGCTTGACGAACACGCTGTTGGCCTGGGCCGGGAACATCAGCTCGGTGCCGGGCAGCGCCGCCAGCCCGTCTGCCAGGTAGCCGGCCATGGCATTGGCATGACTGGCGTTGTCCAGCCATGCGCCGGTCTCGATCAGCCCCAGCCAGGGTGCGGCGATAAACCGCATCTTGGAGGCCAGCTGACCGGCCTGCTTGCAGCGATAGTCAAAATCCTCGGCCAGCTCGCGGTTGAAGAAGACCACCGCCTCGCCCATCGGCAAGCCGTTCTTGGTCCCCGAGAAGCACAGCACGTCGACCCCGGCCTGCCAGGTCAGTTCGGCCGGCGAGGCCGCGAGCGAGGCACAGGCATTGGCGAAGCGCGCGCCGTCCATGTGCAGCCGCAGATCGTACTTGTCGGCCATCGCCCGGATACCGAGCAGTTCCTCGCGGGTATAGACCGTTCCCACCTCGGTGGCCTGGGTGATCGAGACCACCCGCGGCTTGGGATAGTGGATGTCGCTACGCTTGGTGACCAGCCGCTCGATGCCTTGGGGAGTGAGCTTGCCGTCAGCGCCGCTGGCGGTCAGCAGCTTGGAGCCGTTGGAAAAGAATTCCGGACCGCCGCACTCATCGGTCTCGATATGTGCCAGCTCATGGCAGATCACGCTGTGATAGCTCTGGCCCATGGCCGCCAGCGACAGCGAGTTGGCGGCGGTGCCGTTGAAGACGAAGAACACCTCGCAGTCATAGTCGAAGAAGCTGCGAAAGCGATCCGCGGCACGCTGGGTCCAGCTGTCGTTGCCGTAGGCGAGATCATCGCAGGCGTTGGCCTTGAGCAGGTACTCCAGCGCCTCAGGGCAGATGCCAGAGGTATTGTCGCTGGCCACGAAGCGTGGAGAGCAATCGGCGGGCATGTCGGCTTCCTTTGAGGGCTGTTATGGTTGCAAGCCACGACTGGGTGCCATCGCGGCCCGGCGTCGCGTGGGTAACACGCTACATGAGTCTACCACTGTGCGCGCTGCACGCGAGCCGCCGCGCTAGAGCGCCGCGGCCACCCGGGTGCCCTGATCGATGGCCCGCTTGGCATCCAGCTCGGCGGCCTTCTCGGCACCGCCGATCACCTGCACCGCCACCCCGGCGGCGCGCAGTGGCTCGAGCAGTTCGATCACCGACTCCTGACCGGCGCAGATCACGATGCTGTCGACCGCCAGGCGCCGCCGCTCGCCGTCGACGCGCAGCGTCAGCCCGGCGTCGTCGATACCCAGATACTCGCAGCCCGCCCAGCTTTCCACCCCGCGATGGCGCAACGCGGCGCGATGCACCCAGCCGGTGGTGGTGCCCAGCCCCTTGCCCGGCTTCGAGGTCTTGCGCTGCAGCAGATGGATCTGGCGCGGCGACGCCACCGCCGCCGACGGCTTGAGACCGCCGGGCCCGTCGACCGTCAGGTCGACCCCCCATTCGGCGCACCAGGCGGCGGGGTCGAGCGCCGGATGCCCCGCATGACTCAACAGCTCGGCGACGTCGAAGCCGATGCCGCCGGCGCCGACGATCGCCACCCGCCGCCCGACCCGCTCGGGATGACGGATCGCCGTCGGGTAGTCGATGACGCTGGGATGATCGCTGCCGGGCAGCTTGAGCGCGCGCGGACGCACCCCGCTGGCCAGGATCACCGCGTCGAAGCCGCGCAGCGATTCGATATCCGCGGCGGTTCCGAGACGCACATCGACGCCATGACGTTCGAGCATCTCGCGGTAGTAGCGCAGCGTCTCGGCGAACTCCTCCTTGCCGGGAATCAGGCGGGCGAAGTTGAACTGGCCGCCGATGTCGGCCTGGCGCTCGAACAGCACCACCCGGTGGCCGCGCTGGGCCGCGGTCACTGCGCTGGCCAGCCCCGCCGGCCCGGCACCAACCACCGCCACCGACTTGGGCGTATCGGCCGGCGCGATCGTCAGCTCGGTCTCGTGACAGGCGCGCGGATTGACCAGGCACGAAGTCAGCCTGCCCTGGAAGGTATGGTCCAGGCACGCCTGGTTGCAGGCGATGCAGGTATTGATCGCCGCGCTGTCGCCGGCGCGCGCCTTGCTCACCCACTGCGGATCGGCAAGGAACGGGCGGGCCATCGAGACCATGTCGGCGTGGCCGTCGGCCAGCACCCGCTCGGCGATCTCGGGCATGTTGATGCGGTTGGTGGTGATCAACGGCACCTTGAGCTCGGCCTTCATGCGCCGGGTCAGTTCGCTGAACACTGCCCGCGGCACGCTGGTGACGATGGTCGGCACCCGCGCCTCGTGCCAGCCGATGCCGGTATTGATCAGGCCCGCCCCGGCGGCCTCGACGGCGCGCCCCAGCGCGACCACCTCCTGCCAGGTGCTGCCCTCCTCGACCAGGTCGATCATCGACAGCCGGAAGATGATCAGAAACGCCTCGCCCAGCGCCTCGCGGATGCGCTCGACGATCGCCACTGCAAAGCGCATGCGGTTCTCGAACGGCCCGCCCCATTCATCGTCGCGCCGATTGGTGCGCGCGCAGACGAACTGGTTGATCAGATAGCCCTCGGAGCCCATCACTTCGACGCCGTCGTAGCCGGCCTCGCCGGCCAGCCGCGCGCACTCGACGTAATCGGCGATCGTCCGCTCGATTTCGTCGCCATCGAGCGCGCGCGGCGGGTAAGGGTTGATCGGCGCCTGAATCGCCGAAGGCGCCACCAGATCGGGGGAATAGGCGTAGCGTCCAGCGTGCAGGATCTGCAGGCAGATGCGCCCGCCCGCCTCGTGAACCGCCGTGGTGACGACACGGTGCCGATCGGCTTCTGCGGTGCTGGTCAGCTTGGCCGCGCCGTGAAACACCGCCCCTTCGGCGTTGGGTGCGATCCCGCCGGTAACGATCAGCCCCACGCCGGCGCGCGTGCGCTCGGCATAGAACGCCGCCAGCCGCGCAAACCCGTCCGGCGCTTCCTCGAGATTGGTGTGCATGGAGCCCATCAGGACGCGATTCGGCAAGGTGATCGAGCCCAGCTGCAACGGCTGGAACAGGTGCGGATAAGCGGTCACGGAGGTTCCTCGGCAAGATTCAAACAACTGTATGAACAGTGTAGCGAATCGCCGCATGGAAACAATCGCGACCAAGGCCAAAGACGGAAGACGGAAGACGGAAGACGGAAGACGGAAGACGGAAGACAGGCTGGACGCGTGGGGCCTGCCCGGCAATGCGAGGCGGCGAATGGTGCAGGGAGGGAAATGGCGGACCGGACGGGACTCGAACCCGCGACCTCCGGCGTGACAGGCCGGCATTCTAACCGACTGAACTACCGGTCCGCATTATATCCGCGTGGTGGGTGATACTGGACTCGAACCAGTGACCCCCAGCATGTGAAGCTGGTGCTCTAACCAACTGAGCTAATCACCCATCGAATGCGCTACACAAGTTAGCGGGGCTACTAGAGAATCTACTAGTAGAGAACCTGTAGCAGAATCTCGACAGACATGGCGGACCGGACGGGACTCGAACCCGCGACCTCCGGCGTGACAGGCCGGCATTCTAACCGACTGAACTACCGGTCCATTTTCAACGCATCGGGCTGTCACCGCCGTCAACACGCAGCTGCCTGGTCAATCCGAAATCGCCAGGCGAAATCGGCACGAAGAATGGCGGACCGGACGGGACTCGAACCCGCGACCTCCGGCGTGACAGGCCGGCATTCTAACCGACTGAACTACCGGTCCGCATGTCTTCGCAACGTGATTTGGTGGGTGGTACTGGGTTCGAACCAGTGACCCCCAGCTTGTAAGGCTGGTGCTCTCCCAACTGAGCTAACCACCCGGTCACGTGGCGCTGCATTCTACCGGGCAACGTCGGAATGTCAACGCCTTTTCGACAGCGTCCCGGTGCTTGAAGCACGTCTCACCGCGTCTTGGCCATCCAGCGGGCGGCGACCGCCGCGGCCTCGTCGATCAGCGATTGCTGACTGCGCCCGGTGGCGCGGCGCGGCCGCCAGTCATGCTCGCCGTCGGCGAGAAAATGCACCTCGGCGCCGCTCGGCAGTGTATAACCGGCGACCTCCTCCTGGCTACCGAATGGGTCGCGCGTGCCCTGCAGGACCAGCGTCGGACAGCGCAACGTCGGCCAGTGCGCCAGCCGCGTGCGCTCGGGCTTGCCCGGCGGATGAAAGGGATAGCTGCACAGGATCAGCCCGGGCGCGCCGTCCTCGGCGGCGAGCAGACTGGCGACCCGCCCGCCCAGCGACTTGCCGCCCAGCCAGGCCGGCGCCAGCCCCGCGACATCGAGCGCCTCGCGCCAACGGCGCAGCTCCTCGACCAACCGCTCGGCACGCGGTGGCGGCCGGCGACGCTGCTCCTCGCGCATGCGCTGCATGTAGGCGAACTCCAATGCCAGGGTCTGCACGCCTTCGTCCGCCAGGGCCTGGCGCAGCTGGCGCATGAACGCGGCATCCTGCCCGGCGCCCGCCCCATGCGCCAGCAGCAGGCGCCCATGGCGCGCCTCGCCGAGTTTTTCCAGCGGCCCCAGGCCGTCGATATACAGCAGCGCATCATCCGCTGACGCCAAGGCCTCGCTGAGCATCTGCGGCGCAACCCGCCGATAGCCCCGCTGCCGGTAAATAGTCATATTCCTCCCGGTAATCGCTTTATTCTGCCGCTGGGGTGTCCATGGTACGCAGATTCCTCCAATCGGAAGATCGACATGACTGTCTGCGAGCCGCGACACGACATGCCAGGCGCTTTGCAGACGCCTCGAGAGATCGCTTAGCATGAAACCTGAACGATCGGTCAAGCCGCAATTCGGACCCGGTCACCTCATCGACAACCACGGAACGCATCATGGCCGCTTTGAACCTCCTCGTCATCGGCGCCGGCATGGGCGGACTGACCGCCGCGCTGGCGCTGCAACAGGCCGGCCATCGGGTCAGCGTGGTCGACCGGGTCAGCGAGCTACGGCCGGTGGGTGCGGCGATCTCGGTGTGGTCCAACGGCGTCAAGGTACTCAAGCGGCTGGGCCTCGGCGAGGCCGTCGAACGCGTCAGCGGCGACATGCGGCATATGCGCTACGCCACCAGGGATGGCGAGACGCTCAGCGAATTCAGCCTCGCGCCCCTTTACCAGGCGGTCGGCCAGCGCGCCTGTCCAATTGCCCGCGCCGAGCTGCAGCGCCTGCTGCTCGAGGCGGTGGGCGAGCGCAATGTGCGCCTGGGAGTGACATGCAGCGATTTCGACAGCGACGCCGAGGGCGTCACCGCGCATTTCGACGATGGCAGCCGACAAACCGCCGATCTGCTGGTGATCGCCGACGGCACCCATTCGCGGCTGCGCGAGAAAGTGCTCGGCCATCGCGTGGCACGGCGTTACTGCGGTTACGTCAACTGGAACGTGCGCGTGCCCGCCAGCGCCGACCTGGCGCCGCTCGATCACTGGGTGCAGTACGTCGGCGAGCATCAGCGGGTGTCGCTGATGCCGATGAGCGGCGACGCCGCCAACCCCGAGTTCTACTGCTTCTTCGACGTGCCGCTGCCAGCCGGCACCGCCAGCGACCCGGCGCGCTACCGCGACGAATTGCGTGAACATTTCGCCGGCTGGGCGGCTCCGGTACAGCGGTTGATCGAGCGCTTCGAGCCGGCGCAGATGGCCCGCGTCGAGATCCACGATATCGAGCCGCTGGACCGGCTGGTCGGTCAGCGCACGGCGATCATCGGCGACGCCGCGCATGGCATGGCCCCCGACCTGGGCCAGGGCGGCTGCCAGGCCATGGAGGACGGTTGGGTGCTGGCCCGGGTGCTGGAAAATGCCGAGGGCGACATTGCTGCCGCACTCAAGGCCTACGACGCGGCACGGGTCGCGCGGGTCGGCGAAATCGTCGCTCGCGCCCGCAAGCGCGCCGAGACCACCCATGGCGCGAATCCTGCGGCCACCCGGGCCTGGTATGCCGCGCTCGCCGTCGAGGACGGCACGACCATCATGGGCGGTATCGAGAAGACCATCCGCGGCGGGCCATTGTCATGAGTGCGAGGTGGCTGGCGAGGCGCGGATTCAGGCTTCGCGCGCCAGCAGGTCGAAGGCCGCGATGCGCCCCTCGTTCATGCGCCGCTGCTTGTCCTCGAGCCCTTCGAAGTCGAACAGCTCGCGGTCGGCGAGCTGCGAGGGCGCGACGTTGGTGACCGCCTTGAACATCGTCTCCAGCCGTCCGGGGTGCCTGCGCTCCCAGTCGGCAAGCATCTCCTTGATCACCTGGCGCTGCAGGTTGGGCTGCGAGCCGCACAGGTTGCAGGGAATGATCGGAAACGCCATCAGCCGCGCGAACTCGGCGATGTCCGCCTCGCGGCAGTAGGCCAGCGGGCGGATGACGATGTTCTTGCCGTCGTCGGAGAGCAGCTTGGGCGGCATCGACTTGAGCGAACCGCCATAGAACATGTTGAGGAACAGCGTCTCGAGGATATCCTCGCGATGGTGACCCAGCGCCACCTTGGTCGCGCCGATCTCCTCGGCGTAGCCGTACAGCGAACCGCGCCGCAGCCGCGAGCACAGCGCACAGGTAGTCTTGCCCTCGGGCGTTTTCTCCTTGACCACCGAATAGGTGTCGCGCTCGAGAATATGATAGTCGACGCCGATGCCGTTCAGGTACTCGGGCAGCACATGCTCCGGGAAGCCGGGCTGTTTCTGGTCGAGATTGACCGCCACCAGATCGAAGTCGATCGGCGCGTTGCGCTGCAGGTTGCGCAGCATCTCGAGCAGGGTGTAGGAGTCCTTGCCCCCGGACAGGCAGACCATCACCGTGTCGCCGTCCTGGATCATCGCATAGTCGATGATCGCGTTGCCGACCTGGCGACGCAGGCGCTTCTGGAGCTTGTTGAACTCGCGTTTCTGGGTACCGGTAGATGCTTGCATGGGTCGAACGACACGCGGGGATATGAAGGCGCGTCTATGCTATCACCGTGCCCGGCGACTTGCGATGCCGTTACCGCCTAACCCGCCTCCAGCGCGCCCTTCTTCAGGCGAACGAACATCAGCGCCGTGGTCACGGCATCGCCAAGCGCGGTATGTCGCCCCATCACCGGCACGTTGAGTGCCTCGGCGACCGTCTCGAAATCCACCGTCGGTTCCAGGTGCGGTCGCGTCCGGCGCATCTCGCGCAGGTAGACCTGGGCCATGTCGAGGCACACGTTGGGCAGGTCGAAGCCGAACAGCGGCCGCAGGTGACGGTTGATCACCGCCAGGTCGTAATCGATGCACCAGCCCAGCAGCGGACGATTGCCGACGAAATCGAGGAATGTCTCCAACGCATCATAGAGCGCCTCGCCATCGTTCAGATCGACTCCGCGCAGGCGATGGATCTTGATCGAATCGCCGCTCAGGCTGGCCGGTGGCTGGAGACGCAGATCCAGCGAATCGCTGGTCAGCACCCGTTCACCCTTGATGCGCACCGCGGCGATCGAGACCAGTTCGGCGGTCTTGGTGTCGAGACCGGTGGTTTCGCAATCGATGGCCACCAACTCCTCGCCGGTGTAGGGGTTGAACAGCCAGCCGTAACGGCCATCGGCTTGACGGCGGCGGTCGGCCACACGCCGTAGCGAACGTATCATCGCAGCCCTCGTCAGTATTCGAGATGGAAACGGTGGGTCAGGCGTTGCTGGAAATCCTTGACGATATGCAGCGCCTCGCGCAGCAGGTCGCGCTCCAGCGACGACAGGTTCTGAACCATGACCAGATTGGGTTCGTCGCTGTTCTGCCGACCGTTGAGCTGGGCCAGTTGCTGCTTGAGGCGCAGTTCGGTGAACAGCGCCAGCGCCTCGCCGAGATCGGCGGCGAAATCCGTTTCCAGCCGCCCCTGCTCGGCAAGCGCCTCCAGCCGGCCCAGGGTCGATGTCGCGGTGATGCGGCATTCCAGTGCCAGGGTGCGCACCCCGTGCACGATCGGAAATAGGCCGCCCTTCTTGATGTCGATACCATGCCGGGGCTTCTTGAGCGTACCGAACAGGGTCAGCGGTGCGGCAAAATGCAATGCCGCCCGGGCAAGGTAGGACAACAGCAATTCATCGTGCGAACAGCTTGCGAAGAGATGCTCGCGCAGACGCTCCAGCAAGCGGATGTCGCCCGCCACGCCGTGAGCATCGAGCATGATGGCGAGATTCATCAACGACGCGCCGTCACGCCGCTCGGCCCAGCGCGTGATGGTCCTTCGCCAATCGCTTTCGCTGTTCACCCAGGCGGGATTCGAGACCATGATATTGCCCGGACACGGCGGATAGCCCAGCGTATAAAGCGTTTCGGTAAAGCGCTGCATGGCGTCGGCGCAATCCGCCCAGTCGCTGTCGTCGGCGACGATCAGCGCATTGTCCTGATCGGTCTTGAGGATCTGTTCGCCGCGCCCCTCGCTGCCCATCACCAGCAGACAGCTCTGATCCCGGTAACGTGGCTCGACTAGAAACTGGAAGGCCTTGTTGACGATGCGGCCATTGAGCGCTGCCAGCAGATCCATGGCGAACCTGAGCTTTATCCCCTGAGCCATCAAGGCCTGAACCAACCCCGGCAGCCGCGCGCTGGCGCGGGCCAGGGCCTCGAGATCGTCGGCCTGCTCGAGTTCGAGGCTGACCACGTAGGAGCGGCTGGAGAAATAGCTGAGCACATCGGTCAACTCGACCACCCCGATCGGGCTGTCCCGCTCCACCACCACGACCCTGGATACCTCATGGCGAGTCATCTTCACCAGCGCCTCGAACAGATACTGATCGGGGCCGGCGGCCACCAGCTCGAAATGGGCGATGCCGGCCACCGGACGATCCTGCGCCGCGCCTTCCATCACCAGCGCATTGAGCATATCGGTCTTGGTCACCACGCCGAAGCGGCCGTCACTGCCGACCAGCAGGCTATCGGCATGGCTCTCGTTGAGCCGACCGACCGCCTTGGCAATGCTGGTGGCCGCCGTCACGATCAGCGGCTCGCGCATGCATTCACTGATCCGCGCGAGCATGAAACTCGCCATGTTCACGCCGCTCTCGACACGGCGCTCGGCCAGCATGCGGGCCTTCTGCGCCAGCCCGCGGCGGAAGAACTCGGCGAAGGTCGGGTAATCGTCGCACAGGCGCTCGAATAGCGCCTTGGGCATCACATAGCAGAGGCTTTCCTGTTCCACCTTGAAGCGGTAACGGCTGGTGCCGTTGAGGATGCTGATGGCACCGAACAGGTCGCCGGCGGTGTAATGACCGATACGCGCCTGAGCGCCTGGCGCGAGTGGGTCGAACTCGGCGATCTCGCCCTTGTGAATGACATACACGAACTCGCCGGGCTGGCCGACCTCGAGAATGATCTCGTCGCTATCGAAATAAGCCAGGTCGACGCCATTGAGCACACGTGCACGCCCGGCATCGTCGAGCAGAGAGAAAGGCGGTTGTGACAGGTCGATATCGACCATCAGGCTGCACTCTTCATAGTCATAGCGACCCCGCACAACCGACGTTCACCCGGGGGCCAGTGATTCGGGCGGATGGCGGCAGCAAGACCCGGAGCCTCGAAGGTTGCGCCGCAATGCCCAGCAACGGTCTGCTCGTAGTGCCGAATCATTTCAATCACGTGGGGTCATCCTTGATGAAGACGTCATGCGTCCAACATTAGGCGAAAGTCCAATACCCATGATGCTTTGCATAATCATCCCTTGATATGCATATCACCGAAGCCATTCAGCATGCGTATTGTTTCGCGCCTCGGCATGACTGCATGCAACCATGCTTCTCGAGTCAGCATAACAACGCGCCGCTTCCCGACAAAAGATAGACTATCGATCTACACACTCAGACCTAGACCATTGTCCCATGAATCCCTGCCTAGACCATCGTCCTATAAACGCCGGATCGCACCCGCAATAATCGTACAAACATGCCAATAAATTACTGAATTTAAACAATATTATATTAATGAACTTTTGCTCATACTACTAAGGTAGAGGATTTTACTTTTTGTTTTTGTTGCCCAATATTGCTGTTGAGTCACTCAAGGCAATCCCACGTCGATAATACGCCTCGATAATGGGCCATGACGTGAAGGGAGGATGGCTTCAGCCGCTACAGTCGCTATAAAAAGAGCCGACCGAAGAGAGTCAGCCGGTCGGAACATTCCCCAACGCGACATTCGTCGCATGCAAAAAGTTAGCGATGAGCGTTGTTTTAGACGAGCGATTGTCCTGCCGGGCCAACATGACCTCAGTGCCACTTACCCGCTTAAATACACCACGGAGAGCAATAATATGGCAGATGACAAATCCAACGCTGCTGCCTACTGGAAGGCGAACCTTCGCCTGATAACCGGGTGCCTGATCGTCTGGGCGCTGGCGTCCTATGGCTTCGCCATACTGCTACGCCCCCTGCTCGCCGGCATCCCCGTCGGCGGTACCGACCTGGGTTTCTGGTTCGCGCAACAGGGATCCATCCTGACTTTCATCGGCTTGATCTTCTTCTATGCCTGGAAGATGAATCGGCTGGATAAGCAATTCGGCCTCGAGGAGTAAGTCGGCATGAGTCAATTTGCGATCAATGTCCTGTTCGTGGGCGCCTCCTTCGCGCTGTATATCGGTATCGCGATATGGTCCAAGGCCGGCACGACCAAGGATTTCTACGTTGCCGGCGGCGGGGTCCACCCCATCACCAACGGCATGGCGATCGGCGCCGACTGGATGTCCGCCGCCTCGTTCATCTCCATGGCAGGCCTCATCGCCGCTGGTGGCTACGCCAACTCGTCCTTCCTGATGGGCTGGACCGGCGGCTACGTGCTGCTGGCCATGCTGCTGGCACCCTACCTGCGCAAGTTCGGCAAGTTCACGGTGCCCGAGTTCATCGGCGACCGCTTCTACAGCAAGACGGCACGCATGGTCGCGGTGGTCTGTCTGATCGTGGCCTCGGTCACCTACGTCATCGGTCAGATGGCCGGCGCCGGCGTGGCCTTCTCGCGCTTTCTGGAAGTCGATGCGACCACCGGCCTGATCATCGCCGCCGTGGTGGTGTTCTTCTATTCGGTGCTAGGCGGCATGAAGGGGATCACCTATACCCAGGTGGCTCAGTACATCGTGCTGATCATCGCCTATACCATTCCGGCGGTGTTCATCTCGCTGGAACTGACCGACAACCCGATACCGGCGCTGGGCCTGTTCTCCGACAATAGCGCCTCCGGCGAGCCGCTGCTGGCCAAGCTCAACGAAGTGGTCACCGCGCTGGGTTTCAACGAATACACGGCGATGGTCGACAACAAGCTGAACATGGTGCTGTTCACGCTGTCGCTGATGATCGGTACCGCGGGCCTGCCTCATGTCATCATGCGTTTCTTCACCGTCCCCAAGGTCGCCGACGCACGTTGGTCCGCCGGCTGGGCATTGGTGTTCATTGGCCTGCTCTACCTCACCGCGCCCGCCGTGGCTTCGATGGCTCGCCTGAACCTGATCACCACCATCTACCCCGACATGGCCGGCCAGGTCGAGAACTACGAGGACGCCGCCGCCAATCCTATCGCCTACGCCGATCGCCCCGACTGGATTCGCACCTGGGAAGAAACCGGGCTGATCACCTTCGAGGACAAGAACAACGACGGCAACATCCAGATGTTCAACGACTCAGCCGATTTCTCCGGACGCGGCTGGCAGGGCAACGAGCTGCAGGTCAACAACGACATCCTGGTACTGGCCAACCCGGAAATCGCCAACCTGCCCGGCTGGGTGGTCGGTCTGATTGCCGCGGGCGGCCTGGCTGCCGCGCTGTCCACCGCGGCCGGTCTGCTGCTGGCGATCTCCTCGGCGATCAGTCATGACCTGATCAAGGGCGCGATCAATCCCCGCATCACCGAGAAAGGCGAATTGCAGGCCGCGCGGATTTCGATGTCGGTGGCCATCGTCGTCGCCACCTACCTCGGTGCCAACCCACCCGGGTTCGCCGCCCAGGTGGTTGCGCTGGCCTTCGGCATCGCCGCCGCCTCGCTGTTCCCGGCATTGATGATGGGGATCTTCTCCACGCGGATGAACAACAAGGGCGCCATCGCCGGCATGTTGTCGGGGCTGACCTTCACCCTGGTATACATCTTCATCTACAAGGGCTGGTTCTTCATCCCGGGCACCAACAACCTGCCGGATACCGCCGCCAACTGGGTGCTGGGCATCTCCCCGCTGTCCATCGGCGCGGTAGGGGCGATCATCAACTTCGCCGTGGCCTTCCTGGTCGCCAATGCCAGCGAGGAGCCACCGAAGGAAATCCAGGATCTGGTGGAGAGCGTGCGCTATCCCAAGGGGGCTGGCACTGCGGTCGATCACTAGGCGATAATGCAACCCTGACGAGTCAGCTCGCTGGCTCCAGCCAAATCGGGCTTCCCACTGGGAAGCCCGATTCTTTGAGCAAGGACTCACTATGATATGGCATTTGGTCGCGGCAGCCTTCGCCGGCCTGGGCGCCGCAGGCGTGGCGCTGTTGTTGCGCCTGCTCAGCGGTAAACGTCTGCCGCGCTGGATCGTTCCGGTCTTCGCGGGGCTGGGCATGCTGGCCTACCAGATCAACTACGAATATGCCTGGTACGGTTACAAGCGCCAGCAGTTGCCCGAATCGGCACAGGTGGTGTCGACCGAAAAGAGCCAGATGCTGTGGCGTCCCTGGACCTACCTCTATCCGCTGACCACCGCCTTCAGCGTGGTCGACCGGAACGACAGGGTGGCTTCGCAAGCCAACGGGGAACGCTTGGTCGAATTCATCCTCTACCGCTTCGAACGACAATATCGCGACCTGCTGACGTATCAGACCTATCTGCTGAATTGCGCGACGCGGGAGATGGTGCCGCTCAACGCCGACAATCGCCAGCCCGATGTCGAGCGCTTGCGACAACTCGAACGCAGCGACCCGCTGCTCGAAGCGGTGTGTTCGGAGTGACGCGCCACGCTTGATACGCGTCTGGCGGCTTGCCGCCAGGCACGCCACGGGATCGTCACGGGGTCCAGGATCGCGACTGCCTTCATCCTCGGTGTTGTCTTAGAATGGCCGCTGGTCAAGGGAGAGAGTTCATGTTTCCAGGCTGGCTGCTGATCGCCGTCTCGCTGTGCTACATCGCCATCCTGTTTCTCATCGCCTGGCGTGGCGATCGCCATGCACGTCGGCACGGCCCGGCCAACCGACGACCGGTCATCTACAGCCTGGCGCTGGCCATCTATTTCACCTCCTGGACCTACTACGGCGCCGTCGGCCAGGCCGCCACGTCGGGCTGGTCGTTCGCCAGCATCTTCATCGGCCCATTGCTGACCTTCCTGCTGTTCTGGCCAGTGCTGGCCAAGATGATTCGCGTCGCCAAACGACAGAACGTCACCTCGATCGCCGACTTCATCGCCTCGCGCTATGGCAAGACCCAGTCACTGGCGGCCTTCGCCAGTCTGGTGGCGCTGGTCGGCACCTTGCCCTACATCGCCTTGCAGTTGAAGGCCGTGTCCGCCGCCTTCACGGTGTTGACCGCTTCGACGGACATGACCCGCACGCCGCTATTCGCCGATACCGCCTTCTACGTCGCCGCAGTCATGGCGCTGTTCGCGATTCTGTTCGGCACCCGGCATACCGACGCCACCGAACATCACGAGGGCCTGATCCAGGCCATCGCCTTCGAGTCGATAGTCAAGCTGAGCGCCTTCATGGCGCTGGGTGCCTATGTCACCTGGGGGGTGTTCGACGGCATGGGCGATATGCTGACCCGCGCCGACGATTTTCTGCAGCTCCAGCGCCAGCTCACCGAACAGGATTTCGGCCAGAGCTTCTGGGCCCAGACCCTGCTCGCCATGCTGGCGATCTTCTGCCTGCCGCGCCAGTTCCACGTCACCGTGGTCGAGAACACCCACAGCGACGACGCCGCACGCGCACGCTGGCTGTTTCCCCTCTACCTGGTGGCCTTCGGCATCTTCGTGCTGCCGCTGGCCGCCGCCGGGCTGACGCTGTTCCCCGACGGCAGCGTCGAGCCCGATACCTTCGTGCTGGCATTGCCTATCGCCTTCGACAACCCGTTATTGACGCTTTCCACCTTCATCGGCGGCTTTTCGGCGGCCACCGGCATGGTCATCGTCGCCACCGTCGCGGTGTCGATCATGGTCTCCAACGAGATCGTCATTCCGCTGCTGTTCCGGCTGCGCTGGTTCGACACCAAGGCCCGCGACTACGGCCGTCTGGTGCTGCGGGCGCGGCGCGTGACCATCGTGGTGATCCTGGCGCTGGCCTACGTGTTCTATCAGTTGATCGCCGAGTTCAGCTCGCTGGCCTCGACCGGGATGCTGTCGTTTGCCGCCGCGGCGCAGTTCGCCCCGGCGCTGCTCGGCGGACTCTACTGGAAGCGCGGCAACCGCCTCGGGGTGATCGCCGGGATGAACGTGGGCTTCGCGATCTGGGCCTACACCCTGCTGCTGCCGGCACTGATCAATGCCGGCGTGGTGCCCGGCGGCTGGCTCGCCAACGGTCCGCTGGGTATCGAGTGGCTGGCCCCCGACCGGCTGTTCTCACTGAATATCGGCAGTCCCTTCACCCATGGGGTGATGCTGTCGCTGGGGCTCAACCTGTTCTGCTATATCTTCGTCTCGCAGGTCACGCCGCAGCGGGTGGTCGAACGCATTCAGGCCTCGCTGTTCGTCGACAGCGTCGAGACCCGCCAGACCTCGATCAACCGGCCCTGGACCGGCGCCACCACGGTGGGCGATCTCAAGGTGCTGTGCGAGCGTTTCCTGGGCGCCGGCCAGGTCGAGCGCGCCTTCGACGACTACGCGCTGCGCAATGGCCAGACCCTGGATCACAATACCCGCGCCTCGATCGACGTGATCCAGTTCACCGAGCGCTTCCTGGCCTCGGTGCTCGGCGCCTCCTCGGCGCGCATCGTCGTCAATTCAGCGCTGCAGGGCCGCGGCATCGGCATCTCGGACGTCATTTCGATCGTCGACGAGGCCTCGCAGGTTCTCGAATTCAACCGCGCGCTGCTGCAGGCGACCATCGAGAACATCAACCAGGGCATCAGCGTGGTCGACCAGAACCTGCGCCTGGTGGTGTGGAACCAGCGCTACCTGGAACTGTTCCGCTTTCCCGACCACCTGATCCGGGTCGGCGCACCGTTCGACAAAGTGCTGCGCTACAACGCCCTGAATGGCGAATACGGCCCCGGCGACCCCGAGGAGCACGTCGAACTGCTGATGGACAACATCCGCCAGGGCCATCCGCACCGCTACGTGCGCTATCGCCAGGACGGTAGCGTGCTCGAGGTGCAAGGTAACCCGATGCCCGGCGGCGGTTTCGTCTATACCTATCAGGACATCACCCAGCAGAAGCGCACCGAGGAAGCGCTGATCCGCTCCGAGAACAACATCCGCATCTACACCGACAACGTACCGGCGTTGATCGCCTACTTCGACAAGGAATGCCGTTACCTCTTCACCAACCGCGCCTATGAGCAGGTCTTCAAGGTCGATCGCAACGCGGTGATCGGCGAGCGCGTCGACAATGTGATCTCTCCCGCCGTGGCTCGCGAGCGCATGCCATGGATGCACCGTGCGCTGGACGGCGAGCGGGTCAGCTTCGAGGTCTCGCTGGACGACGATGGCGGCACCCGCTACCTGCTGGTCACCTATACGCCGCACTTCGGCGACAGCGGCGGAATACTCGGCTTCTTCGCGCTCTATCAGGACATCACCGAGCGCCGGCTGGCCGAGATCGCCCTCAAGGAGACCAACGAGAACCTCGAGGAGCGCGTGCGCGAGCGCACCCAGGCGCTGTCGGAGGCCAACGCCGCGCTGCGCCAGGAAAACCGCGTCCGCGCCGAAGCCGAGCAGGCGCTGCGCCAGGCCAAGCAAGTCGCCGAGGACGCCAACACCTCGAAGACCCGCTTTCTGGCCGCCGCCAGCCACGACCTGCTGCAACCGCTCAACGCCGCACGACTGTTCACTTCGGCGCTGTCGCAGGAACAACTGTCCAGCGATCACTCGCGAACCCTCGGGCATATCGACAATTCACTGCAGACCGCCGAGGAGCTGCTCAGCACCCTGCTCGATATTTCCAAGCTCGACGCCGGTGCCCTGACACCGCGCCGCAGCCACTTCGCACTGGCCGACATCTTCCGCCCGCTGCGTGCCGAATTCGAAGTGATGGCCGACGAACGCGGCCTCGACCTGGTCGTCGTCCCCACCGCCCGATGGATCGACAGCGACGCCCAGATGCTGCGGCGCATCGTGCAGAACTTTCTCTCCAACGCGCTGCGCTACACTCAGCACGGCCGCGTGCTGCTGGGCTGCCGGCACCGCGCCGGGCGGCTGTCGATCCAGGTCTGGGACACCGGCCCGGGGATCCCCGAATCCAAGCAGGCCGAGATCTTCCAGGAGTTCCGGCGTCTCGATCAGGCCTCGCGTCACAAGGAAAGCGAAAGGGGCCTGGGGCTGGGGCTGTCGATCGCCGATCGCATGAGCCGCGTGCTCGATCATCCGCTCAAGGTTCGCTCCTGGGAGGGCGTGGGCACGGTGTTCTCCGTCGACGTACCGACAGTCAGCGCCCAGCAGGTGGCCAGAGCCAGCGAAGAGCCCTCCAATAGCCGCACCAGCAACAAGCTCAAGGGCGCGCGTATCCTGTGCATCGACAACGAAACGCTGATCCTCGAAGGCATGAAGGCGATGCTGACCGGCTGGGGATGCGAGGTGCTCACCGCCACCTCGATCGGTGGCGCCAAATCGGTACTGCGCCACCTCGACGGCGATCCCGACGCGATCCTCGCCGACTATCATCTCGACAACGAGGTCACCGGCTTGATGGCCCTCGAGACGTTGCTCGAGCGCTGTCGCGGGCCGGTACCGGGGATCGTGATCACCGCCGATCGCACCGAGGAGGTCGCCGAGGAGATCAAGCGCGGCGGCTATCAGCTGCTGCTGAAACCGGTGCGCCCCGCCGCGCTGCGCGCGCTGCTGACGCGAACCCTGCAGGCCAGTCGTGCCACGCGCCAGGAGCACTAGCCGCAGCCCAGCGACTGCCAAACCCATGCCGATAGACGCTACCAATCGGCTTTCTTGTGCATGGCTATTGGACAACGTACAGACGACAAATTAACCTTTAGATCAGTTATTAACTACGGTTAATCAATCATGGGTTAATCGATCATGGATGTCAGTCACTGAGAGCTCGCATGATGCTGCAATCGATCTCCGACAATGCGATCCGCGACAAGGCGGCCTTCGCGCTGCGCGGCAAGCGCCGTCGCTGGGGCTGGACGGCGTTCTTCGGTCCCGCACTGATCGCCGCCGTGGCCTACATCGACCCCGGCAACTTCGCCACCAATATCGAAGCCGGTTCGCGCTATGGCTACGCCCTGTTGTGGGTCGTGCTGACCGCCAACCTGATGGCAATGCTGATCCAGACGCTGTCGGCGCGTCTGGGGCTGGCTACCGGCCGCAACCTGCCGCAGGTCATCCGCGAGCGCTACCCACGGCCGCTGGTGTGGTTCTACTGGGTCCAGGCGGAAGTCGTGGCCATCGCCACCGACCTCGCCGAGTTCCTCGGCGCGGCGCTGGCTTTCAATCTGCTGTTCGGCCTGTCATTGATGGAGGGCGCGCTGCTGACCGGAGCGATCACCTACCTGGCCCTGCACCTGCATCGCTACGGCTTCCGACTGATGGAAATCCTCATCGGCTCGATGATTCTCGCCATCGCCGCGGGTTTCCTGCTTGAAATGCTGCTCAGTCGACCGGCCGTCGAGCCGCTGCTCAAGGGCTTGCTGATTCCCGGCTTTCCGGACGGCTATTCGCTCTATCTGGCGGCAGGGATACTCGGCGCGACCATCATGCCGCATGTCATCTACCTGCATTCGGCGCTGTCGCAGGACCGCATCCGGGTCACCGACGACAGTCAGCGCCGGCGGCTGATGAAGTACTATCGTCTCGACGTGATCATCGGCATGGCGATCGCCGGACTGGTCAACCTGAGCATGCTGGCGATGGCCGCCGCGGTATTCCACGCTCAGGGGCGTGTCGACATCGCCACCATCAGCGACAGCTACAAGCTGCTCGCGCCGATGATGGGGCAGGCCACCGCCAGCCATATCTTCGGTGCGGCGTTGCTGCTGGCCGGTCTGTCCTCGTCGATCGTCGGCACCCTGTCGGGCCAGGTAATCATGCAGGGATTCGTCAACTTCACGATCCCGATCTGGTTACGGCGCCTGATCACCATGCTGCCGGCGCTGGTGGTAATCATGCTCGGCGTCTCCGAACAGAAGGCGCTGGTCGCCAGTCAGGTAATTCTCAGTTTCGGCATCCCCTTCGCGCTGGTGCCTCTGTTATGCTTTACGGCCAATCGCAAGGTCATGGGCAATCTGGTCAACCACAAGGCCGTGACCCTGATCGGAGGCGTCATCTGTACACTGATCATTGGCCTCAACGCCTACGTGCTGTTTTTCACTCTCGCGGGTTAACCGAACCAGGTTGCGAATGAACTCACTGCCAAAACATGAATATTTCAAGCGCGTGCGGCAGGACCATCAGACTGAACTGGTCGAGGACTACGTGGAGGAAATCGCCCACCTGCATGCCAAACTCGGCGAGGCGCGCGCCAGCGATCTCGCCGAGTGCTTCGGGGTCAGCGCAGCCGCGGTATCCAAGGTGGTCGCCAAGCTCAAGCGCGACGGCCTGGCCATCGCCCGCCCCTATCGCGGCATCTTTCTCACCGCCCAGGGCGAGGGGCTGGCCGAACGCGTCGCCCAGCGCCATCGCGTGGTGCTCGACACACTATGCGCGCTGGGCGTCCCCGAGGACGTCGCCCGCGCCGACTCCGAAGGCATCGAGCATCACTGCAGCGAGGAGACGGTGGCCGCGATGCGCGAATTCCTCGAACGCCAACGCTGATTACCAGTCGCTGCGCCGGACAAATCGGTGACGCACAATGTAAGAAGCCGCCCCGCATGACTGCAGGGCGGCTTCTTACGTTTTCAGGAGGCTTTTAGCGCACCGCTCAGGCCACTCGCGGACTCAGGATTCGACCTTGGGCGGTTCGACCTCGAGCTTCTGCGCGGCGATCACCGCCTGGGTGCGCGAATGCACGCCGAGCTTGCGCAGAATCGCCGTGACATGCGCCTTGATGGTCGCTTCCGAGACGCTGAGCTCGTAGGCGATCTGCTTGTTGAGCAGCCCTTCGGTGAGCATGTTGAGCACGCGAAACTGCTGGGGGGTCAGCGAGGCGATCGCTTCGGCGAAGCGGGTGTCCTCTTCGTCGGCCTCACCGAGCACATCGGCCAGCGATTCGGGCAGCCAGATCTCGCCGCCGAGAATCTCGCTGACCGCCGCGGCGATCTCGCTCAACGACGACGACTTGGGAATGAACCCCGAGGCGCCGTAATCGATCGCCCGGCGCACCACGTGCGGCTCGTCGCTGCCCGAGATCACCGCGACCGGGATCTCCGGGGTCTGTCCACGCAACTGGATCAGCCCCGAGAAGCCATGCGCGCCCGGCATGTGCAGGTCGAGCAGAATCAGGTCGGCATCGGGGTGTCGCGTCACCACCTCGGTCGTCGCATCCATGGTGTCGGATTCGACGATCTCGGCCTGCGGCGCGACCTGTCGCAGCGCCTGCGTCAACGCCGCTCGAAACAGCGGGTGATCATCGGCGACGATAAATTTCTGGGCAAAAGCCATTGAGTCTCCTCCGGATCCTCCTGCAGCGAGCCGTCGCGTCGGGCACTTCGCGGCCGGGCCTGTCGCCTAGGGTGCCTGGCATGTTACCCCATGCCTGCGCCGATTCCCAAGCCTCGCGAAGCCCGCTGTCAACGCATGCGATCGGCCATGAAAAAGCCGGCCCTTGAAGACCGGCGAGAGAGGCCAAAAACCGTCGATGAACTGGCGTGCTCCATCCGTTTCGACATTCATCCGTTGAGGCGCTGGCGACTCCGGGTGGCCGACGGCACTGGCTGAACGAGGCTTAGCGGTTGGCGCGATTCTCGATCAGATCCTGGACCACGCTGGGATCGGCCAGGGTACTGGTATCGCCCAGGCCATCGGTCTCGTTGGCGGCGATTTTGCGCAGAATGCGGCGCATGATCTTGCCCGAGCGGGTCTTCGGCAGGCTCGGCGCCCATTGGATCACGTCCGGCGAGGCGATCGGACCGATGTCCTTGCGCACCCACTGGGTCAGTTCCTTCTTGAGCTCGTCGCTGGGCTCGTACTCGTCGCCCAGGGTGACGTAGATGTAAATGCCCTGGCCCTTGATATCATGGGGGTAGCCGACCACCGCGGCCTCGGCCACCGCCTGATGGGCGACCAACGAGGATTCGATCTCGGCGGTGCCCATGCGATGCCCCGAGACGTTGATCACGTCGTCGACACGCCCGGTGATCCAGTAATAGCCGTCCTCGTCGCGGCGGCAGCCGTCGCCGGTGAAATAC
>Ga0114911_1000470_pt1 | contig 26096 bp, 26 predicted proteins | sample MalvireepMed_904_FD_89688 | JGI IMG/M metagenome (GOLD analysis project Ga0114911, IMG submission 89688) | Marine viral communities from the Global Malaspina Expedition - Malaspina viral metaG DeepMed_904 | ecosystem: Environmental > Aquatic > Marine > Oceanic | place: Mediterranean Sea...
CAAAATTGGAACCGATGAAGAAATCGTATTTCCGGTACCTTCCATCGAGCGTACAAACTTATTTGCGTTTTCTCGAAAGTTACGAGAGATCGCATCAACAATGGCTAAACTTCCCTGGTGCATCAGGTAAGCATCCACGTCGTCTTCAGCCCACTGGTTGGCCTGTAACAAGTCGCGTATTGCAGGAGCGACTTTCTGAGCCGCAAAGTTGAATACCTGTCGTCCATTCATTGATAGATGACCATCGCTAACGCATAAATGTTTAGCTCCATTTCCATCAGTCCCAAAACGCACATCCTTAACATGCCACACGGGATCCTCAGCAAGCCATGTAGCCGTAGCTGCGTCACCAAATAACATGGATGTTACTCGGTCATCGTTGTTAATGACTTTTGAATAAGGGTCCGCTGTTACCAGCACAGCATTCTTCAAACCGGAGGCTTGCATTAATCCCTGCACAATAGAAAGACCATAAACATAGCCAGAACAGCCAAGCGACACATCAAATGCAGCAACAGACGTCGGCAAGTCAAGTTTGGTTTGTACAATCGCAGAACAATGAGGTAGTCCAGTACCGTCAGGGTTCTGTGTGACAACCACTAACGCATCAATCGCGTCTTTATTTAACCCGCTCTTATTCATTAGCGCTTCAATGGCATGCACTGCTAAATCGGAAGTATCGGTGCCTTCATCAAGCCGTGGTAAAAACTGACTACCTAGCTTCGAGGTTACAAATTCAGGCGTTTCACCAAAGCGTTCCGCTTGCTTAATATTGTTAACGCCATGTCTGGGAATATAACTGGCTATAGATTTAATGCCTATCATCGGGATCTCCCACTATAAAGCGAATAGAACCGACAGTATCACCATCAACCGTGATAGAGCAGACTGAAAACTTGCCCTTGATGATTCGATTCAAATTGATGCTGACAGTCTTGTAGCTTATCGGCAATGGTCCTAAAAACTCAAGCTGCCCTACTAACCACTTCCCGCTAGATAGCGGAAACAAAGCATTATGTAGCTTTTTGGTCAATGCCACGATAACTTCAATGGCGGATGCTGAGCGCTGCCCGCCCATATGAATCGATTGTTCCTCGTCATCGATTCCAGCCGCCGATACAAGGCTATCTTCATCGTAGTCATATCTCTTTATGGCGGTTTCTCTGGTTTCGACTAACCAACCCGTTTTACTGGAATCAGATTGATGCTCCCATAGTTCAAACACGCCCGAGATAGGTCCGTCCGGTTGTTTCCAAACAACATCGCATTGATGGCTAATAATTTTCTTGAAGACCAACTTAGCAACCCATTCATCACGTTCACACACGTCATTGGTAAGCCAATCATAAAAGTCTGTGCTGTGAAGATACGTTCGACCCCCTTTAAACTGTAAATTCGTTTTCATTAACGTATCCTCCTGGCAGGGTTACCCAAAAAAGTAGCAAGCTGGGGAACATGCTTAAAAATCGCCGCGCCAGCTGCAATAGTCGCGTACTGGCCGATCGTTACGTTATCTCGAACCACAGCGTTAGGAGCCACCTGCACACCTTCATCAATCTTCGCATAACCGCACAAGGTCGTATTAGGTCCAATATCGACATAATCGCCAATCACCACATCATGACCTACATTCGCCCCTGCTCTAATGATCCCGTAGTCGCCAATACGGCTACCGGGTTGCAAGGTGGTGTGCGCACATATCGCGACCCCTTTTCCAATCTCGCAGTCGAACGCTACATTGCATGTTGGGTGCACAAGCGTCACCCAACGGTCTCTGGGTATGTTCAGTGATTTCAGCTTTGCCGCCCGTTCGCGCATTTTTCCAACACTAAGGATCGCAGGAATGAATAGGGTATCCGCAGATAAGGAGCCCCAGTCATCAGGCTTTCCTATGACCTCCCAGTGACCTATCGGAGTTCCCACGTCTAGGTGATCATTAAGAAAGCCGCCGATTTGGTAATCCTCGCCACTCGCTATCAGATCTAAGATAATCTGCGCAACCACCAATCCGTTGCCCGTTCCACCAATAATTGCCACTTTTTTCATGCAAGAGTAACCACAGTTATATTAATTTTTTAATCCAGGGCGGCTCCACGCTCGCTCCTTTCATAATTTGAATAGCGTTAGCCGACATTGTCGAAATACGCTCAGGTGCTTCATCAAGCGCCTGTAAGCTCGCTAATATATCGTTTTCAATCGTATCTCGTATTGCACCTAGCGAAACCGCTGCGTTTCTTTTGGCCAGGCTTAATGCTTGTTCCGCTTGGTTATCGGCGATGACCGTCATAATACTCGGCAAGCCTAACTTACATCGTTCCCAAGCCATGGTTCCTGCGGCGCCAATCGCAAGGTCGGCGTCAGCCATAAGTTTAGCCATATGATCGGTTTGCACCCAACACTTAAAGCCATATTGGTAACACATGCGCTCAATTTGCTGTTTAAACGGGTGAATCGCTCCAATGACCACGTTCACATCACTATTTATATGTCGTTGTTCGAGCCAACGCCGAGTTGCACGGCAAGCTTTAGTAGTCATATTATCTTTATCCACGCCACCGAAACAGATCAGCAAATTACTTACTGTTCCTGACCGTACCTTTGTTTCCAGCTTGCTAAATTCTTCACGCAAGAGGAAGAACTGCGGCCCTACAAATGTCTCGGCATACGCGGGGATATGATGATTCCATTTTTTTTCAACATCATCCACTAAGTTTGGATCCAGCAAGATATCACTATCTACTTTACGATCTGACAGGCCGTCAATAATCATAACCTTTGCATCAAGAGATTGTTTGATAAGTCGGTGCCACTTCTCTGTTAACGAAAAATGGTCAACCACTACCCAGTCAATAGCGTTTATTAATGACGCTTTTCGCAGCAAAGTAAGAACTTCATTGGCATCGTCTTCTTCAGTACCTCTCAGCCAACTTGCATGGGGGCACCAGTTTGCGCCCTCGCTTGGCGAGTTTATTTCGTCCTGGTCTATCGGCAGCACTGTAAACCCTTTTTTATCGATAAGATCAATACAGTGGCCAGAATGTTGTTTAGACGCGAAGTAAACATTCACGTTGTGAGAGCGCAGAACTTCCGCAATCGAAAGGCAACGCATTACATGCCCTGACCCGATATGGTGCCCACTATCAACTCTAAATAGAACGCTCACGGCTTTACCTACGATTGCTTTTCTAATGCGGAAAAAACAATTTCTGCTGTTTCCCAGTCCTCTGGCGTATCGATATCATGTACTCGATAGCGAGGAAGAAGAAACGCAGACGCATGTTCGGAAAACATTGGCGCACCGCTTAAAAATGCTTCGCTTTTACCCCAATAGAATTGGCCTGCGTCGTGGAATGCCTCAATTAAATCCTGAGAGCGGCTACTAAACTTGGACTCATCAAACATGGCGATATCACCAGCATCATCAAAATAAAATGCGCGTTGAATCGGATATGCAAATGAAGTGGCTGAAAAACAGAAATCCTTATCCGAATTATTCAATTGGATCCATGCATCTTTTAGGATCGTTCCAGTCACAAACGGTGAAGTTGCATATAAACAACAACAATGACTAATCTCATAGTCATTATCTTTTAACCATTCTAAGGCATGATTAATCACCACTCTGGTCGGAGCGTAATCATCCGCCAGCTCTTGAGGGCGCATAAACGGAACCCACGCGCCGCTTTTTACTGCAAGGTCTGCAATCTCTTGATCATCCGTTGAGACCAAAACTTTATCAAACACTCCGGAAGCAATTGCTGCCTCAATCGCACGAATCAGCATAGGCTTTCCGCAAAAGTTTTTTATGTTCTTACGAGGAATTCTCTTACTACCACTACGTGCGGGAATAATTGCAATTTTCATAACGAAAGCGCCTCTTTTAACGCCGACACCACTTTCGACTGCTCCCTCGAAGTGAAGTTGGGATACATGGGCAGGCTGATGGCTTCGCGGTAATAGTTCATCGCCTCCGGAAAGTCTTCAGCTTCAAATCCAAACTGCTGATAATACGGTTGAGTATGAACTGGAATATAGTGGAGGTTCACGCCTGTACCTTGCTCACGAAGTGATTCAAAGACCTTACGGTGGCTAACCGATATCTCCGGCAAGTTCAGACGAATAACATACAAGTGCAGGCCGGAATAACTGTCCGGATGTTGCCACGGTAAGGTTACCGGTAAGTTCTCTAATAGCTGGTTGTAGCGCGCAGCAATTTTATGTCGGCGCGCTACGTATTCGTCAAGGCGCCCTAACTGGCTTAAGCCCAGTGCCGCCTGAAGCTCGGTCATACGGTAATTAAAACCCAGCCCAACCTGCTGGTAATACCAAGGGCCGTCAGGCTCGTGCGTCATCTTCTCTGGTTCGCGGGTAATTCCGTGGCTTCTCAATAAATTCATTTTATCGGCTAGAGCATCGCTGTTGGTCAGTGCCATGCCGCCCTCTGCAGTGGTTATAATTTTAACCGGATGGAAACTGAATACAGTTATGTCACTATAGCGCCCGTTGCCGATGTACTCATTCTGGTATTGGCCACCAATTGCATGGGAGGCATCTTCAATGACTTTCACGCTGTATTTATCCGCCAACGCCTTTATAGGCTGCATGTCACAGGGTTGGCCGCACAAATGCACAGCCACCAACACTTTAGGCAACCGATTCTCAGCAGAAGCTTGTTTAAGTTTTAACTCCAGAGCACTGACACTGATATTATAAGTGGCAGGATCAATATCGACAAAATCCACACGCGCGCCGCAGTACAGGCCACAATTAGCCGAAGCCACAAAGGTTACCGGTGTGGTCCACAACCAGTCACCTTCCCCCAGACCGAGAGCTAAACAGGCAATATGCAGCGCAGAAGTGGCACTATTAACGGCTAAAGCGTGTTTTACACCCACCTTTTGGGATATGGCAGATTCAAACGCCGGCACTTTAGGACCTTGGGTCAAAAAATCCGAAGTTAGTACTTCGACAACCGCGTCAATATCACTTTGCTGAATGTCTTGCTTGCCGTAGGGTATCATCAGATTTTTCCAATCTGTTCGTAGTTTGTGTTCAACCAGCTTAGTAGCTGTTCGTCGGTCATCCATTCCTGGTTATTGTCACTGGAGTAAATGAACCCATCCGGCACTTTTTGGCCATCTTTAATTCGGTTGGCGTCTTTATCCCAGTTATGGATAGCTGGCAGAATTTTAAAATGCTCTGGATACTCGTAAGTGTAAGGCGCATCTTCAAAGCCAATCATCTGCTCATGCAGCTTTTCACCAGGGCGGATACCCACGACTTCCTGTTCCGCTTTCGGAGCCACGACACGAGCTACATCAGTGACTTTCATCGACGGAATTTTCTTCACGTAAATTTCGCCGCCAACCATGTCTTCAAACGCATGCCAGACCAGTTCAACCCCCTGTTCTAATGAAATCATAAAACGGGTCATGCGGTCATCCGTTATTGGCAACGTCCCTTTGTCACGGATGGACATGAAGAATGGAATGACCGAACCGCGTGAGCCCATAACGTTACCGTAACGTACAACAGAGAATCGAGTCGGACAGGGGCCTGCGTAATGATTCCCCGCGACGAATAACTTATCAGAAGCAAGTTTTGTCGCTCCATATAAATTAACAGGACTACTCGCTTTGTCGGTCGACAGCGCCACGACGTTCTTTACGCCTTTATCTATGCACGCATCAACTAAGTTCATAGCACCATTAATATTGGTCTTGATACATTCAAACGGATTGTATTCGGCTACCGGTACAATTTTAGTGGCTGCGGCGTGTACAACATAGTCAACGCCATCCAGGGCTCGATAAAGTCGGTCTTTATCCCGGACATCACCAATGAAAAACCGAACTCTCTTATCACCCTCGAACAGCTTTGCCATTTCCCACTGTTTCATCTCATCCCGAGAAAAAATGATGATTTTCTTCGGGTTATACTTTTCCAGGGTCATAGGAATAAACTTATGCCCGAAAGAGCCGGTACCACCTGTGACTAAAATGGTTGAGTTTCTGAACATACTATACCCTCTCCCGAGCCTATATAACTAAAAGGAAGTAAAAGCCCATAAGCAATTTTCAGGCCATGTCAAAAAACCGTCAGAGCTCATTTCAAAAAGGACGGTTCCATATCACTATTATTTTTTGTACGACATAGTGCACTTTTCTATCCAGGAGGTTTTTAAATCAGCTTGAGCTTCGTGTAAAAAGTTAATCCACGTTTTTAATCCAGTCCGAAAGCTTGCAACACAATCATCTTCATCATTGTCATTAAAAAGTATGGAAATTAATGGGCAGTGAAAATATAACAACTCACCTTCCAAAATATAATGTAAATGAGAGTAACGTGTATTTCGGTGAGTATATAAGTAACGAGACTGCCTACGTAAATTGTCTAACGCCTGAGCACGATTAGATACAGGCTCATTCGCTATTGATAGCAAGTGAGAACAAATTTCATCGTATTTTTCAAATTCCATATATTTTTCGAAATTTTGAAATTTAAAAAAATCAAATATATTCTCTTTTATAAAAGTGACGATCTGCTTTTTGTCGCACCCCTGCTCCTCTGATAAAACGTGCTCGGACTTTAAAGGCAATGCGTTATTGATTTTTGCACCATCGCCAACGTTATAACAGGTAACTTTTTTAAACTGCGCCCCTCCCAGAAGACGCCCCATTTGCTGGCAAGACATAGCGAGCAAGTTTGTCGCCATAACGGTGCCACCTAGATTTCCTTCTAGTTCATGTCCTGCATTTTGAGCCTTAAACTGATCTTTGAAAGCACCCTTATAGTAGTCTGAGTCGCTTGCATGGTGTCGACCATCTGGTGAATACCCATTATCAACACCAAATAGATAAATTTCTTTAAACCCCATATGGAGGGTATAACTCAGTGCGGTATTAGACACTAGCGGATTACAAAAAGGCAAAAATGTTAAAGGTTTGGCAGCTTCGGACAATAAGGCATAGTTTAGTAAATCTCCGCCTGCATCAATGCCTTTGCCTGACATCCCAACCCAGTCATATAAAGATACAACATCAGGATAAACCAGATTCATAGTTAATAGATTTAACCGCTTATACTGCTCCACTGGCAAAGTGTCGATAAGGGCATCATAGGTGTTTTTAGGTCGTTCTATTAATGTATGGAAATCAGGCAAAATATCATTTTTAAGCAACGTCTGTAATGCGGTTCCTGCTGCAATAATCAATGCTCTATTTTGGTTTTCTCTTATGAAATCAATAGAATCATCAAGCGAAGGACCATTACCGACAATATAAACAGGATAGTTTTCATAACGATTTATTTTACTCGCTCCCATTTTCATTAAGTTCATACCACTACTAGCGTTTTGAACCGTATGAGCAATTGCCGTTGTCGCGTCATTGTAAAAACCATAACCGCTATGCATCTCAAATAGACGCTGATAAAACTGCTTAATCAGCTCGCCTGTACTTTTAGATGGGTAATGCTGGTAACAAAAACATTTAGTTAAAGAAAAAGCACCAATGTCTTGAGAGACTCTGTAGAGATCATCAATAAATGTCTGATAAGAAGCACCTAGCTGAAAAATCAGTACTCCATGCTGCTCATCCACGTGCTCAATAATTGACTTCCAGTCAGTGCAATAAAGACTGCAATAAAAATTTTCAAAGCTTGGCTCAATCAAATAAATGTAATCAAACTGAACTTTGTTTAATAAAATTGGAAGGTGATAGCCTAGCCCGATACCAAAAATGATTGCTGTAGGGAACCGTTCTGGTAAAACTTTTAACGGTTCATAGTTTCCGGAGTCTTTTACGGCAATTCCCAGCTGCTTTAAGTGCCGTGCATGCAAACGCTCATCGTCACTGGATATGGCAGCATAATTAGTGAAGTTAATATGGTTAACAACGGGCTTTTCTAAATGTTTTTCAACTTGCGAAGTCACCTGAGCAATAGGGTCATTACCATAAAGTGCCACACCCGTTTTGTGTTCGCGGATATTTCCATGGCCGGTTTTTGTCACAAACAACTCAAGCGGATTCTCAGACTGAAATTCTTCAATGCTCTTGGCTATATTCGGGTAGAAGGTTTTGAATGCGTCGAGATTTGACTGAAACCTTTGCTCAGCTTCTTGAGCGAATTGTTTCTCGCGCTCTACGTGGGACTCTGAAGCTTCAAGCCCCTGCATAAGTTGAGCGATTTGTTCTTGTATTTTATCCATGGTGTGTACCGCGTTAATTCATTACACACCACTATATCCTGACTTAGAGCTGCGACTCAAGCCCCATGGTCATCCTGTATTGTCTTGGTACTCTTTCACTGACCGCCGCCCTTTGGTGAGCTTTTTAAGACCTTCTTGAATGACCGCTTTTTGTTGATTTGCCTCTTTTTCATAGGAACTGAGTATATCGCTTACAGCACTCAGCTTTTTGCCTTTTTCTTCTGAAGTACTCTCGCTGTCAGACAGTACTTCATCAACTCGTTTACGAAGCTTCAGGAATAACCTTTCAATATTGGCCTGATCCATCTGCTCCGTATCAAGCTCGCCTTTTATCAAGACTAATAACTGCTCAAGTGACTGAGACATTAAGCACCAACTGCAGAAGCCTGAACTGACTGAGACTCTGCTTCTTCCCGCGCTGACATAGGGATAGCGTCCCATGACGATTTTATTTGCGACAATAAACTATGAACTTCTGTCAGTTTTTCTAGATCATTATTACGCGATACGTCTGCCAATGTCTCATTCATATATAAATACAACTGACCCAGATTATCAGCCACATCCCCGCCCAAATCACTATTTAAGCTGGTTCTTAGTGACTCAATAATATTAGACGCCTTACTGATGTGCTGGCCTTTTTTCTCAAAGTCTTTACGTTCAATAGCACCCTTTGCGTAATTCAAATTATCCAGGGCTCCTGTCATTAACAGTTGAATAAGCTGATACGGATCCGCGCCTGCAACACGTTCTCTTAACGAATTTTGGGTATAACCTTTTAACTTTTTATTCATTCTCTGCACCTCAATACCAATACCTAACAGCGAATTTAATTTTTACCACCACCAAAGCCTGGTAAGTTACCTAACTGAGCCGATAGAAAACTTTGTGTGCTTTGCATTTGAGCTAACATCACATCCAATCCTGAATATTTCTCACGTAATCTCGTTTCCATCTGCTCCATGCGATATGTATGATCTAAACGATCTTCTTCAAGACCTCGGAGGCGTTCGTTTAGTGATTCTTCTCGAAAAGTAATAGACCCTTTCGACTCAATGTAATTATCCATTAAATTTTCAAAGCGGCTGGCAATGCCGCTTTCATTGGAAAAAATTTTACCAAATGCATTAAAATCTTCGTCCATGGCCTCATTCACGCTGCGAACTAAATTATCTTTCTCTAGCTTTCCTTCTTTATTTAAGCTTAAACCAACGTCAAATAAACTTGAAAAATCACCCGCACCATCGACGGTACTGGTTAATACATTAACCATCTGATTTTTTAAGCCTCGCATTGTAGAGTCAGCGTTTAAAACGGCTGATTTGCCCGTTTCAGGGTCAAAGGCGGTTGCTTGATCCATAATATCGACAACCCCATTATAAGCTTTTACGAACTCATCAATTAACTTTGTAACACCTTCCCTGTCGCGCTCTATATCGACTTGCGCCGTTTCATTATTTTCACTTTCTTTTTCGGCTGTAATTGTCGAGCCTTGAATAACATCAGTAAAAGTATTCGTGCTGCTTGTGGCCAAAATACCATCTATTTCTATTTGCGCGTCTGTAGCCTTATCATTCTCCGCAATTGCCATGCCACCAGCGCCGCCGCCAAACGCTTGAGTTGATAAAGCATCAAACTCATCATTATCATTAGTTACGGTCAAATCATTACCAACACCAGAAACATCGGAATTAAACACGAGTTTAGCTTCGGTGCCTGTATTAATTATATTTGCTGTAACACCAAAATTATCAGCTGAATCATTAATCTGCCGGCGTATATCTTCAAGTGTTGAATCTGCGGCAATAGTCAAATCGAAACTTTTGTCTCCCGCAGCAAAGCTTAAGGTGCCTTCAGCCGTATTAACAACTTGATCAGAAGACGCAAAAGAGCCGCCAGCGGATACCGCTCGTGAACCTTTTGCCAGTTGCAATACCTCTACAGCGAACGAGCCGCTGCTCGAATCGTCATTACTTGAGAAGCTAATCAGCTCACCTGATTCCGGTTGAGTTAATTTAGCGACTCGCTTATCAAATAAATCACTGTCACTCAGCTTATTCACAACATCGTCGAACTTCGATAATGCCGATTTCACTGCCCCCAAAGCCGACAGTTCAGTCGTGTACTGCGACTCCTGACGCTTGAATTGTGCTTGCTTGGGCTCGTCAGTTGCCTGCAAAGTCGATGAAATAATCGACTCTAGATCTAAACCTGAACCTACACCCGCAGAGGTAAATAACGGCATATCAATGCTCCTTACACTTGCTTGTCAAACAAAAAGCCTGACGCTTTAGTGTTATTATCGGCGACATCGTCCAAAGCTTTAGCCAGTTTTACGGCAAGCTCTGACGGAATTTGACGGATCATTTCCCCGCTGTCTTTGTCCATAACTTTAACCACAGGCGGGTCGCCTCGCTCATCAAACACAAATTGCAAACTCGTATTTCTAATCGCACCTGAATCATTCATGCTGTCAATCAGCTCGGAAACTGATTCAGGTTCGGACTCCTGCTGAATACTTTGTTGTTTCTCTTTGACTTCTTCAACTGCAGAGATAACTTGCTCTCGCTGAGCTTTCACAGCATCCTGCCGATTACCAGCTTCAGGTCGCGACGAGTTTAACGCAGCGTCCATACGGAACTCCATTGATAGGTCGGCCATAAGAGTCACCTTTTCCTCATTTTAAATGATTAGTTCTTTCCATATGATCTATCGGCTAGTTATTAAACAAACTTTAACCTTTTTTCTAACTTTCTACAAAAAAACATAAAAAAACCGGACTCCCCGTAAAGGGAGCCCGGTTTCTAAGTAACTTTTTTAAAAGTTAAATTAGCCCAGAAGCTGTAATGCTGCCTGTGGACGCTGGTTAGCCTGCGCCAAAATTGTCTGTGATGCCTGCTGCAGGATCTGAGCCTGAGTCAGCTTCGCTGTCTCTGCAGCAAAGTCAGCGTCTTTAATACGTGATTTCGCTTCACTCAGGTTTTCGGAAACATTCCCCTGGTTACGAATGGTTGACTGGAAGCGGTTTTGAGTCGCACCCAATTCGGCACGCTTTTTATCAACAACCGCTATCAAGCTATCCATACCGGCAAGCACCGCTTGCGCGTCTTCTTGAGTATCTACTGAAATACCGTCAGATGAAAAGACATCCGCAAAAGAAAGACCTGCAGAAGCATACTCAGCAAGAGTAGGACCAGCAGAACCCATAGCGGAAGCGAAATCCACTGTTGTACCATAGTTCTCTGCAAGCGTCTTACCAGTTACACCCGAAGCTAAAGATGCGATACCCGATAAGGTAAACCCACCCACGCCAGCAGCAAAAGAGTTTGCAGTGCCACCGATACTCTTCATCGTAAAATCAATGGTTTGGTTTGCATCTGCACCAACCTGGAACTTCGCTTCATAAGAACCGTCCAGCAGGTTCTGACCACCGAAGGTCGTGTCCTTCGCAATACGATTAACCTCTGACATAAGAGTCCGTATTTCTTCCTGAATTGATTCACGGTCTTCCTCGGTATTAGAGCCGTTCGCTGCCTGCTGAGCCAAAGTACGTACACGCTGGAACGTATTAGTGACTTCATCTAATGCACCTTCAGCTGTTTGCGCCAGAGAGATACCGTCATTCGCGTTACGGTTACCCTGGTTCAAACCCTGAACCTGTGAATCAAGACGGTTTGAAATTTGTAAGCCCGCAGCGTCATCAGATGCACTGTTGATACGGAAGCCTGACGACAAACGTTCGAATGCCTGGTCAAGCGAGTTACCTGAGTTAATCAGCTGACGCTGTGCGTTCAGTGAGCTGACGTTAGTGTTTACATATAGTGCCATGGTATTGCTCCTCAGTTTCTAGCCTAAGCTTGGATTCAATTGTTGTTGCCAAGCCGGAGGAAGTATTTGGCTTTGTGTTTCGCCGGGTTAAAGTTTCCTCTCACAAAGGGTATCGGCGGGGATTTGGGGAGCTTTAGGATTTTTTTGAAAAATTTTGAATTTTTTATGTGGACTAGATATTTGTTGTGTAGCCTGACGTTTACGTCAGGATGGGTATATGACCTGACATAAATGTCAGGCTACAACAAATTACAAGTAGTCGAATAAACTCAAACGGCTAACCCGGCTAAACACCTGTTGGGCAGCAGAGTAAATCGTCTCATTTTTAATTAAATCAGTCATTGCTGTTGAGTAATCAACATCAGCAATATCAGCCCGAGCCTTTTTATTAATAATTTCGATATCGGCATTACTCAACTTAGAGCTCTCTAAAACATTCAGACGAGCCCCAACTTTAGCCTGAGTATCGGTAAGGCTTGAAATGGCATCATCGAACGCAGTCAATGAAGAAGCTATCTCTTCTCTGAAAAAGTCTTTCCCTTCAGGGCCTGAGTTTTCCAGCGCATCTGCTAAATCGCCTACCTGGGTTAATAAGTTCCTCGACACCGGCTCGCCAATACTAAAGTTGATGGTATCGCCGTTAACAACACTGCCCGAAGTTTCTATTTCAATACCGTTATAAGCGATGGTGTCACCTGGGTTATAAGGAACTGCAGTTTGTACTACGTTGCCTCCGCCATCCAGAACATCGTATGTACCAGCGCCAAACTGTATACTTGCAGATTGAGTATCGGTGTTCCCTGCATCCCAATAAGCTGCAAGGGCATCTCTATCAGGTGCTTTAAGCCCTTCAACTAAATTATCCCCAGCAGTAAAGTCAATATCCACGCGCTTTGACAGGCTACCAAAAGCTTTACTTCCAGGGTCACCCGCAGGAAGATAGAGACTGGGTGATAATTGAATTTCTCTCTGCCCGTCATCGCTCCGATAAGCATAAGACTCTAAAGCATTATTGTATTCCATTGGCTGAATGCGGTTTTGATAGCCCGCAAAGATATATTCGCCCGCCTCATCTTGCGCATTAGTGAAGTCAAATAACGCTTTTTCAATATTACGAAGTTCAAGGGCTATTGCCTCTCTATTTTCAGCTGACAGACTGCCATTACCTGCATTCACGGCTAACTTCCGCGCTCGTTGAGTAAAGTCCACCATACTGGACAGCACGCTGTCTTCACGCCGAAGGTTATTCTCCAACGTGACTGAGTTACGATCAAATTGCTCGTTCTGCGCCAGCTTCTCGTCCAAAGCTAGCACTTGCGAGTTACCGATTGGATCATCTGCCGGGCTCAGAATACGAGTTTGCTTAGTCAACATTTGCTGCACTCTATCAACCCTTTCCTGCGAAGTTGTCAGGCTGTCCTGAGCTCTTTGGTAAAATAAACTGGTACTTAATCTCATCTTATCTCACCTCTTTAACCTAATGAGCGCAGCAGCGTGTCGAAAATAGTTTGCGATGTCGTAATAATGCGTGCCGACGCAGTATAAGCCTGTTGATAATGAATTAAACTTACAGCCTCTTCTTCTAAGTTCACACCAGCCTGCGACTCATAAAGAGCTTCAGTTTGTGATCTAATCGCTTCAGCTGAATCACGCAAAACACGATTCTGACTCACTTTACTACCAACGTCCGACACCAAACGGCCATAACTCTCATTAAAGGTCATCGTCGGATCAAAATCTTCCGCTCCGTCACGGCGTACTAACTGTTGACGTTGTAAATCAGACAAATTCTGTCCATTACTGTTGTCATCAAAACCATTGAGGTTATATTCCATCTCATACGAATCGCCTACAGCTGGCTCTCCGACAATGTTAATTTCATAATCCGGCGTCGTCGCAATTGCTGGTGTCGTATTGTCATAAACTTGCTGGATAATGTTATCCATATCGCTAGTGACCAAGTCATCACCAATTTGGTTACCGTTGGCATCGTTTAAACGAAGCGTATATTGATTACCAGTAACAGCTAACACTTCAACCTCTGCTGGCGAGGTAGCCAATAGTCCATCACCGGATGCATTGTAATAATCATCCGGTTCATTTATCTGACTCAGTTCAATGCTTGATGTTCCAGAGTTATCCGGATTATTCCTGACCCGAATCGGACTCGCCAACGCAATATCTTCCGGACGGCGCACCGCCAGGCTAATTTCCGCAGCCGCGCTCTCGGCCGGTTTTGCTAAAAATTTATCTCCCGCATTTGCGGTATTCGCAACATTAAGAGAAACGCCGTAACGAACAATGTCAGCGTTACCCGACCCATCTAACGTACCAGTGACCACTTCAGCTCCGTCTAACGGAACGCCTGTGCTATCAACAGCCACAACTTCGTAATCTGTAGCGCTGGTCATCGTTACCTGTAAGTTTTCTGATGGAAATGATTCGCTATTGCCTTCCAGAACTTTTACGGCGACCTCTGCGTTACCAGTATTCTCTTTATAGGGTAAACCTGGAGCTTCGGTTAGCGACAAGTCAAATAACTTTCGTCCAAGCTGATTATCTAAGTCCATGCCTTTTTGGTTTTGCGTGTTCATGCTGTCAGTAATACGCACTGCCAACTGACCTAAACGCCGTTGAGTCGTCATTAAGGTTTCATCTCTGTACTCAAGGTAGCCACCGACTTGCCCTCCTATCTCACCGACCGGTACCAGAAACTCACTTTTGCTACCACCGCCATGTTCTTTCTCTAACATAAATTCGAGACGTTCAGTATTAGGGTTGTTTCTAACTGCTACTGAGTTAAAACGACCATCCTCAAGTACTAATGGCTGACCATTTTTTAAGTGCACACTTAAGCCGCCGTTATCACGTTCAACAACACTAAACTGAACCAACTCAGCTAACTTCCGTAGCTCCTCATCCCGCTGGTTAAGCAGCGCATTGGTATCACCGTTAGCATTATTACCGCCCTGAGACGCGAAAATTCGCTCATTCAGGCCACCAATATTTTCAGCAATTGAGTTAATGCGGTCTGTCGATAGTTTTATTCGGTCATTAATAATACTTTGTTGATCACTCAAATAACTCGAGAAGTCATTAAATTTTGTGACCATCGCATTAGCGTCAGCCAAAACAAGCTGACGGGCGGTCACTGAACCAGGATCGTTGTTCGCGTCTTGCAGCGTATTAAAGAAGCCCTCAATGCTGGATGATACGTTCGTTGTGCTATCCCCGAGTAAAGTATCAAGCTGCTCCGCCTGCTGCAGATTCGCTTCATAATAGTTGACTTTAGAAATATCGGTACGCAACTGGCGATTAGCAAAGTCATCCATCATTCGTTGCACACGAACACGCTCAAGCCCACCAAACTGACTCTCAGTATACTCAGTGCGCTCACGAACGTAACTGTCCGTATCCGCGTTATTAATGTTTTTACCGGTGGTTTGCAGGCTTTGCTGATGCGCTAATATGCCGTTCTTACCGATATTTAATAAGTCAAAACTCATCAATGACTCTCCAGTTACTCTGTGACCGTTATCGGCACCTAGCGAATATTATTTAGTTTGAACGGCAATTTTTTGCCGCCTGCGGCACCACTAAATTTCTTTATCAACAAAAGCCGGATTGTTTAATACCGACTGAATCTTCTGTGCATACTGAGGATCTGTCGCGTAACCCGCATTTTGCAAAGCTTCCGCATACTGCGCCGGATCATCAGCTACTTGTAAAGCCTGCTGGTAACGCGGATGCTCTTTAATAAAGTCCACATAGTCCTGCAAGCTCTGTTCCACATTGGCATAAGACCGAAACGCTGCGCGCTCTTTGCGGGCCACTTCGCCGTCAAACTCCAGCGTACTCACATGAGACTTATCGCCGCTCCAGCGCGTGTCGGCTTTTATATTGAATAAATTATTGCTGGAACCACCGTGCCGTCCGGGCACCAAACGTTTTCCCCAACCGGTTTCCAACGCAGCCTGCGCCATTAAAACATCAGGGTTCAAACCGGCTTCTTTCGCAATTCGTTCGGCATGAGGTTTTAAAGCCGTAATAAAGCTCTGCGGTGAGTCAAAAGTAGCGTTCCCGTCACTTAGCTTCGCGGTATTAACTCGCTGATTCCCATAATATAAACCTGCGTCAATACCTCCTTGATCACTCAGTTGAGTGCTCATGTCGGCACGGTTCTTCATGCGCGGGTCGTCAAGATTCGCTCCACTACGGTTCATTGACTCTGGAACATAACTGTCATCGCCACCCAGCTGCTTTACCATCAACTCAGCTAAGCCTAAACTTCCCTGGTTAGAGAGCTCTGAGGTCAACTGCTGGTCATACATATCGCGGTACATATTGGTGTAGCGATTATCCAGCAAGCCGTCTTCTTCAAACACAGCATTGGCTTTACGCATACTACCCATGACCATGTTCAGGAATATAGCTTCAAACTGCTGCGCGGCTTCCATCAACGCTTCTTTATCATCGGGTTTAAACGCACGCTTCCGCAGCCCGTCCAGGCTATGGGTATCCATCGCGTGTTGCGCTTGTTTTAGATGAGAGTCTGAAACCGTCATAGCTTAAGCCGCCGTTAAATCACTATCAGCTCGCCGGATAATGCGCCGGCCTGCTTTAATGCTTCCAGCACGGCAATCATGTCGCCCGGGGCGGCACCAATTTGATTCACCGCGCGCACCAAGTCGTTCAATGTCGTGCCGGGCTCGAATACAAACATACGCGCGTCTTCCTGGTTCACATCGATAATCGACTGAGGTGTTATAGCCGTTTCGCCCTGCCCAAATGGGTTTGGCTGGTCGACATTCACATTTTCCGCTATCGTCACCTGCATATTGCCGTGCGCCACGGCTGCCGGCCTCAATTCAACATTCTGACCGACCACAATCGTTCCGGTACGCGAGTTCACAATAATTTTTGCTGACGCAGAAGCCTGCTGCACTTCCAGGTTTTCCAGCGTAGACATATAACTCACTCGCTGGCCTAAATCCCGTGGGGCCCGTACTCTTACCGAGGTTGCGTCAATAGCCTCGGCAGATCCGTCGCCAACTAAACGGTTAATGGTTTCAGCCATGCGTTTCGCTGTGGTGAAATCTGACTGGTGCAAATTAAAAGTGAAATAATCGGACGAACCAAAACCAGAGCGAACTTCGCGCTCCACGACTCCGCCACCAGGAATACGACCAACCGTTGGGGTATTAATAACAATACGTGAGCCGTCGTTTCCTTCTGCTCCTAAGCCACCCACAATGAGGCTGCCCTGCGCAACCGCGTAGACTTCGCCGTTGGCGCCTTTCAAAAAAGTTTGTAATAACGTACCGCCGGTCAGTCCGTCAGCGCTGCCAACAGAGGAGACCGTCACATCAATTTTTTGACCTGGCTTGGCAAAGGCGGGTAAATCCGCATGCACAGCAACTGCCGCCACGTTATCAATTTTAGGCCGCTCATTCGCCGGTATGTTGATACCAAAGTTACCCAACATGGTACGGAAGGTCTGATCGGTAAAGGGTGTTTGCTCTCCAGTTCCGGGTAAACCAACCACCAGGCCGTAGCCAATAAGCTGGTTGTCACGGATGCCCTGTACCGACGCAATGTCTTTTATCCGTGAAGCCTGAACAGGAGCAGCCAGCATAGAAATCAAACTCACCATCAGCGCGAAAATTTTAACCGTTCTCATGCCTTACTCCTTAGAATGGCCATATCGGGCTGTTGAAGAAGCGGGTTAACCAACCCTGCTCCTGAACCTGCGCCAGACTGCCGGTACCCGAGTATTCAATCCGTGCGTTAGCCACACGAGTTGACGGGATCTGGTTAGCCGCAGTTATGTCCTGCGGGCGGATCATGCCGGTTAAGCGGATGTATTCATCGCCGGTATTAATACGCATCCACTTTTCGCCACGAACAATCAAGTTTCCATTTGGTAATACTTTAATGACGGTAACGGTAATTTCGCCGTTAAGTTGATTGCTTTGATCAGAGCTACCATCGCCACTGAACTCACGGGTGCCATTTATACCGGCAGACAACGGGTTGCCGCCTACGGTAATGTTACGTCCAAACGCCGTTGGCGCCGCTAACTCTGCCGAACTTTCTTTTGACGTTTCAGTCGTTGCCGTTTTACTGGCCGTTGTCTGCTCCTGCAAAGTTACGGTAATAATGTCGCCCAACCGACGCGCTTTGATATCGGAATACAGGTTATCGGCGTAAGCATCCTGAAACAGAGAGCCTGTTGGCACCACCGGCTGCGCCCGCTCTTCCGGTAATACGGGTGCGTAATATGGGTCGTCCGGCATGGGTTTATGCGGTGTTTGTACACAACCTGCTAAAACCAGTGCCGTTAAAGAAAAAAGTAAAAAACGCATAGACTCACCCGCTATTTTTATTCAATTAAAGCTGCTGGTTAATGTAGCTCAGCATCTGATCCACCGATGAAATCACTTTAGAGTTCATCTCGTAACCACGCTGACTTTCAATCAAGTTCACCAGCTCCTCTGTCACATTCACATTCGAGGTTTCCAGTGCGCCCTGAATGGTATTACCCATTCCATCCACACCCGGGACCGCTTCCAGAGGTGCGCCACTCACAGCCGTTTCTTTGTACAGGTTTTGTCCCATAGGCTGTAAGCCGGCCGGGTTAATGAAGTTCACCAGGTTAAGCTGTCCAACCACCACGTTATCCGGGTTTCCGGGCTGCGTGACAGTAACCTCGCCTTCTTGTGAAATACTGACCGACATCGCGTCTTCTGGTATCTGAATAGCCGGCTCAATGGTATAGCCGTTACCGGAAGTCACCATTTCACCTTCTTCATTCAGCGAAAACTGACCGTTTCGGGTGTAAGAAATATTGCCGTCCGGCATTAACACCTGAAAAAAACCTTTGCCGTCAATCATCACGTCAAGCGAGTTGTCGGTTGTCTGCACATTGCCCTGGGTATGGGATTTTTGCGTTGCGACCACTTTGGTACCGGCGCCCAGCATCAAACCATTAGGTAACTCGGTGTCTTGTGCAGACTGTCCACCTGGCTGGTTAATATTCTGGTACAACAGGTCCTCGAACACTGCCCGGCTCTTTTTAAAACCGACGGTACTGGAGTTAGCCAGGTTGTTAGAAATAACTGAAATATCGCGCTGCTGCGCGTCCAATCCGGTTTTACTTATCCATAATGCTGGGTTCATGGTCTTTCTCCTGGGCTACGCTTAGCTGATTCTCATCAGCGACTCAGAACGCTGGGCGTTCTCATCGGCCGTTTTCATTAATTTGACGTTCATTTCGTACTGACGCTGCAGAGCAATCATGTGCGTCATTTCTTCGACACTGTTCACATTACTGCCTTCCAGAGCGCCAATTTGCAGTTTTACGTTGGCATCGGCAATGGCCTGTTGGTCGTCTTTTAACTTAAACAAGCCGTCATTACCCTTTTCAATATTGCCGTTCGGCGGGTTTACTAATTTAATCCGGCCTACAACTTCCATGGCATCGACGGGAGCACCCATGGGGCGTATTGACACATTGCCGTTTGCGCCAATAACTAAATCGTCTATCGGCATTGGCACAAATATAGGGCCATTGTCGCCCAGAAGTGTTTTTCCATTGGAGTTTTTCAACAGACCATCAGTACCCACTTCCAGGCTACCATTGCGGGTATAACGTTCATTGCCGTTGCCATCATCGACGGCAATCCAGCCCTGGTCTTTAATGGCAACATCCATATTCCGGCCGGTTGTCTGTATTGCTCCACTGGCAAAATTTTGCCCGGGGCTTTCCGTCATAGAAAATACCCGTGTTGGCAAACCTTCACCAAAGGCCTGCATAGCCCGAGCCTGTTGCAAGTCGCCTTTAAACGCCGTGGTATTGGCATTAGCCAGGTTGTTGGCACGAACAGCGACAGCGTTCATATTTTCTTTCGCGCCACTCATCGCTACCCATAGCATCTTGTCCATAGCTGACCTCCAGCCAAAATTTTGTCATCTAAGTAATCTAATGCAGATTCCATGCCAAAAACAAAAAGACGCCCGAAGGCGTCTTTTTTAAGCTAATAACCGAGAAGTTCTTATCGAATCTGAAGAATCGTCTGATTAATGGTGTTGTTAACCTCTAACGAACGCGAGTTCGCCTGGAAGTTACGCTGGGCGGTAATCAAATCAACCAGTTCTTTGGTCAGATTAACGTTAGAGTTTTCCAGCGCTGAAGCTTCAATACCACCGAAAGTTCCGGTGTTTGCTTCACCAGCTAAAGGCTCGCCAGAATCAATGCTTTCCCGCCACTTTGTACTGCCTATCTGGGTTAAGCCTTGCTCATTAGCAAAACGGACAATCGCAACCTGTCCTAAGTACTGGACATCACCATTAGAGTAGGTTGCGGCAATTAATCCTGCCTTATCAATATCCACATTTGTCAAACGACCTACAGTACTACCGTCCTGATCCAGGTTGGTTACTTCAAAGTCAGATGCAAACTGTGTCGGACTTGTTGTACCGCTCAAATCCTGGAAGTTGAACTGAACCGTTTGGGCGTCTGCACCATTATCCAGGTAGGGGTCGCCATCAGCGTTATTACCAGATAAGTCAATAGAACCCGGATCAAATGTTATTTGTCCTGCTGGCACGTCCGGCTCACCACTTCCTAAAAAGTTTATTTCCAAACCTGAATAGCCGTTAACAGAGTTCCTTGCCGCTGGTGTCGATGTCGCGGTACCGGTCGGACTTAAATCAATTTCGTCGCCGTCAAAGGTCGCATAAACATCCCATTGGTTGTTGCCGCGCTTTACATAATAAGTTGACAAAGTATGAGATTCACCTAGTGAATCATAGATAGTCGCAGAGGTTGAGCTGTGATAAGTACTTGGTGTTTCCGGATCAAAGGGATTAGCCGTTCCATCAATTGGAGAACGACGAGCATCTACGTTAAAAGCAGTAAAGATGTTATCTGTGCTTTGTGGTGCACCAGCAACGTCCGGAATACGGATAGGCTGAGTCGTTGCCAATGCAGTAGAGGAATTTGTACCGCTATTGCGATCAACCTGATAGCCCTGCAAGTAATTACCCTGATTATCGACAATAAATTTATCTTCGTTAAGTTTAAAGGCGCCTGAACGAGTGTAAGTCATGTCACGAGAACCTAGTCCATCAGTAGTCGCAAAAAAGCCGTTTCCACTAATAGCCATATCCAGCGAGTTCTCAGTAAAGTCCAGAGTCCCCTGACTAAACTGCTGAGCAACCGAAGATGTCAAAACACCGTCACCCACCTTAGTGTTACCCGCATTAAAAATGCTGGTAGCATAAACGTCGGCAAATTCTGCCCGCGACTGTTTAAAGCCGGTCGTTTTTACGTTCGATATATTATTTGCGGTCACATCTAAGTCTTTTTGTGATGCGTTGATACCGCTGAGTGCAATATTAAATGACATAAGTCACCTCACCTGTTAGCTAATTTCAGTCACATCAGAAAGCTTGATGCCACCTAATCCTTTAAGATTTAAAACCACACCGCGGTCACCGCCGGTGCTGACACTTTGCACACGAGCGTGCATCTGTATGGGAAGTTCTTCGGTTTTGCCGCCTACTTGAGCATTCACCGAGAAGGAGTAATTTCCGGCCGGAGCTTCGTCTCCGTTCGACATCGTTCCGTCCCACTCAAACTCTTTAGTTCCCGCAGGCATGTCGTCAAGCTCCAGGGTTTTCACCGTTGCACCCGTCGAGTCTTTAATATTAATTTTCACATTCTGTGCCGCCTGCGGCGTGGCTATCATGCCAGTAATACCAGCACCAGTTTCCAGGTTAGCCTGGTCAGTCGGCACCAAAACCTTACGACCAACCATAGTTGATGCCTGCAACGCCTGGTTTGACGTCATATCACTGGCAAATTGGTCGAACCGCTCAGACAGTCCGGTTATCCCTTCCGCCATAGTAAAGCTGGTCATCTGAGCAATCATCTGGTCATTTTCAACCGGCTTAGACGGGTCCTGCATATTCAACTGCTCGGTTAGCAGCTTAAAGAAGTCTTCCTGCTCAAGCTTGCTCCGTTCATCCGGATCAGCATATCTGGCATCGTCTTCTTTCTTCCACTTCATGTTGTCGATATAGGAATTAGTGCTTACGCCTTCCATTTGTTATCTCCTGCTTACCCTTGACCCAGACGTAATAAACGTTGCGTCATTGTTTTGGCAGTGTCCGCTACCTGCACGTTTGTCTGGTAGGAACGCGAAGCCGAAATCATGTTCGCCATTTCTTCCATGGTGTTGACGTTTGGACGGTAGATATAACCGCTTTCGTCAGCCATAGGATGGTTTGGCGCATATTCAATTTGCAGCGGATCCTGACTTTCCACAATACCCAGTACTTTTACACCGGCTTCCTGACCCGCCTGAGTCTGATTCGTCAGACTATTACCGCGATAGTCACCTTTAGCATCGGCTAAAGCGGTCGCAAAAACCGGGTTTCTGGCCCGATAGGTCTCATCAATACTGCTGCTAATTGAGTTAGCGTTTGCCAGGTTACTGGCTGTTGTATTCAGTCGTACTGACTGAGCACTCATGGCCGAACCCGACACATTAAAAATGTTAAAAAGACTCATGACTTATTATCTCCCTTGTCCGCCCAGGGCTTTCTTCACACCGCTGATACGGCCGTCAAGAAAGTTCATGGTCATTTCATACTCCAACGCATTTTGTGCATACAAGTTTTGTTCCAACTGCACATCAACGGTATTGCCGTCGCCGGTATCCGGTTGCGTGGGTACGCGGAACTTTTCAGTTCCCTGAGGTTTAATTTCAACGCTGAAATGCTTTTCGTGAGTACGCGCCATTTTGTGGTTTTCCATACCGCGTTGCGCTTGTTGCAACGCCTGCTGAAAGTCCAGACCTTTAGCTTTGTAGCCGGGGGTGTCGGCATTGGCAATATTGTTGGCAATAAGCTCCGCGCGCTGAGTGCGTACACCCAACGTGTGTTGCTGTATTCCCATAAGCTTGTCCATGGAAAGTGCCATATTTTTGTCTCCACAGTGTTCCATAGTGAAGACAATGCAGGAAGTGTGCCAATTTAAGGAGGGGTTATTACTTTTTCAGGCGGACATTTCCTGCAGGAAACTATTTTCTTCGGTAAATTATGCCTGGCTGGCAGCGGATCATCTCAAAATCCTCAGTAAGTCCTGAAATTGATTCGGATGCACCGAGAAAAAGATAACCGCCGGGGTTCAGCGATTGCCGGAATTGGGCAATAATTTTCCGCTTTACTTCAGGGGCAAAGTAAATAAGAACATTGCGGCAAAAAATAACATCGAATTTGCCCAACAAAGAATAACTGTCCAGCAAGTTTAAGTGACGGAAATGAATAAACTGCTTCAGCTCGTCTTTTACTCTCATGGAGCCGGCTTTAGTTTCGGCGTCCGTAAAAAACTTCTTTCTACGCTCAGCCGACAAACCACGCGCAAGAGCCAGGCTATCGTACTCACCAATTGCACACTGCTCGAGCACTTTATTAGAAATATCGGTCGCCGTAACTTTTATACCGGCTCTTAACCCACCCGGGTTCTTCGCCTTATACTCTAAGTAAGTCATGGCAATAGAATAAGGTTCCTGCCCCGAGGAACAGGCTGCAGACCAAATTTTTAAAGGCCCGGTGTGATTTTTATATTCCGGAAGAATACGGTCGTTCAGAATTTCAAACGGGTAAGTGTCACGAAACCACAAGGTTTCGTTAGTTGTCATGGCATCAATAACCGCTGCTCGTAAAGCCCGCTCACTTAGCTTCATTGAGCGCTTTACAAGCTCCGCGAGCGAATCGACATTAAACCGGCCCATTAAAGGGCTCAGCCGACTCTTCACCAGATACAGTTTACTCTCACCCAATACGATACCGCATTGATGTTCAAGGAACTGACGAAATTCCTGATATTCCGATAAACTTAATTCGCGATCTATCACGTTATATAAACAACTTCCGTTTCAGTTTCATTCGTTTAGTAGCCTGACGTTTACGTCAGGTTCAATATTCTTACCCGGCACCTAAGTTTGCTCCGAGACCGCAGCCTGACGTTCAACGGCAGGTCGAATATCGCACCTGATGCAATAGCATCAGGCTACGCAATAACTTCTGTGTTCAGCCATTTTTGTACGGCGGTCGCCAGCTCATCCGGATGAAATTTTGCAATAAAATCATCGGCACCGACTTTCTTCACCATAGCCTGATTAAACACACCACTCAATGATGTATGTAAAATAACATGAATATCGCGTAAATTTGGATCAGCCTTCAATTCAGCGGTAAGCGTGTAACCGTCCATAACCGGCATTTCTACATCGGAAACCAGAACGGGCACATGAGGATGAACTAAGCCCCCCACTTCCTTGGCTTTATCTTTTAAGTAATCTAAAGCTTCTTTACCGTTCTTTTTAACTTCGAGCGTAATACCCAAAGACTGCAATGCACGTTTTATCTGGTTACGGGCAACCGAAGAGTCATCCGTAATCAAAATGGTTAAATCTTCTTTTGCAACATTGATAGGTGCATTCGCAACTTCTTCGCTGACATCCATATTAGCCGGCATAATATCAGCTAAAATGCGTTCCACATCAATAATTTCAATTAATTCATCTTCCACTTTGGTTACCGCGGTAAGATACGCATCTCTTCCGGTACCTTTGGGCGGCGGCATCACATCTTCCCAGTTGATGTTAATGATGCGATCAACCCCTTCAACCAAAAAGCCCTGAATGGTTCGGTTGTACTCAGCAATAATGACGAAACGATTCTGAATATCGGTTAGCGCCCGACCACCGGTCGCCATACTCAAGTCAATAATAGATATAGCCTGACCACGGATATGCGCAACGCCACGAACCAGAGGGTTACGATTAGGCATTGCGGTAAGTTTAGGGCATGGCAATACTTCGCGTACTTTAAATACGTTAATGCCGAAGCGCTGCCTACCGTTTAGGTGAAACATTAATAGTTCCAGCCGGTTCTGACCGACCATTTGTGTGCGTTGATTCACTGAATCGAGAATGCTAGCCATTGTTCACTCCTGTTATGTGGCAGGCTACTTCTACTTCGGCACGGTATTTGCTTGTATCTACATTAACCATACTGAAACCATCGAACTGCCGATCTTTTGACGTTATACCGTTTTTTTCGGCACTCGACCAGATAACCTTAACGGATAACATCAGGAATTTTTATGATAATACGTAAATCACTGCTGATCAGTTCGATTTTTTTTATAACTTGTAGCTTTAATTCCGTTAACGCAGAAACCAGAGGCTCGGAAGAAAGCCTGCGCTTTAATTACAAAGCGTTACAGGAACTGGCTCATAATTATGTAGAACAGCGGGTGTCGGCACCGGATAATGGTCGTGTGGAAGTGGTTGCCAATAATCTCGACCCGCGCATGGCTCCCAAAATTTGCTCGCAGCCACCAAAAGTAGGCCTGGCAACTAACGCCAACCTCGACAGCTACACCACCATTGAAATTGAGTGTGTCGGAAAAATTAACTGGCGTACCTATGTGCCCGTGCGTATTTACCGCTACAAAAATGTTGTTACCGCGGCCTCACCTATGGCTCCGGGACAAATGATAAGTGAAAGTGATTTAGTTTTTTCCGAAGTCGACCTTAACCGGGTTCGCTCAAATGTATTTACTGACATGACGGCTTTAGTCGGAGCGCGTATTAAAAAGCGCGTTGCCGCGGGTCAGGCAATAAGTGCCAGCGAGACATGTCTTGTATGTGAGGGGCAAAGCGTTACAATAGTTGCGCAAGATAAAACTTTGCGAATTACTGCCGCCGGAAGAGCCCTGGCTGATGGTCTCAAAGGTGAATCGGTTGTTGTTGAGAACGCGCGTTCGAACAAATCAATACAAGCGGTTGTCACAGGACTAAATGAAGTGACTGTTAATTTATAAAATGCTTAACAAGAACCTGACGTGAACGTCAGGCTACGTGCTAAAATTTTTATTAAAGTATTTTTAAGTGTGGTCGATAAGTAACCGAGACATATTATCTAGCGAGGCTAAAAACCATGTCAATTAACATTAACAATGCCGGGCTGAAAAATGCCAACA
>Ga0114911_1000484_pt1 | contig 25679 bp, 19 predicted proteins | sample MalvireepMed_904_FD_89688 | JGI IMG/M metagenome (GOLD analysis project Ga0114911, IMG submission 89688) | Marine viral communities from the Global Malaspina Expedition - Malaspina viral metaG DeepMed_904 | ecosystem: Environmental > Aquatic > Marine > Oceanic | place: Mediterranean Sea...
CGCCAGAAACGAGAATTTGTACTGGCGCTATGAAATGGCGATTAAGCAGATGGAGTCTCGCCTGCACTCGGTGGTCGGCGGAGATGGTGCCATCTATGCCATTCGCACCCGCCTGTGGGAGCCTCTGCAGCAAAAAGACATCAACGACTTTGTGAACCCGCTGCAGATAATAGCCAAGGGTTACCGGGGCGTGTTTGATGCTGAAGCCCGATGCTTTGAAGAGACCGCCGGTGAATTCGACAAGGAAATCGCCCGTAAAGAACGCATTGTTAACCGTAGCATTCGTGGCCTGATGCGGGTGACGTCCACCATGAATCCGTTCAGGGCAGGGGTGTTTGCCTGGAAGGTTATCTCCCACAAACTGCTGCGCTGGCTGATACCGCTGTTCTTGCTAACCGGAACAGCCGGTAGCGTACTGCTGGCGCTGGCGGGTTTCAGGCTCTTTCAGCTCATCACCCTGGGCGCGGCCGTGCTGATGATTCTGGCTTGTGCCGGCCACATCGCCAAAGACAAGAATGCAATGCCGGCCTGGATCTCCACACCCTATTACTTCGTGATGGTCAATCTCTATGCGGTCCGAGGGATTGTGAAAGCCATGCGGGGAGAAACCCAGGTTACCTGGAACAGTGCCAGGCCGGTTAACGGCCGGGAGCAGAGCTGATGTCCAAGTTTGCGCTGTTGTTTTTGTTGGTGTTCTTTGGCGGGATTGGGGCTGCGTTGATGTATAGCAGTGCAGCTGCATTTGGTGTTTACCAACTTGTATACCTGCTCAACCCCGATGATCGGTGGTGGTCGGCTTCCATACCGGGGCTGCGGTATTCGTTGATCGCATCAATATTGATGCTGTTGGTCCTTGGGCTTCGCTATAAGGAGTTAACCGCTATCAGTCCTTGGTTTCGACATCCGACATTTAAATGGATATTATTTCTTTTACTATTATATGCTGTTTCGCTAAGTTATGCTTTGGTGCAGGTTGAGCATAAGAAATTTCTTATTGATTTTTTGAAGCTTGTTGTTGTGATATTTGTTGCGTACAAGCTGGTTAATAATGAGAGGTCTTTGGATTTCATTCTTTGGGTTTACTGTATAGGATGTGGGTATATAGGGTATCTTGCGTGGACTGTTGGTAGAAATAGTCAGGGTCGGGTTGAGGGTATAGGCTTTGCCGATGGGCATGATGCCAATGGGGTTGCCGCTGCGATAGCTCCTTCACTGGTTTTGCTGCTTTATTATTTCTGGCAAGGGTCCGTAAAATTTAAGGTTTTTTCGGCCTTTTTTGGTGCTCTAATCGCCAATGGTTTAGTTCTGATCAATAGTCGAGGGTCATTTTTGGCTGTGGTTATCAGTTCGTCAATTTTTGTTCTTTTTATGGTTTTCTCAAGGTTTCAAAAAAAGGGGCAGAAAGCTACAGCGTTATTCGTTGTAATCTTTGGGGTCTCAGGCGCTCTATATGTTACCGATGACTTGTTCTGGGAACGCATGGGAACGTTGCAAAATATTAGCGAGGATGAAGGACGCAGTAGTGGTGCGAGTCGAACCGAGTTCTGGTTAGCGACCTTCCCAATGATCGCAGATCACCCCAAGGGGCTAGGAATTTCTGGTTTTCAGTTGATGAGTTCTCAATATATAAGAGAAGATATAATTGGTGGTGTTGAGTACAGGGCAGTACACTCAAGTTGGTTTCAGGTTTTGTCAGAGTTAGGTTGGCTTGGACCAATTATTTTGGCTCTTGTAATATTTTCTCTATTTAAGTCGTCGGCAAAGGCAAAGAAATATCTTGTTGGCAGTAAAGATCATTCTGCATATTTTAAGGTTTTAGCAATCGAGTGTTCGGTAGTTTCCTATTTCGTTGCAGCAACATTTATTGACCGCGTGAGGGCTGAGGTCTTTTGGTGGGTTGTTCTTTTTCTCATGATTGCGACAAATGTTTATTACTTGAAGAAGGTAGCAAAGGGTGGGGCGGAAAAGTTTGATGAAAATTAACAAAAATACTGGACCCAAATTGTGATGAAAAAGATGAGGGTTCTCCAGTTTATCACCCCGTCTGGTTTCTACGGTGCTGAACGTTGGGTACTGGCACTAGGTAACAATATTGATCATGAGCGCGTAGTGTGCGATCTCGCCGTCAGCAAGGAAAGTGAGGCGCAGGACTTGACTCTGGCGGAAGTGTATCCATCGGAAGCGGGGGAAGTTCACTACCTCCCAATGTCCGGGCGCTTTGATGCCCGTGTGATCTCCCGTCTGGTTGAGGTTATCAGGCAGCGTCAGATCGATGTCATCCACACCCATGGCTATAAGTCCGACATTCTGGGGTTTCTGGCGGCACGCAAGGCGGGCATAAAGTGCGTCAGTACGCCTCACGGTTTCTCGGGGAAGGTAGGGCTCAAACTTGGCGCGTTCATTCGAATCGGAACCTTCATGCTCCGTTACTTTGACGCGGTTGCGCCTCTCTCCGAAGAGTTGCTCGAAGACATGGATCAGTTCAATGTGCCCCAGGGCAAGACCCACTTCATTCGCAACGGTGTTGACCTTAAAGAAATTGACTTGGTGATGAGTGAACTCTCCAAGGGGGGGCGAACGGCGAATCCGGATGGCCGCACTATCGGCTTTATCGGACAGATGATCCCTCGCAAGGGGCTTCCGGACCTGTTGCAGGTCTTCGATCAGCTCTATTCGATAGACCATAACCTGAAGCTTCAGTTACTGGGGGATGGGCGTCAGCGGCCGGAACTGGAGGCTCTGGCGGGCACGCTGGCCAGCGGTTCTTCGATTGAGTTCCTGGGATTCCGTAGCGATCGGCTGGCACTGCTGTCCCGGTTCAGCCTGTTTGTTATGACGTCTTCTCTGGAGGGTATTCCACGATGCCTGATGGAAGCCATGGCAGTCGGGGTACCGGTGGTGGCCTATGACATCCCGGGGGTTGATCAAGTGGTTGAGCATGGTAAAACGGGCTTGCTGGCGCCGCACGGTGACCAGAAGGCGCTTGCGGCCTGCTGCCAGCAGATACTGGATGACCCGGAGCTGGCCCGCAGGCTGACAGAGGCTGCCCGGGCGAAAATTGATGCTGAGTACTCCGCCGCTCGGATGGCCACAGAGTATGAAGCTCTGTTCAACCGATTGCTGGGGCAGGTTGAGCCATCGGCATCCCCCGGCAGGAGCACTCGCTAGTCATGTGTGGCCTGGCAGGATTTTTCAGGAACCCGGAGACACCTCAGCGTGATCACCACTCCCGCTGGCTTGATGCCATGGGGGAGTCGATCATCCACAGAGGGCCGGATGCCGGCTCCAGCTTCCTTGACGATCATATCGGCATGGCCCACCGTCGGCTGAGCATCCTCGATCTGAGCGAGGCCGGCAACCAGCCAATGGCCTCTGCATCCGGGCGTTACGTGATTGCCTTTAACGGCGAAATTTATAACTTCCTTGAATTACGTGAAAACCTGGAACAGCAGGGTCTGACATTCCGCACCCGTACCGATACGGAGGTTCTGCTGGAGCTTTACGAACGGGAAGGTATGGCCTGCCTTGAGCGGCTCAATGGCATGTTTGCGATTGCGATCTGGGATACGCAGGCCCGGGAGCTGTTCCTGGCGCGGGACCGGTTGGGTAAAAAACCACTCTATTACTATCAGGGCAAAGGCGGATTCGCCTTTGCGTCCGAAATAAAAGCCTTGTTAAGACTGCCGTTTCTCAACACAGAAACCCGGCCAGATGCGGTGAAGGATTTCTTTGCGTACCAGTATATTCCCGACCCGAAAACCATCTACAAGAATGTCCATAAACTGGAGCCCGGCTGCTGGCTGAAGACCGACGGTCGCCACGTTCAGTCTGGTCAGTACTGGAACCTGTCGTTCGAGCCGATGGCAGGCAGAAGCCTGCAGCAGATTGAAGATGGCCTGTATGAGCTGATCGATGATGCGGTGAGGCTGCGCATGATCAGCGATGTCCCGCTGGGCGCATTCCTCAGTGGTGGCGTGGACTCCAGTGCAGTCGTGGGGCTTATGGCAAGGCATGCTTCGCAGCCCGTAACCACATGCTCCATCGGCTTTGATTCCAAGAAGTACGACGAAGTGCAGTTCGCCCGGCAGGTGGCCGAGCTGTTCCGGACAGACCACCATGAGTTCACCGTGAGGGAAAACGTCGCCAGTAATCTGGAGGCTATCGCCCGCTATTTTGATGAGCCATTCGCCGACCCTTCGTTTGTACCTACCTACTTCGTATCGCAGCTCGCCAGGCAGAAGGTGACCGTGGCATTGGCGGGTGACGGGGGAGATGAAAATTTTGCCGGCTACAGCAAATACCACATCGATGCCATTGAGAACCGTTTGCGGCGGCTGTTTCCCGGTATTCTGAGGCGCAATCTGTTCCCTCTGCTGGCCAGTGTGTCCGGAAGAATACCGCACTCGCTGACAGGTAAAGCTCAGTCGTTGCTGGGTACTCTGGCTCAGGATCCGGATACCAGCTTCTTTAACACCAATTGTTTTTTCCGTCAGTCAGTCTGGAACGACCTTGTTACGGGCGATCTCAAGCGCGATACAACCGATTATGATCCGGCGGAGATCACCCGCCAGCATTACCGTAATGCGCCGGCCGAGGATCACCTTTCCCGGATACTGTACACCGACATCAAGACCTACTTACCAGGCGACATCCTGGTCAAAGTGGACCGGATGAGCATGGCAAACTCCCTGGAAACCCGGGCACCACTTCTGGATTACCGGGTAGTGGAATACGCAGCTGCCATCCCCGCAGCCCTGAAACTCAAGGGCAAAGAGAAGAAGTTCATCCTGAAGGACACCTTCAGCCGGCTGCTTCCCGATGACATCCTTTACCGAAAGAAAATGGGCTTTTCGGTGCCGTTGGCTGACTGGCTGAGACAGGAGATCCGACCGGTTGCCGAGTCAATACTAAAGGACCAGGAAGGCGGCCTGGCTCAGTGTTTCGATATGGACCGAGTAAACACGCTCTGGCAGGCACATCTTAATGGCAATAACCGCCATACTCAGGAGCTGTGGAGCATGGTTGCGTTTGGACTCTGGTGGCAGGAGTATGCTGACAGATGATGCCAGCTGAGCGTATACGTTCCATGGATACTCTGCGGAGTATCGCTATACTCATGGTGCTTCTAGCACACACGGTGTTGGGCTACGGAGCGCCGGCGGGTCTTGCGCCTATTCAGTTAGGAGGAATGGGGGTTGACCTGTTTTTCGTGCTGTCAGGTTGGCTGCTTGGTGGTCAGCTATTCAAAGAAATGGAGCAGGGTAATATAAATATAAAGCGCTTTTGGGTCAGGCGCTGGATGAGGACCTTGCCGGCCTACTATGCGGTGTTGCTTTTTACTATGGGGCAACAAATTTTAACTAAAGATGATCCAGCTACACCATGGACATTTTTCTTTTTTATACAGAACTACCATTATCCGCTGGAGATTTTTTCTGTAAGTTGGTCTCTCGCTGTAGAGGAGCAGTTTTATCTTTTTATAGCGCCGTTTCTTGCTCTTACAATGTTTTTATCTCGCAGTCATAGGCTTGTCTTCCTCCTGATAATTTTTTTGATGCCTTCACTATTCAGGTATCTTGAGTGGTATGGGACCACCGCTGAAACTCACGTCCGCCTTGATGGCTGTATGATTGGCGTTATTTTGGCGGCCCTGAAGTACCAGCATGAAAGAGTTTGGGGCTTTCTGGTTAGGTTTTCGGGTGTTCTTGCTCTGATTTCTCTCGCTTTTTTTGTGCTGTTTTTCTACCAGCGCTGGTACCCGGTTTCGTGGCTATCTGATCCCGGTTATTTCGTAAGGTCCTTAATGTTCGGGTCGTGGGTTTTGTATGCGAACTCGAGCCCAGTTGCGAAGTGGAATATAAGTTTTCCCGGTGCATACTATATTGCTACTCGGTCTTATGCAATTTATCTTTTGCATCCAGATGCAATAGCTATTACTAATCGTCTTTTTGGTGAGCTTCATTTTTTAGTTTATCTTTCAACGGTTTTCATATTGTCTTTGATAGTTTCGGAGGCTCTCTACCGTGCAGTTGAGCTGCCGTTTATGAAGCTTCGAACAAAAGTTAAACTGGCAAACTAAATTATGGAGCTAATTCGCATTCTTCATGTGACCTTCAATATGGGCATCGGTGGCACTGAACAGGTAATCCGTCAGTTGGTTTTGGCCACCCGGGAACAGGGAATTCACCACGAGATTGCCTGTATTGACGGCCACCGGGGGGCGATGGGGGACCAGCTGGTGGAAGCCGGTGTTCCGGTGCACACGCTGAACCGGTCTCCTGGTTTCGATCGGGCACTGATCCGGTCATTGCGTGCGTTGATCAGAAGCGGTGAGTTCGACATTGTTCACTGCCATCAGTATACGCCGTTCCTGTATGGGCGGCTGGCTGCCTTGGGTACCGGGGCCAGAGTGGTGTTTACCGAGCATGGCCGGTTTTATCCTGACCGGTACCGGTGGAAAGCGATCTTTATAAACCCGCTGCTGGCGATGTTAACGCCCGCAATAGTCGCTATTTCAGCGGCTACAAGAAATGCCCTGGCCTTGTATGAATTCATACCAAGATACCGGATTCGCGTGATTTACAACGGTATTCAACCGCTGACTCCCGACCCTGACCGGATTGCTGAAATTCGTGCCGAACTGGGCATACCGGAGGGGACGTTCGTATTCGGCACCGTGTCCAGACTCGATCCGGTCAAGAATCAGGAAATGATGCTGCAGGCCTTCGCCCGATGTCTGGAAACCTGCCCGGACAGTGTGCTGGTGATGGTCGGTGATGGCCCTGACCGTGAAAAGCTGGAGCTACAGGCCCGTAGCCTGGGGGTATCAGAGCGGGTCCGATTTACCGGGTTTATCAACGAACCGGCCCAGCATCTGGCGCTTATGGATTGCTTTTTGCTCTCGTCCCATACCGAAGGTACTTCAATGACGCTTCTTGAATCCATGAGCCTGGCCATTCCTGCTGTGGTTACAAACGTAGGGGGCAACCCGGAAATTGTGAAAAGGGGCGAGACCGGCCTGCTGGTGCCCGGAGGTGACACGGAGAAATTTGCCAGCGAAATGATCAGGCTGCAGCAGTCTCCGGAACTCTGCGAACAGTTGGGACAGTGCGCGCTGGAACGTTTCAGAAAACGGTTTTCTGTGGGGGCTATGGCAGATAGCTATCGGCAACTTTATCACCAAATTGTCCAATCAAGGGTTTTCTAGTGGGAAGTGTTCGGCGGGCTATACTGTTTTCTTCTGTAACACGTTACAGCACACGTTTTATCAGTCTTTTTTCTGCAGTGGTTATAGCCAGGCTGCTAACACCAGAGGAAATCGGAACCTTTGCCATTGCAAGCGCTGTTGTGATGATGATGAGTGAGTTCCGGCTTCTGGGGGCTGGTGCATACCTTATAAGAGAGTCAGAGTTGACAGAGGGTAAGGTCCGCTCAGCTCTTGGACTTACGATGTTAATTTCATGGGGGCTAGGCCTGCTAATTTGGCTGATTGCCACTGGTGTCTCGAATTACTATGACATCGAAGCGATAGAGGCCATATTCCGCATACTTTCTGCCAGCTTTTTTTTGGCTCCTTTTATCAGTATTCCGACATCGTTGTTAATGAGGGCTATGAAGTTTCGTGAGCTTTTTTATGCCAAGTTGTTAAGCTCATTGGTTAACCTCTCGTCTACAATTGTGTTTATATTTATGGGGTTCAGTTATTATTCGTTGGCCATGGGGTATACGCTTGCGGTTGCGATTGAGTTGGGGGTTATTGTTCGCTATTGGCCTCGTGATATGGTCCTTGTTCCTGGATTTTCAAACTTCAGGAATATTGCCAGTTTTGGTGTCTTTTCGTCATTGGGGAATTTCTTCAGGCGGGGTGTTGTGTCCGGTCCTGATATTGTTATTGGTAAGGTAGGTACCACTGCGCAGGTCGGTATGTTTTCGAGAGGGCTTGGCTTTATCGAATTTGTTTCACAGACTTTGATATCGGGAGTTCAACCGGTAGTACTACCCTATTTGTCCGAAGCTAAAAGATCTGGAGAAGACACGGTAAAGGCCTACCTGAAAGCTTCAACTATGTTGGGGGGCATACTGTGGCCAGTGCTTGCGGTCGCGAGTGTTGTCAGTCTGCCGGCAATACTTCTGTTTTTTGGTCCTCAGTGGGTTGAAGCTTCAATCTACGCGACCTGGATAGCCTACTGGGCAATGTTCCGGGTTGTGAACTGGTTTTCACCAGATCTTCTCATTGCGAATGGTTTTGAGAAGATCATGGTTGTCAAAGAGGGCCTAATATTTTTCGTTCATATAGCGCTTATATATTTTTGCTACGGTAGTGGGCTCGAGATGGTGGCCATAGGTTTCGTTCTGGCTGGTTTTGTTGATCTTATTCTCACCTGCAGCCTGCTCTCGTACTGCTTGAATCTTAGAGTGACGACTCTGGTCAGATCCTGGTTCTCCAATGGTATTATTGCTCTGGTTTGTTGGTTGGTTGCATGGCTGATTTATGATTTTATTGTGACTGAGCAGGGCTCTGAGCTATTGGCTCTGGGGGGGGTGGCCGTCGCTCTGCCCTTTGTGTGGCTGGCGCTGGTTGCCACGGCAAGACATCCCATTTGGGTTGAGCTTGTGAAGTTTGGCAGGCCTCTGCTCAGGAGGAAATGACAGGTTAGGTGTTGGAAACTCCACCAGTGATTTCCCTTAGATTGGTTAATGGCGGCAGTCGGTTTAGTTATTACGAATCGGTACATGGTCGCGGTGGCAGGGGTCGGGAACCTTACCAATACTGTAGGAGGTTCTCCGGTTACTCGGCTTCGCGAGGTGCGTCATGATGAAAGGACTTCGAGCTCCGCTGGTAATGGCGGTTTTACTGGTGCTTTCGGGGTGCCAATCCTGGACGGTGCGGGACATTGATTCGCTCCCACCGACCGCAGCACTGCCTGCACAGAGTGAGCAGGGCAGGGTGGAGGCTCGGTATTTCGATGACGTATCTGGCAGTCGAGTATCCGCACTCACCGCTCTCACACGGTTTCCGGACAACCCGGATGATGTGGTTCAGCTCAATCGTTTGGAAGGGCCTGTCAACCGGAGCAATAATTACGGCACGCTGGTAAGAGGGTATATCACCCCACCTTCAGATGGCCGCTATCGTTTCTTTGTAAGCGGCGATGACGAAACGCAGTTCTTTTTTAGTACGAACGCTTCTCCTGGTGACGCGGTGATGGTGGCGAGCGTTCCATCAAGCATGCAACCTAATCAATTCAATAGTTTCTCTTCGCAAACGTCACCCTACTTCGAGTTGGTTCGTGGGCAGAAGTATTATTTTGAGATACGTCACAAAGAGGGGTACGGGAGTGACCACTACTCCGTCGCCTGGGAAGGCCCAGGCATTGCTCAGTCAGTGGTGGATGGCCAGCACCTCTACTCTTACGCTCAAGGAAGCTCGCTCTATCCTGATGATGAGCTATCGACCCAGGGCTATGCGCTTGGCTACCGGATCGGGTTTTTCGATGGCAGCAAAGACCTGCCTTTCAATCCGCAGTACACTCCGCTGGATGAGGATCAGGACGGACTTTACGACAACTGGGAGGTCTACCACGGCCTGAACCCCTCTGACCCGAGTGATGCGTCGTCCGATCAGGACGACGACTTCCTGACCGCCTACGATGAGTTCTGGATAGGCGCGGCTCCCAACAATCCCGATACGGATGGAGACGGTATACCGGATGGCGTGGAATTTGCGTTCGGGCTAGACCCTTTGAATTCGGCCGATGCCCTGGAAGACCTCGATGGAGATGGTGTTTCCAATCTTGATGAGTATCTGGCGGGCACCGACATTTCCGATCCTGCTGATTTCCCACAAACGCTTATCGAATACGTTCCAGGAGCCATAGGCCAGTATTTTGCCGGTGGGAATTTTGATCGGTTCGTGACCGCCCGGACCGACTCAGGCCTGAGTTTCGACTGGGGGAGCGGCTCGCCTGCTGAAGGTGTTCCTCAAAACGTCTTCACCGTACGCTGGTTTACCCAGTTCAATCCTCCGCATAACAGTGGCTCCAGAGAGTATGAATTTCGGATTCGACGTGATGATGGTGTTCGTCTCTATGTGGAAAATAACCGGGTGTTAAATGCTTGGACAGGTGGCTCCACGACAGCGGTGTACACCGCATCGTATAGCTTTGAGGCGGGCGCATTCTACCCTATTACTATCGAATACAGAGAGGGGTACGGTTCAGCTAATATCCAGGTTGATATTGTAGACCAGGCTACTGGGGCGGTGCTTCGGGCAGAAGATGTCCTTCTGACACAACCTCTGGGTGCAAAGGTATCGCCTGATTCCGATGGTGATGGGATACCCGACATTTGGGAGCTGGCTTACGGTCTCAACCCTGCGGCTGATGATGGGCAATCAATCCAGAACCCACAAGGCATCTCAGCCCTGCAAGCCTTCCAGCAGGGCTTGAGTCCCTGGACACTGGAGGACGTGGGTACATGGGATGGGCAGATTGTCACTGCGAATCCTGAGCCTCCGTCCCAGGGTGTTCCGCCGGTTGCTGAACTTGCGCCTCCTCAGTCAGTAACCCTGAGCTGGGTCGCGCCATCCACTCGGGTAGATGGTAGCTCAATCTCCTTAAGTGAGATTGAGTCCTACGAGATCAGTTACGGCCAGAACCGGGCTAATCTTGAGCAGATCGAGCGTGTTCCGGGCGGTACAACCTCCTTTACTTTCGAGGGACTAATTCCGGGAACGTGGTATTTCCGGGTGCGGGCTGTCGATAGTACGGGGCTTAGGAGCGCACCATCGGAAATCGTAAGCTACGTTGCATCAGCCAATAACTAGTCGTTCGATTCCGCTCAGAGGGCCGTGCAGTAAGTACAGCATTTGGACGACACCTTCTACACCTGGCTCAAGACGTCGGGTGGATTGGAGGTGTCTGAAGCCAGTCGCCTGAAGGCCTGGAGGAAGAGGATGCGACAACCACCTTGATACATAGTGGCTTTAATCAGTTCAGCGGTATGAAAGCAACGTTGGCTCTTCGGAGGATTCTCTTCCCTGTGGGCCACTCGTGCACCTGCTCATAAAAACCAAATGGGTAATATCCATAGGAGGCAAGTTTTTCTTGTATGGATTGATAGCTAACATGCCAGTCATTCATTGGATTCATGCCCGCTTCAACTTCAATAATATCTATTCTTTTCTCATTCAATAGTTCATCGGCACCTGTAATAACCTCAAGATCGTGACCCTCGGTGTCGATTTTTAAATAGTTTATTCTGTCTATTTTTTGTTCTTTACAAAGCTCATTTATTGTTGTTATTTTCGTGAGTTCGTTGTCTTCGTCAGAGATTGGTGGGTCTTCTTTCAGGGGCGTGAGTCTGGACATGACGCCGATATTGTTATTGGTTTCCATTATGCCAGTGCCAGACACTGAGCCGAGAGCAAGCTGGAATGCTACAGTTCGGTTATGTGAGGCTATATTTCTCCTGAGTTTGGAGAAATTTTCTTTTGATGGTTCGAAGCAGTATATGCTGGCATTTGGGAACCAGAAAGCATACTCGGAAGCCGATTGCCCCACGTTGGCGCCCACGTCAAATATAACTTTGATGTCTATTTCAGGTAAAAATCTTATAATATCCTGGCATATATCAAGGCCTTTATGAGGCGCCTTCACTAACTGGATGTTCATTTTCAGAAGTAAGCGTTTTATCTTTAGTTTGTTCATTTCTGATCTTCCATGTTGGAGCTACAGCAATGATTCATTATAAATGGCTTTAATTTTGGACTGGCGATTTTTCATGGAAAATTTAGAGCGACTGACTCTTAGTGCTTCTCGGCCGAGACGCTCCCGTTCTGACGGATTTTCAATCAGGTATTTGCAGCGATCATAGAGGGCCTCCGTAACGTAGCTCATGAAGTCCTCCGGTATGTTGTTTACAGTGTATCCTTTTGAGCCCTTGATGAAATCTTTGTCTTTGATAGGAACCATTAGCCCCGACTCATTATCCGTAATCATCTCAGGTATCGCGCTGATGTCAGATGTTACTATGGTTCGCCCACAAGCCATGGCTTCCTGAATTGAAAATCCCCAGGCTTCTTGGTACGTGGGGCAAAGGTAGATATCTGAACCGGGAATTATTGTTGTCATTAGTGTTTCACGATCATAAAAACCTATTTCGATTGCAGGGCATTTTTCGATTTTTTCAAGGTACTCCTGAGCCATTGCTCTATTTGATGTTTGCAGGCTTTTGTTGGAGCAAATTGTCAGTGAGATATGGTCGTACTTCTCTCTAAGTTTCAAAAAGGCATCAACGACATTGGCCCCACCTTTTCGAAAAAATTCGCCGACAAAAAGGAATTTCAAACTTTCTTCCCTGTACTCGATATTTTCATCAGGTATGTCTCGAACGGCGGGATAGATTACTTCGGTCTTGGCCAGTATGTCATTGTCGGTTATGTTGCCATAGTCGAGTAAAGAGCTCAGTCCATATTGGCTTTTGAATATAAGTTTTTTAAAGTTGTCGGCCTTCAGGATCCTCTTCGCCAAGAGCATTTTTATGAATCTTGGAGTTGGTAGTCCGAGAAGGTCATAGCTGCCAATGGATGAGAAGTGAGCTGGCGTGTATATCCAGGGCTGTTTCGTTAATACAGGAAATAACGGCGCCTCAATTATGTCCATATTGTTGGGTTCAACTCGCGCAAGAACACCTTTTGCCGCAGATCTGAATACTCGCTTTGTGAGTTTGTCCGAAGTCTCTACTGGGAAATAGTCTACACCTTCAGGTGGAAATTTTGCGTATTCCTGCGCTATTCCGTGCATTTCTGTTAGGCCAACTTTAATGCTGTGCATTCGGTACCCTGCCTGAAATTCCGATGATTTTGTTCGATAAGACTGATGTGATCCGGTCAACTCTGTATTTATCGATATTTATAGGGGCGTACTTAGTGAGCTGGGTCTTATCTAGAGCGAGTTCAATAAGGGAACCTGTAAGTTCTGTATTATCGGAACCTTCGAAGAGCCCACCCAAGCCATCTTCTGTCACGATCTTTCCCAGGGCGCCATCTTTCGGGGTAATGTTAAAAATTGCTTTCCTGGGAGCGAGGTACTCATAGAGTTTTGACGGGACCTGCGTTTTTGTAAAGGGTTGGATGTTCACTAGGATGTCGGCCTGTGCCTGGATGTTAACGCACTCCTCTTGGCTGAGCTTTCCCTTTAGGACTAATGCGTTGGCCTGGGTCAGGTCTTCGAATCGATGACAGATGTCATAGCTAAGGTTTATGGCGCCAACCTGAACCAGGCAGACTTTCTTTCGGTTTTCCTCGAGTACTTTGTTGGCCTCTCTGATTGCTTCCAGTAAAGGCGCAGGATCACGTACGCCATAGAGGAAGCCAGTGTGGCATAGGACGAGAGTGTCGGGTGGGGTGCTTTCTTTGTGTGATTCGGATACACCTTCGGAGGGATCAAACCCATTCGGCATCACAAAGAACCGTTCCGCCTCAATGTCCGGATAACGGGCGATAAAGGCATCCCTCAGAGGCGGGGTATTAAGCGAAACTGCGGAGGCATGGTTGACCACCTTGCGCTCCAGTTTGCTCGCCCAGCTGTCCAGCAACCGGCCTTTGGACTGGTGGAACGGGTTGTCCATCCAGGGGTCCCGGAAGTCGACGATCAGTGGTTTTCCGGTGGCCTTGCTTATCAGGTAGCCGGTAATCAGGCCGGACCAGGGTGAGCCAGTGGCAAAAATGACGTCAATATCGTGTTGGCGAACCAGCTTTTTGCCGTAGCGGGTTGCCGGCAAGATCCAGGGGCCGGCCTGGTCCGGGAAATAACAGAGGTCATAGATGAAGTCTTTCAGCTTCTGAAAGGCGCTGCGGGTATCCTGGGTATCACTCCCACTGCGAAAGACTGACTGGGCTGGTTGCGAAGCGACGGGGGTTTCGGATGTACCCACCGGAGAAGCCCCCCGTTTGAATAAACCCTTTACCCGCTTTCGCACAGACAGCAGCGCCTTGAACATATCCCAGGGGGCGACGCGGTGGATGATCTCTCCGTTAACGGGCAGGCTCAGGTGCCGGAGGGCATTGTCCTGGTCGCTCACGTTTGCGGGCACCGTCAGTACGTGACACTCACCGTTGCTGAGGTTGCGCAAAAACTTGACCGTACGTTGGCTGCCGGGAACGCCCGTGCTGACCGTCGGGGGGAAGAAGTACGCAATGAACAGCACTTTCCTGCCAGCAAGGTCACCCGTTATGCGCTCTTCATTGGCCAAGGTGGTCTCGGTGGTTGTTTCTGCATGCGTCATTAACACGGTTCCTGTTATCGACGGTGGGCCTGTTATTTATCGTACTATCCGTCAACGGGGCAGCATCAATGGTGGGTCAGGCCCACCACATCAATCAGTCCTTTGACTTCCTGCAGCAGGCTGCGGACTTCAATAAACGACGCGTGCCGCACCAGTACGCAGGTGATATCTGCGGTCTGCAATACCTGAAGCATGGTGGCCTGCTGAATATTCGGTGCCTGCAGAGCCGGCGGGAGCTCGCTGACATTGGGTTCTACAACTAATACCTGGCAGCCGAGCCCGGCGATACCCCGGGTAATATTCAGGGCCGGGCTTTCCCGCAGGTCGTCGATGTCCGGCTTGAACGCCACCCCCAGGCAGGCCACTTTAATGTCCCGGCGCTGTACGCCAGGGGTGGCCTTCTCAAGCGCTTCAACGGACTGCCGGACTCTCGACAGCACCCAGTCCGGTTTGCTGTCATTGATCTCCCGCGCCGCGCGAATGATCCGTGCCTGTTCCGGGGCACTGTCCACAATAAACCAGGGGTCCACGGCAATGCAGTGTCCACCGACACCGGCGCCGGGCTGCAGGATATTGACCCGTGGGTGGCGGTTGGCAAGCTCGATCATTTCCCACACATTGATATCCAGCCTGTCACAGATCAGTGACAGTTCGTTGGCAAAGGCGATATTGACGTCCCGGAAGCTGTTCTCCGTCAGCTTGGCCATTTCCGCCGTGCGGGCGTTAGTGATGATGCACTGGCCCTGAACCACTTGCTTGTACAGCGCAACGGAGGCCTCTGCGCAGGCCGGGGTTATACCGCCGATCACCCGATCATTCTCCACCAGCTCCCGGATCACCTGCCCGGGTAACACCCGCTCCGGGCAGTGGGCGACGCGGATGTCAGAGTCTTCACCATGAGTGTGGGGAAAGGTGAGGTCCGGGCGCTCTTCTGCCAGCCATTCGCACATGCTCTCGGTTGTGCCTACAGGGGAGGTGGACTCCAGAACCACCAGATTGCCCGGGCGAAGTACTTTGGCCAGGGCCCGGGTAGCGGCTTCAACGTAACTGAGGTCCGGCACCTTGCCATCTTTGAAGGGGGTCGGTACCGCGATCAGAAAGGCGTCCGCCTCTGTAGGTTCGGTCGCTGCTCTGAGATAGCCTTCAGTAACCGCTGCCCGCACCACGATATCCAGGGAGGGCTCCACGATGTGGATCCTGCCCTGGTTGATGGTATCCACCGCCTTCTGGTTGATGTCGACACCAAGAACCTGAATGCGCCGGGAAGCAAACACCGCAGCGGTTGGCAGGCCCACATACCCGAGACCCATCACTACAATTCGCTCAACGCCCATTGCCGATATCCTTTTGTGTTGCAGTTCTGAACATAGCCGAGTCCGGGTGATTGCTCATCCGTGAGAATAGTCCGCCAGAGCATCTGCGATTCGCGCACAAGCCTGCCCGTCACCGTACGGGTTGTGGGCCTGGCTCATCTGATGATAGCTGTCGGTGTCGGTCAGCAGGGTGCTGACGTCCGAGAGGATTCGTTCCACATCCGTGCCAACCAGTTTCACGGTGCCCGCTTCAACGGCCTCCGGGCGCTCGGTGGTGTCCCGCATCACCAGTACTGGCTTGCCGAGGGACGGTGCCTCCTCCTGAATGCCCCCGGAATCCGTCAGGATCAGGTAGGACCGGTCCATCAGATACACGAAGGGTAGATAGTCCAGTGGTTCAATCAGGTGGATGCGATCATGATGGGCCAGCAGGCGGCGTACCGGCTCCTGAACATTCGGGTTCAGGTGAACTGGGTACAGGATGTCGGTGTCGGCATGGGTTTCGGCGATGGCGGCCAGAGCATGACAGATGCGTTCAAAGCCGGCTCCAAAGCTCTCGCGCCGATGGCCCGTCACCAGGATGAGTTTGCGGGCGGGGTCAAGGAACCCAAACTGTTTGCCAAATTGAGCGGTCAGTTCCGATGCCCCCTGAATCTTGTTTCGCACCTCCAGCAGGGCGTCGATTACGGTATTACCGGTCACCCGGATATGGGCATCATTCACGCCTTCACGAATCAGATTCTGGCGAGCCGTCTCTGTTGGCGCGAAGTGCAATCGTGCGAGAGCCCCGGTCAGCTTCCGGTTAGCCTCTTCCGGCCACGGGGAATAGAGGTTGCCCGTGCGAAGGCCGGCTTCGACGTGGCCGACGGGTATCTGCTGGTAATAGGCGGCAAGGCTGGTGGCCAGTGTGGTGGAGGTGTCCCCGTGGACCAGTACCATGTCGGGGCGGAAAGATTGGAGCACCCCCTCAATCCCGGTCAGAATGCGGCCGGTAAGCTCGGACAAAGACTGCCCCGGCTTCATCAGATCCAGGTCGTAGTCCGGTATTAACTGGAATAGGTCAAGCACCTGGTCAAGCATCTGGCGATGCTGGGCGGTGACGCAGACTCTGGATTCAAAACGCGGATCCTCCGCCAGGCGCAAGGCCAGAGGTGCCATTTTGATGGCTTCGGGGCGGGTTCCGAAGACTGTGAGCACTTTCATACTGCGTGCCTTCCTTGGAGAATGTCCGGAATTTTTAGTTACAAAACTTTACCAGATGTGCCCTGATAACTGTACAGGCTAGCAAGGTTAATTTCGGTAAAAAATAGGTCTATCGTGCGCTGTGCGCATACGGCGGTGCAGTGCTAGACTGAAACAAAAGTTTACAGGCTCCGCCTTACGGTTACGTGATGTTGCGGGGAAAGCGCGAGTTCGTCACGCACACCGGAAGGCGGATGAACTAAGCTTCAAGAATCGATGCCAGACGTGAAAAAAGGATGGTAGTTATGACCTCTCTGAGTGCCCGCCTGGGTAAGTGCCTGCTTGTGACCTCTCTTGTTGCGGCTCCGCTGTTTGCGGGGGCGGAGGTGATTTTTGAGGAGAACTTTGATGATCAGCCGGATTGGCATAGTGCTATGTATAGTACTAGTCGGGTTCAAGTTGCTGGTTCCGATCGCATACCTTTAGGCTGGTCAGCCATCAGGCAAGACCCCAGCTGGGGTACGTCGGTTGGATACCCCGGAGGCAGAGAATCGATAGAAATACTTCAAGAAAATTCGGAAAAGGCTCGTGGTGGAACTGGCAAGTCATTCGTAGCTTGGAGGGATTCTACTGATGATCAAATGTGGAGGTGGAATTCAGATAGTATTTTGGCGAAGCATTTTGAAGAAGGGCATGAAGAGATTTACGCTAGATTTTGGATAAAGTTCTCCCCAGATTGGACGCCTCTCGGTCAGACAGGTAGTACCAAGCTTTTTAGAATTAGTCACTGGAATGAAGAGGGGAGTATCTTTGGTTACGGGAATGATAGGTTTAATGGTCCTGTGCTGTTCTGGAATTATGAAGCTAATGATTACGGTGCCAGAATTTCTTTAACGAAGCGCGGATATCCAATAGCCGAAAATTACACAATAAATAATCCACCTGTTCCTAATTGGCCTCGATCTCAAGGTCCCCTAAATTTCAATGAAAATATACGGGATCTTGATGGTGATGGGTTGGAAGATCAGTCAAATGTATCACTTTTAAACTTGATAACTAATGAGCCATTGGTGGGCCCTATTGTCTCTCATGATGAGGTGTGGGGCGACCGTTGGCATAAAATTGAGTTTCACGTTCGTATGAATTCTCGTGCTGGTGCTTTAGATGGGGTTTTGAGAATGTGGATAGATGACCAGTTGGTAGTGGAAAATGTAACGATGCCATGGATTGGTTATGGCGCAGATTCCATGCCGAAGTGGAATATAGTGGCGTTGGGTGGTAACTCGCATTTTCACGCTTACCCGAATTCCGATAGAAGGCAAGAATGGTACAGTATTGATAATGTCCTCGTTCGCTCATCACTCCCTCCGGAAAGACTGAGTGATCAGCGTAGGGCGCCAAGTCCACCACAGAATATATCTATAAACTGAGGCAACATTTGGTCTTGGTTGGGGGCTAATTATCTATGGCCCCTGCCCGCTAGCCCCTTTGCGATTCCGAGCCCACGGCCTATCAGGTAAAAATGGTCTAGTACTAGAACTCCTAATGTGTCTTTCAAGCCTAACTGGGTTCCGTTAGCTCGTAGTATTCTTTTGATGGAGACTAACGCTGATAGAATGAGAGAGCACACAACGGAAGTAAGGGATAATGACCAGATTCCAAAGAGCGTTGAAAGGATAGCGGTGAGTAGTGATGCGCTGTAACAGAGTGCTATCAGAAAGGTTTTATCTCGGAGAGAATCCTTAGGTTTTTTTAAGTAGTTTTCGCCATGCCATTGCTGCCTTCGGATAAATTCTAGGGGTGTAGTCGGGGAACCCAAATGTGCAAGTGATAGCATCGGTGAAAGAACGACGCTTATGCTATGGCTTCTTGCGGATTGGGAGAGGGCAGTGTCCTCCCCAGAAGTTATGTCTTCGGGAAACTTTCCTGATTTAAGGTAGAGCTCTCGTGTGGTGAAGATGCAACTCCCCATCAGGTCTTTTTGCTGAATATTCTTTCCGCTGTCATTCAGAAGCCAAAGGCGCTCAATCCATGATGGATCTTTCCTTGGTTTCAGGCCGCCACCAAAAATCGTGCTTTCATTTTCTTGAAGCAGAGAAACTCCGGTTTCGATCCAATTTTCGTCTACAGCGCAGTCTGCATCGGTCCATATCAGTATTTCGCCCTTTGCCTTTTCTGCTCCATAGTTTCTTACAGCGCCAACATTGCAATTGACCCTTTCGAAGACCTGGTCAGCATACTTTGAGGCTAGCGACTTTGTGGCGTCTTGTGATCCATTGTCAACAACTATGATTTCATAACGCTCTCTTGGATAAGTTTGTTGGGATAAAGATGAAAGGCATGCTTCAATATCTCTTTCTTCATTTAGAGCAGGAATAATTATTGAGCAGAAGGGCGGAGCGCTTGTCATATTCATTAGGTCTTCGGTTTGAGGATTGGGAAAAACTTTCTCAAAATGAATTTCATTTTTAGTTTGAAGCTTCCTTTATGTAACTGTCTGAAAAAATACTTTAGCTTTCTTTTCTGCTCCCCAGACATGGAGGACCCAAGATCATAAAGGCTGATAACCTTGGCATCCTCTGGCCACTCTCGGACTGCCCCGCTGATCGAAGGTAGTGCACCATTTTCTGTTAGGTCGATGGGCCAGACCTTGCAAGAGAGCTCGTTTTGGCAGACCGTCAAGTCCAGAATCCCTGAGCTGGTGAGCCTTTGATCCCAGCAGAGATCAAAAACAAAATTGCCGAGGGAGGGCGCTACAATCGTGCTGTTATGCTGCCATACGGGATAAAAAAGGTGCGGGTGCTGGCCTATGACACCACGAACTCCGATTTCAGCAAGTTCTTTTGCATACTCTTTCTGATATTCCATCGGAGCCGTTGATGATTCAAGTCCCCAGTGTAAAAGTACGAACAAGTGGTCGACCACGCTGACGGACTCTTTAACCAGTGTTCTGAAGTCTTCGTCAAAACGTTGATAACTTTTTTGAGCCTTATTCGTGTTGTCGGGCACATCTGATGCGGCAAGGAAGCCCAATGTTTCCCCATTTATCTGGACAGTTTGTACTTGCTGCCCATTCAGGCCGACGGGAAGGATCTGGTGAGTTTTCAAGGTTTCAATTGTCTCTTTGAAGCCTTCCTCACCGTGCTGGACCGTATGGTTATTAGCTACTTGCAGTACTTTAAAGTTTGCCCCTGCAAGGTAGCGAGCATGTTCCGGGTCTCCGCGCAGGACAACGCTTTCCGGCTCATTTGGGTCGTAGTTCGCACAAGTCAGTGGGGCTTCAAGATTGCCGACGACAAGATCAGCTTCTCTGAGCAGCTGCAGAACATGCTCGAATGGATTTCTTGTTTTCGCATAGGTCCGAGGGCCGTGGCCGAACGACGTGTAGTACTCGCCGAGATTGATATCTCCTACAAACATTATGCGAATTGGTTTCGTGGGTGACACTCGATTAATCCCCGCTGAGTTCTCTGACGACGCCCTTGAACTTTCCATTCTTACCTCGCGGAATGGCCTCTACGTACTCAATGGATACGCTCATTCCTTGGCCGGTTCTGGAGAGAAAGTTTGACTCAATAAGCTGTTCACTCACTTTCTCACTGCTACTGTGTGGCACGACCCTCAGGGTGCAATGGTCTGGTCTGTCCTGAACAATCTGGGCTTCGCGGATAGACTCGAGTCCCTTGAAAATGTGATCCATCCGTCCGAGACGCCTGCCGTCAGGGGTAACTACATAGTCATCAAGGCGACCGGTAATCGACTCAAGTTCTGATATGGCGCCATTGCCAGGCTGCCCGTTGCGTGCCCGAACCCCGTGGTCCCCAACCTGATATCGTAGCAAAGGCATGCTGGTATTCGTCAGCGTGGTAGCAATGATCGCTCCAGCACCTTCTTCATCCGTGTCGTTATCCAGCTCGGTAATGCCAATGACCGGGTTAATCTGATAAACGCCACGATCATCCTGACCGGCAAACAAAACATATTCGGCGGTGCCGTAGTAGTCGAACACCGGGCACTGGAACACTGACTCAATCCGGCTTCGTTGCCAGTCAAGCAGCGTTTCGGAGTTGGTGATAACCGCTTTCGGCTGAAAACCGGGCTGTGTCCCGGAGCTCTCATAATAGGTGGCCAGGTCGCTGATCGCCGACGGATAACCGATTAGCTCCAGCGGCTGAAAGCGATCGAGGTCAGCGCGGTAATGCCCGAATGTTTGATCGTTCAGATGGTAGCTGGAATAGAGCCTTTGGTTCTCTGCCCGGTTGAAACGTGCGAACGGAGGGGACAGGTTTTCCGGCTTCTGGATCATACGCCCGGCAAAGGTCGCCCTGCGGGCACCGAACGGGACGCCATGATATTCCTCATGGTCCACCAGCAGTGCCATGGCGAGCTTATAAGTCCGCTCATTGACGTGCAGGGCCAGTGGTGTGCCCGTGCTTCCGCTGGTGTGCTGAACCATAAACGGCTTGCCGTGGACGGGGTGGAACTCGTGGCCGCGCTCACGCACAGTTTGTTTGTCCAGTATGGGCAGTTTTGCCAGATCCGAAACCTGAGTGAAGTCCTGATCGCTCAGGCCATACTCAGCGAAAAGTTTCTGGTAGTAGGGAATGCTTAGTCGGCAATAGCGGATAAGGTAGTGGAGTTGCTCGGCCTGATAGGCTTCCCGTTGGGTGACGCTCCACCCGCGGGACACCCGAACCAGCTCGCGGAGCTCATGGTAGATCCCGGTATAGCGCTTCCGGTAGAGCTTGTAGCCCATGGCCGACACCATCAGATTCTGAAGCCAGACCGGTGATGAAAAATAGAGGGCTTCAGCTTTACTTGCCATCGACGAAGCCCTCTGCCTGTCCTGTTGATGGCGCCTGCAGGCGGTTGCGCAGGGCTCTGGCCGGGTTGCCAGCCAGAATGTCGCCCTCGGTGAATTCTTTGGTGACCACACTACCGGCGGCGGCAATCGTTTTGGACGCCATGTTTGCCATAACGACAGCAGTGTTCCCGAGCCAGCAGTCTGAGCCGATGGATATCTTGTCGAAGCGGCCGCCTTGCTGCTGGATAGGCACCTCGGTGTTGTCGAACTCATGTTGCCGGCTGCCACTCAACACATGCACCCCACTGCCCAGCAGCGTATTTTCCCCAATCGTACATTTGCCAATATTGCACTGGGGCCCGATATAAACCCCCCGGTGAATAGTCGTATCCCGGTGTGAAAACACCGTTAGAAAACCGATGGAAATGTCGTCAGAGGTGCCCGGGCAAGCCAGCCGGTAAAAGGCGGCCCGCAGGTAGATACCCGTTTTGCCAGGAAACAGGCTCAGGAGCTGGGAGAAGGACTGAAAGGTGCCGTCGCTTTGGCCGCCCTTGCTGAGCAGCCAGTACGAAGCGAACAGCGGAAACACCAGAACCAGAAAGAGGTTCTTTAGGGTGCGTTTGACGGTGGGGCGAAGCGCCATCAGCGGTTCATCCTTGCATCCAGCCAGGCCTTTTCCCGGGCGGGCCGGAACTGGGTGATGCCCAGGCCGATTCTTTGCAGAATCCGTGCGGCGAGCTGCGGCCAGGTCAGTAGCGGGCGGCCTGAGGCTCCGATGTTAACCGTGGACGGCTTGGTGCAGGTATCCCTGGTGTGCTGTGCCGAATGCTGCGGGCCGTAGTTCTGGGCGAGGATGATGAGAATCCTTGAAAAGTATTTCTCCGGGCTATGCTGCAGTGTCTCGCAGGCTTGTTCCAGCCAGGCTGTGGCTGTGTCGCGATAGCCATCGGCTTCAGCGCCCTCGCTCAGTTCTGCCGCGTTGAACAACAGCATGGCCTTGCGGATATCCTGGGCGACCCAGGTGTCGTTGGCGAATTCCAGCTGCTCCGGCTCCTCCAGAAATGGGCGCTCGTTCTTTTGCATCCAGGCGGTGTACTTCAGGAGGGCCTCATGGGTGTACAGGTAGCTCTCATCGAGCTCCTGATACTGCCATTTGAGCCAGAGGAATCGCGCCATGGCGGACAGCAGAATCAGGTAAGACCAGCCGATCTCAATATCCAGCAGGTTGCGTACGCCGATGTCATCTCCTGGGTGGATGGTTTCCCGTATCACTATTGCCGCTTTATCGAGCCAGCCGTTGTCAGGTTCCAGAATGGCGGCATCAATCAGTGCGGTGAGGTAGTTGCCGGTGCCGCGGGTAAATGGATAACGGTGGGTATTGGGTTGTTCACCTCGCACGAGGGCTTTCAGTTTGGGCACTTCCTGCTTCTTGACTGCCAGTAGCTGGGCGAGCAGCCCCCGGCTGCCGTCGTGCAGGTTCACCATCCATTGGGTGAGGTCCAATACGGCGGTGCGTGAGTCCGGCTGCCCTGTCATCAGGTAGTGGTACATCAACCCTGTGGTGTAACAATGCTCTGCAGCTGGCCCACCTCCTGTCTGCCCAGGAGTACTGCTTGTATCGTTATGCCGCGAAAAAGTCCGATGTGTCGCTGTATGGGCGGGAAGATAGTGGTCTGTGTGCCAGAATAGCCCACTGTTATACTCGGCCCGATCTTCCTCTGTATGGTAGATGTCGATATCCGTTGCGTGCTTTGCCAGATCATCCATGAGTTCGAACCAGCGGCGGTCGCCGGTGAGGGCGAACTGGCGGGCAAAGCCATATATCGCATCGTATTGATTGTTGTAGTGGGAGATCAGTGGCACTTCGCCGGGCGGCTGGTACAGGGTTTCATGGTCAGCGAAAATATCGCCGAAGTTTCGCCAGCCGTACTCATCGATGACCTCCCTTTTTTCGAAGAAATTGGATGGGCCATCCAGACCTTCCTGGATCAGGTCGTCCAGCGCACTCTTGTCTGCATTGGCTTTGAACCAGGGGAATGCCTCGGTTGATTCGTAAACCTCAGGGGCCAGGCGCGGGCAAAGTGGGGCGTAGGCCCAGCTCAGGTCATTGTTGCTGCCGTAGGTCATCAGGTGCCGGAGTGTCTTTCGTTCCCCGCCCTGGAGTTCATAGACTTGGTTATCCACCATCGCCGGGAAAAGACCGACGTTGATGATTCCGTCGCTGTAACCAAGGCTGCTCGGGAAGTTCTGCCAGAACGTGGGTATCGCTATCTGCAGGGTTTGTTGGTTGTGCTCCAGTGACAAAACAGGATTGGCCCGGTTTCCGTGTTGCGCTGGCGAATTGTCTGGTGTGAGTTTGTAACCGCGGAATCGGGTTGTCAGCTTCCCGTCTTTATCAATATGGTTGAGGCTGTCCCAGTTTTCCCCGCCGGAGGAGTCTTGATAGAGCGTAAATCGCCGCGTGCTAGTAATGTTCTCAGGAGCATTCAGGGCGTCTCGCTGAACCCTCGCAGTTGCTGGGTGGCCGGTTTCGGTAACCAGCTCCAGGCTTTGGAAATACACGGAACCCTCATCACCCAAATCCCACAGGCCACCGGGGTGCCTGGCCCGTTTCGGATTGTGGGTTTGTATTTCGATGTTTGCCAGGCCGCTCTGAAGGTAAATGCGCAGCCGACAGGTAAAATTGGCGAGGTGAACTTCGTCTGGTTGAGCCCAGTGCCCGCGTAGTGATGCTTCAATATAAACAGGGTTCTGGTGCTTGAGCTCCCAATCGCTGTTTGCAACAGGGTGGCAGGGCAGGCCGTCTTTGGCAGTGAGTTTTGCTTCGGTCCTGGTGGGCGAGTTTGCGCCGGTAAATTCCCAGACAGGTTGGTTGGCGTGAAGCAGGATTTCGCCAACCTCGGTTCGAATCATCCAGCCGTTAGCTGTCTGAGCAATCGCCGTAGCGGGCAGATCAGGTGCTGGTTGCTCAGAAACCGTCAGGGTCTCAACCTGGTGGGGAGCGAGGCTGTAAAGAAACTCGGCAAGCACCCAGCGAACACTGCCGTCAGGCCAATGGCATAACGATTTGAAAGCTGCAGGCACGCTGTTGCCGTTGGCATCTTTTACCTGGAACGTTGTTCCTGCCGGGTACTCGCCTTTGGCAAAAGGAATGCCGACAGAGAGCGGCTCGCTTTCCCTGTGAATTCCAGATTCTTCCTTGAGGACAATATCAACCGATGTTGCCATGTCACACCTAATTCCTTTTATACAACACGCTACAGCTGGCACTTAATCCATCGCATTCCGGCCCTGGTTATCTGGCTCATCTCTATGTTTGAGCTCCAGGACAGCAGGTCCCTAATATAGTGCTGACCTTCCAGATGCGAAAGGTAATTATAGGCCATGCTGCACTTGAATGAAGGTCCACTCCTGTGTGCTTGGCCTTATACTCTTTCATTAATCTCACTGAGTGTGAGCCCCTTCTCCGGATTGAAACTGGGCTATGTTAAGTGTCTCCCGAGCCAGCTTTATGTTTTCGAAAGCCCGGTTGCATTGCCGGGGCTCACACTCCGCCATTACTGAAACCAGCGCAAACCGGCTTGCTCCACTTAATGTAGCTGGAATCTGCCATAACTTCGCATCCCGGTAGCTTTCAGATGCATGATTGCCAACCTGATACCACTGCAAAACCGCCACCCGCTGTCTGTCAACGCGGTTCTGATAGATTTTCACCTGTCCTTGGGTTTCCTGGAGCAGCCATTCTGCTGAATCAACGGGCGGCCTCAGGTAAGGCACCAGTTTGTAATCTGTAGCGGCAGAGCGCTCACTTTGTGCCAAGGACAACCAGGCGCCATCGGGCGTTGCCCACACCTTATGGTCGAGTGTATCCGGAAGCCGGAGCTGAAGGGGTAGTTGCCACGGCTCGCGGGACATGAGTTCGGCGTGTTTTGGTGCCCAGGCTTCCGTGTCGGAGCCGGAGACCTGAACCGCGCTGAGGGCGACCGGCCCCGCTATCAGGGCGACTAGAACCGCGAATACACCTTTGCGTGAGAGTTGCTTTGCATCGGGTGCATTGATTTCTGTCCGGCGCTTTACCGGCGCGAAGTAGAGCG
>Ga0114911_1000496_pt1 | contig 25440 bp, 25 predicted proteins | sample MalvireepMed_904_FD_89688 | JGI IMG/M metagenome (GOLD analysis project Ga0114911, IMG submission 89688) | Marine viral communities from the Global Malaspina Expedition - Malaspina viral metaG DeepMed_904 | ecosystem: Environmental > Aquatic > Marine > Oceanic | place: Mediterranean Sea...
GCCGTGGCCAGTTTTTCGTCGATCTGACGCTGGCGCTGCAGGGCGGCAAGGCTCAGCGCCAGCGTCAGATCGACGAAAAACTGGCCACGGCCGATCTGGTGGTCACCACCTACCCGCTGTTGATCCGCGATCTTGATCGCTTGTGCGAGGTGGCGTTCGGGCTGTTGGTGTTGGACGAAGCGCAGGCGATCAAGAACGCCGCCAGCCAGACGGCGCAGGCGGTGCGTGGAGTCAACGCCGGGCGCGCCCTGGCGATGACCGGCACGCCGCTGGAGAACCATCTGGGCGAGCTGTGGGCGCAGCTCGACGCCGTGGCGCCGGGGGCGCTGGGCAGCCAGCAGTGGTTCGGTCGGCACTTTCGCACGCCGATCGAGAAGGACAGCGACGTGGCGCTGCGCGGGCGCCTTGCGCGGCGCATCGCCCCGCTGATGCTGCGACGTACCAAGCAGCAGGTGCTGACCGAGCTGCCCGAGAAGACCGAGAGCCGTCGCGAGATCACCCTGGCCGGCAGCCAGCGCGAGCTCTACGAGAGCCTGCGCCTGGCCCAGCACCAGCGGGTACAGCAGGCCATCGCCGAGCGTGGCCTGGCCGGCTCCGGCATCGTGATGCTCGATGCGCTGCTCAAGCTGCGCCAGGTGTGCTGCGACCCGCGCCTGGTCAAGCTCGACAGCGCAAGCAAGGTGAAGCGCTCGGCCAAGCTGGAGCAGCTGCGCGAGATTCTGCCGTCGCTGGTCGAGGAGGGGCGGCGCATTCTGGTGTTTTCGCAGTTTACCGAGATGCTGGGCCTGATTGGCCAAGCCCTGGAGCGCGACGGTATCTCTTACACCACGCTGACCGGCGATACGCCGGGCAAGACCCGCACTCAGCGGGTGGCGCTGTTCCAGCAGGGCGAGATACCGGTGTTCTTGATTAGCCTCAAGGCCGGCGGCACGGGCCTCAACCTCACCGCGGCGGACACCGTGATCCACTACGATCCCTGGTGGAATCCCGCGGTGGAGGCTCAGGCCACCGGTCGCGCCCATCGCCTGGGCCAGCAGAACCCGGTGTTCGTCTACAAGCTGGTGTGCGCCGGTACGGTGGAAGAGCGCATCCTCGGCCTGCAGGCGCGCAAGGCGGATCTTGCCGCCTCGATCCTGGAGGGCGGCACCGAGCGCAAGAGCGACGGTCCGCTGTTCGATGAGGAGGATCTGGCGCTGCTGTTCGCGCCGGTGGCGTAGAAGGTCGAGAAAGAGTTCCGGTTTTCGTGAGGCGGCTGTTGTCGAAGCCGCTAGTCAGTCCGCAATTGCCGCTCGGCGAAATCGAGCAGCGACCGGTAATCGCGCTGACGGATAATGGCCTTGACGATCTCGGCATCCAGATTCAGGTAATCGTGGACCAGGGCGTTGCGCAGGCCGATGATCTTGTTCCATGGCGTACCGCTACGGTCATGGTTCAGGCTCTGTAGCTTGGAGAAGGCCTGTCGGGCATCGCTGGGGACCACGACACCCAGCGACTTCAAGCGTTGTTTGGCGATGCCAATGCAGGCTTCGGTGAGCAGCTGCAGGTTGCGCTCCGCGGCACGGTAGAGCAGTGCATTCAATCCCTCGGGCGTGCTGGCGGCCTGGTGCAGCTGCTCGAGTTCCTCGGCCAGGGTGGCCAGATGCTCCCGCATGGCGTCGATGTATTCGGTTTCCACGTGATGCATACCTGTCGATTCAAGCCGTCATTCAAGCCGTCATTCAAGCCGTCATTCAAGCCGTCATTCAAGCCGTCATTCAAGCATAGTGCCGCTGATGATACTGGTGATCGATCTCCCACATCGAGGTGATGCGTTGTTCTTCACGAATCAGACGCAGCTTATCGTTGGCGAGCAGTACCCGGCCGGTGCGGTTCACTGCATGAGCCAAGGGGAGCGGCGCCAGGTTGATGTCCACGATGGAAAGTTGATCTTCCGAAAGGCCCAGTTCGTCCTGCCAGGTTTGTGCCAGCAGTTGGGGGCGTAGACGGCGTTCCAGGGCGTCCTTTTCGAAAGTGCGAAAGGCCACGGCAAGATCGTAGTCGCTGCCCTCGTTGGCAGTTCCCTTGGCGCGAGAGCCATAGAGCCACAACACGGCGATTTCATCGTTCCCGGCCGCCAGCTCGGCGAGACCCTGCAGTATGTCTGTCTGGTCGGGCATCATGGTTCCTTGGTAATCCAGCGCCTGTGTTGGCGACAGTCTAGCATTGTGGATGCGGATCAACGCTCACTAAGCAGGGCCGCTCAATGGCCATGGATCAATCGCCGGCCAACCACTCGGTGACGAGGCGTTGCTCGGCGAAGCCGGCCAGGTCGAGTGCGGGGTCGGCCAGTGCATCCAGCCAGGCCACCGCGAAGCTGCCCGGCCCGGCGGCGTGGGCTTCGGCCCGCTCGGCCGCTGCCGCGGCATGTACATGGGCGGCGAGCATGGCCCCGACGACGTCGTCGCAGACCGCGGCGTAGGCGGCGGCTATTGCCCCCAGCGCGCAGCCGCTGCCGGTCATGCGCGCCTGCCAGGCGCTGCCGCCGTCGAGGCGCAGCTCGAGCGGGCATGCCCGGCCATCGTTGTCGGCCCGCGCCACCAGGCGATCCTGCACCCCGGAAACCGCCACGCCGCCGCACCGCGCGAGCAATCGGCGGGCGGCGTCGCGGGCCTCCGCGCTGGCACGCGCGCTGTCGACGCCGCGCCCGCCGCCTTCCGCCTGACCACCCAGGGCGATGACCTCGGCGGCGTTGCCACGCAATAGCGTCGGCCGGTGCGCCAGCAGTTCCTCGGCCCAATGGCGGCGCAGCGTCAGCGCGCCGGCGCCCACCGGGTCGAGCACCCAAGGCACGCCCACCTCGCCGGTCGCGGCGATGGCGCGATGCATCGCCTCGATCTGGTGGTCGCTGGGGGTGCCCTGGTTGACCAGCACGGCGCCGGCCTGGCGCGCCACGTCGGCGGCTTCCTGGGGATGATCGGCCATCACCGGCGCAGCGCCGATCGCCAGCAGGGTGTTGGCGACCACGTTGATGGTGACCCGGTTGGTCAGGCAGTGAACCAGCGGCGAGCGCTCTTTCAAGCGCCGGTGAGCCTCGCTCACCGTCTGCGGTGTCGGGGGCTGGGCGGCGCACTTGCGTATGGTCATGGCGGCTCCCTGTCGCGAAGAGGAAACGGTACCGGCCAGCATGCCGCTGGCCGGTACCGGGCTCCCTACAGGATAGCGTGTCGAGCTAGTCGCGAAAGCGCCGGCAGGCCGGCCAGTGCTTCATCAGCAGGTAGTAGGTGAGGCCGGCCGGGACGAGGCTGATGTACCACCCCAGATCCGTGAACGCGAACGCCGCCGCGAAGCCGACCAAAGAAGCGATGATGGCCGCTGGGTTAATGCCGCGATACGGGCCGTCCTTGTCGTACAGGGCGGTAAGGTCCAGGCTGCGGCGACGGGTGAGGTAGTAGTCGACCACCATGACGGCGAAGATCGGGCCGAGGAAGGCGGAGTAGATCTGGATAAACAGCTGCAGTCCGGCGGCGGAGTCGGGTTGCACCAGCTTCCAGGGGAAGGTGGCCACGGCGAGCAGCCCCACCAGGATGGTGGAGGTCTTGAAGGGGAGCTTGAAGACGTCCATGAATACGTAGGTCGGCGGCACCACGTTGTTGAGCACGTTGGTGGTGACCTGGGCGAAGGCGATGAACAGCAGGGTGGTGACCAGCAGCAGGGTGTTGTCCGTCGCGTTGCTGAACACGTCGATTGGATCGACCGTCCCCGTTGCACCCGAGACCATGAAACCGATCAGGCCCATGAACAGGGTGACCGGCAGAATGGCCATGGTATAGATGGTGGTTATCAGACCCGGGCCAGTATCGCGCACGTGCTCCCGAGAGTAGTCGCTGACGTTGAGCATCATGGTCGCGTAGATCCCCAGGTACAGCATGGTCGCAGACCAGAATGGCGCCCCCCATGTGCCCTCGATGTCGACCAGGTTGGCCCCGATTTGGTCACCGTATCGGTTGATAACGCTGATGAACATGTAGACCAAGGAGGCCAGGATGAAGACACTGCCGATGTTCTCCAGCCACTTGATGCCCTTGAATCCGAAGACCGACAGGCCGATCTGGAGCCCCTGGAAGACGATGAACCAGGCGACAATGTTGTCGAAGCCGAACAGGGTGGCCGTCACCAGGTTGAGGGCGCCCGCGCCGATCCAACTCTGGAATCCGTACCACACCAAGGCGGGGATGGCCCGCACCAGGCCGGGGATCTTGGTGCCAGCCATGCCGAAGGCGCTGCGCGCCTGGACCACGAAGGGGATGCCGTACTTGTGGCCGGCGGCGCCGTTGATGGCGAGTCCGATGCCGATAACCAGGCATCCGATGCTGACAGCCAGCACCGCCTGGAGCAGGTTCAAGGTCCCGACCAGGCTGGATCCGACGGTGAACGTCCCGATAGAGACGCACCCACCCATCCAGGCTGCCAGGTAGGAGGTGCGCCCCATGATGCGGGTCTTCTGCGGTGCCAGGGATTCGTCGCCGGGGGCCTTGGTCGCCGTGGCGACGGCGTCGGGCGCCGCCCCGGGCTGGGAGGTCGAAGTGGTCATACGTTGCCTCGCGGTGATTGCCGGTTTGTTGTCGTCGCCGCAAGCGGCGGGTCTTGGGTCTGAGGCGTGCTGCGTCGTTGTTGTAATTGATTGGCGTGTCGGATTTCTGGGTCTTGGGTGGCACCTTGTGTCGTGAGGTTGGCGGGCTCGTCAGTGGCGCGCGTCGCTCCAGTCGGCGAACCGGCCGCTGAACGGCTTGGGTCGTGGAAACGCCAGGTCGCCGTGCTTGCTGGTGTGAAGGCCCAGCCCGACCAGCGCCTCGGCGAGCTTGACCGAGGCGGTCACGCCCTCGATCACCGGCAGACCCACGGCGTCGCTGATCCGCCCGGTGAGATCGGCCATGCCGCCGCAGCCCAGCACGATCGAGCCGATGCCGTCCTCGTCGCGGGCGCGCCGGCACTCGGCGACGATGCGCTCGAAGGCCGCCTCATTGTTGTCTTCCAGTTCGAGCACCGGAATCTCGGCGGCACGCACCCGCCGGCAGTGGCCGGCGAAGCCGTAACTGGCGAGCAGGTGCTCGGCGATGATCGCGGTGCGCCCCAGCGTGGTGACCACCGAAAAGCGCGTGCTGACCAGCGTGGCCATGTGGAAGGCGGCTTCGGCGATGCCGATCACCGGCGCCCGGGTCAGCTCGCGCGCGGCCATCAGCCCGGGGTCGCCGAAGCAGGCGACGATATAGGCGTCGACCGATTCGCGCTCGCCGCGGCGCACCTCCTCGGCGACGCCGACCGCGCTGATCGCCTCGTCGAAGTGGCTCTCGATCGACACCGGGCCGTCCTGTGGGTTGACCGCGCTGATGCGCGTGCCCGGCGCGGCGATCGCCTCGGCGGCTTTGCCGATCCTGGCGGTCATGCTGGCGGTGGTGTTGGGATTGATGACGCGAATGTGCACGGTTGTCTCGCGGCTGAAGGCCGGCCTCACCTGGTTGTCTACGATATGAAAATATTTTGTACACAAAAGTTAGAGGCCGCTGGCAGCGAATGCAAGCAAAGAAGCGTTGGCCAGGCAGGAAGGTGTCAACGCGTCGTGGAGGATTCGCCGACTTGGCTGAGACCAGGACAAGAGCCAAGTCCAGCGTCCGGGAACGGCTTGCCGTGGAGGCGCGTTAGGCGCTAGGTTAGCCTTGTATACATTGGTCCCGGGCACTCGCCGCCTGTACAACGACAAGGAAAACCGTCATGTCTCTATCGGATGCCGCCTACCCCCGCGATCTGATCGGCTACGGCCGCACGCCACCGCAGGCCGACTGGCCGGGCAAGGCGCGCATCGCCGTGCAGTTCGTGCTCAACTACGAGGAGGGCGGCGAGAGCTGCGTGCTCCACGGCGACAGCCACTCCGAGCAATTCCTCTCCGAGATCGTCGGCGCGGCGGCCTATCCCGAGCGCCACATGAGCATGGAGTCGATCTACGAGTACGGCTCGCGGGCCGGTGTATGGCGGGTGCTGCGCGAGTTCGAGCGGCGCGGCCTGCCGCTTACCGTGTTCGGCGTGGCGATGGCTCTCGAGCGCAACCCCGAGGTCGCCCGGGCGTTCAAGGAACTGGGTCACGAAGTCGCCTGCCACGGCTACCGCTGGATCCACTACCAGAACGTGCCGGAGACGATAGAGCGCGACCACATGCGCCGGGCGGTCGAGATCTTCGAGTCGCTCTACGGCGAGAAACCGCTGGGCTGGTATACCGGCCGCGACAGCCCCAACACCCGGCGGCTGCTGCTCGACCGGGGCGGTTTTCTCTACGACAGTGATTACTACGGCGACGACCTGCCGTTCTGGAGCGACGTCAAGGACAGCCAGGGCCAGACGCACCGCCACCTGATCGTGCCCTATACGCTGGATACCAACGACATGCGCTTCGCCTCGCCCACCGGCTTCGACCACGGCGAGCCCTTCTTCCAGTATCTGCGCGATGCCTTCGACGTGCTCTATGAAGAAGGCGCGGAGACCCCCAAGATGCTGTCGATCGGCCTGCACTGCCGGCTGGTCGGGCGCCCCGGGCGCTTCCGCGCGCTGCAGCGCTTCCTCGATCACCTCGAGGCCCACGACCGGGTGTGGATAACCCGGCGTGTGGATATCGCCCGCCACTGGGCCGAGCATCATCCCGCGTCGCGCGGTTGAAGAGCTCGACCACCGTCAACGTTTCAAGGTAAGCCATGACACAACCGACCTATTACGCCCCACACGGCGGGCTGCCGCCGCAGACCCAACTGCTTTCGGACCGGGCGGTGTTCACCGAGGCCTACGCGATCATCCCCAAGGGCGTGATGCGTGACATCGTGACCAGCAACCTGCCGTTCTGGGACAGGACGCGGCTGTGGGTGCTGTCGCGGCCGCTGTCGGGCTTCGCCGAGACGTTCTCGCAATACATCATGGAAGTCGCCCCGGGCGGTGGCAGCGACAAGCCCGAGCTCGACCCGGCGGCCGAAGGCGTGCTATTCGTGGTCGAGGGCGAATTGAGCCTGACCCTGGCCGGTGAGCATCACATCCTGCAGCCGGGCGGCTATGCGTTCATCCCCCCGGGCTGCGACTGGCGGGTGCGCAACGAAGCCGATAGCGAGGTGCGCTTCCACTGGATTCGCAAGGCCTACGAGCGCGTCGAGGGCATCGCGACGCCCGAGCCGTTCATCGCCAACGAAGTCGACATCGAGCCGCTGGTGATGCCCGATACCGACGGCAAATGGAGCACCACGCGCTTCGTCGACCCTGGCGACATGCGCCACGACATGCACGTCAACATCGTCAACTTCGAGCCCGGCGGGGTGATTCCCTTCGACGAGACCCACGTCATGGAACACGGTCTCTACGTGCTCGAGGGCAAAGCGGTCTATCACCTCAACCAGGACTGGGTCGAAGTCGAGGCCGGCGACTACCTATGGCTGCGCGCGTTCTGTCCGCAGGCCTGCTACGCCGGCGGCCCGGGGCGCTTTCGCTATCTGCTCTATAAGGACGTCAACCGGCACATGAAATTGTGCCTGTAAAACTGTCTGCGCTCGGTCATGCAGTGTTGAAGATCAACTCGGGCGCGAGTCCGATCAAAATGCTCATTTACGACTTGTAAACTCGTGTGCGAGCCCAGTCCGCTTTTCGCCGATCTTCGCCTCGCCTGACCTTCGCTCGCCTAGTTTTACGAGACGTAGAATCGAACAGGGTTATGAACATGCTCGAACTCACCGCCCAGCCCCTCACCAACGAGGCCTTCGCGCCCTTCGGCGATGTCATCGACACGCGTACGGCCGAGTACTTTCACATCAACGCCGGGCGCACACGGCGCTATCACGACCTGGCCAGGGTCGAGACGCTGGGTGACGAGGCGCGCGCCCTGATCAGTATCTTCGTCAGCCAGCCGGTCACGCTGCCGCTGACGCTGGACTTCCTGGAGCGCCATCCCTTGGGCAGCCAGGCGTTCATGCCGCTGCACGAGGAGCGCTTTCTGGTCGTCGTAGCGCCGCCCGGCGAGACCATCGATCCGGCCGGCATGCGCGCCTTCGTCACCGACGGCCGGCAGGGCGTCAACTACCGCGCCGGCACCTGGCACGCCATTCAGTCGGTGCTCGAGCGCGAAGGCGAGTTCCTGGTGGTCGACCGCGGCGGGCCGGGCGACAACTGCGACGAGCACCCCCTGGCCGCACGCATCAGCCTGCCCTGAGCCACTCATCTCTGTCCAGAGTCGCCGATGCCGTCGTTTTCCGCCAATCTCAGCATGCTGTTCGGCGAGGTCGATTTTCCCGCGCGCTTCGAGCGTGCCGCAGCGGCCGGCTTTCGCGGCGTCGAGTGTCACTTCCCCTACGGCTATCGCCCCGAGACGCTGCGCGCGACGTCTATCACATGCAGGTGATGGAGGGCGATCTGGCGATGACGCTGGAGCGGCTCCTGCCGCGCATCGGTCACATCCAGGTGGCGGACGCCCCGGGGCGCCACGAACCGGGTGCCGGCGAGATACACTATCCGTTCCTGTTCAAGCATCTCGATCGGCGGGGCTATCGCGGCTGAGTCGGTGCCGTGTACTGGCCGGCGAGTACCACCGAGGCGGGGCTTGGCTGGCTTAAGGCTTGCTTGCCGGGCCGAGATTAATGCGTTTGCGCTCGGTTTAGAGCGAGCCCGGGTCCCAGCGCGACGCCCCGGCGGTGCCGGGGCCATTGGCGAGCCGCTGAAGAGGCGCTCGGTCAGCCGGCCGGCGGGGCGCTCGGCTGGGTCAGCGTCGCCTTGGGGGCGCGCTCCATGCGCTCGCGCTCCTGGTCGAGCTTGGCCAGTGCCTCGGCCTCGCTGACCCGCGAGGCCGGCGTGGCCAGGCTGACGATCACCCCGCCGAGGGTCGCCACGATTACCGCGGGAATGCTGGGATTGCCCCAGAAGGCGCTCCACTCGGGGTTGGCGATCACCGCCAGCGAGGTCGCCGAGGCACTGATCAGGCTGGCTACCGCCCCTTGCCAGTTATAGCGCGGCCAGAAGCGACCCAGCATGCCGCACACGAACAGCCCGGCAAGCACCGTCGAGATCATCTTGGTGATGTAGCTGACGACGTTGTCCGAGGTCAGCGCGAAGGCCAGCGCCAGGCCGATGGTGGCGACCAGCGCCAGGCGTGAGTAGAGCACCACGTGGCGCGCCGAGGGCGTGCGTCCGGTGAACAGCACGTAGATGTCGCGCATCAGCGTCGAGACCCCGGCGATGGCGTCCGAGCTGGCGCTCGACATGGTCGCCGACAGCCCGGCGACCAGCAACAGCAGGCCCAGGCCGAGCGGCAGCACTTCGGTGGCCAGGAACGGGAAGGCGTAGTTGCTGTTGTCGAGATCGGGATTGAGCACGTGGGTGGCCATGCCGATGATCGCCGGAACGATCGAGAAGGCCATATAGAGCACCCCGGTGATGACGAACGAGCGACGCACCGAGCCCACTGACTTGCCCGAATAGATGCGCTGGCGGAACGACGGGGTGGACAATACCCCCACGGCGATCACCGTGGCCAGCGACAGTGCCGGCAGCCCGCCAATCTTGTCGATGCCCAGGAAGCTGGTCGAGGCGGCATCCATGCCGGCGGTGAGGCCGTCGAAGCCGCCTACCTCGATCAGCGATAGCCCGGCCATCAGGAAGAAACCCACGAACAGTACGATGGCCTGGACGGTGTCGGTCCAGACCACCGCCATGTAGCCGCCGATCACGCAGTAGACGCCGAAGCCCAGTGCCACCACCAGCTTGGCCAGGGTCGGGTCGATATCGGCCATCCAGGCCAGATAAAGCCCGCCGCCGAGGATATGCGCGCCCAGCCAGCCGATGCAGGCGAGGTAGATCAGCAGTGCGACTATATTGCGCACCAGTCGATTGGCGCCGACGTAGTAGGAGAGCTCCTCGCTCATGGTCATGAAGCGGAACTTGCGTACCGGGGCGAAGCAGAACGCCAGCAGCAGCACGCCGACTGAGCCGCCGATGCCGTAGAGCGCGCCGGCCCAGCCGTTGCTATAGCCGAAGCCCACCGCACCCATGCTCGAGCCGGTACCCACCATGGTCGCCACGGTGGTACCCACGGTGAGAAACAGCGGTAGGCTGCGCCCACCGAGCAGGAAGTCGTCACCCGTACCGCGACTGTTGCGCGACACCCACCAGCCGAAGCCGATCATCGCCACGATATAGACGAAGAAGGTGCCGAGGAAGATATGACTGTTCATACATGCCTCTTATACTTGTTGGCTCGGTCGTTGCCGCGACCGAGGCAGTGGTAGAAAACGTTATCGGTTGAAACGTGGTTATCGCTGCAGTGTGTGGCGTCGGGGCCTTGCCGGGCCTCGGCGCCTTTTTGTTGCCGGTGCCTTTATTGCCGATTCATGGCCCGCGGGTTGCCGCCCGCGGACTCACGCAGCGGTCGCGCTCAGGCGCGGTCGGCGCGGTAGCACTTGACGTCGACCTCCACCTTGCAGTCGACCACCAGGTCCTGGACGCTGCAGATGCGCGCCGGCGGATGCTCGCCGAACACCTCAGCGAAGACCTTGTTGAACGACGAGAAGTAGCGCGCATCGGTGAGCACCGCGGTGACATGGACGACGTCTTCCACCTCGTAACCGGCCTCGCGCATGATCGCCAGGCAGTTGTCGAAGGCCAGCCGGGTCTGCTCGACGATGCCGCCCTCGACGACCTCGCCGGCGGTCATCGGGGTCTGGCCCGAGACGAACAGCCAGCCGGCGGCCTGGGTGGCGCGGGCGAACGGCAGCTTCTGGCCGCCGGTGCCGACGCCGCCCTCGACGCCGTAACGCTGGATGGTCATGAATTTTCCTCCGTGGTGAATGGATTAGTGGGTTGGGGGGATAGATGTTGGCTGCGCCGCAGCAGGCGGCCGCCGCGTTCGCCGGTGGCCGCGCCGGCGCGGTAGCCGATCACGCCGTTGACCATCACCAGCTCGATGCCGCGGGCGGCAGCGATCGGCCGGGCGTAGTCGGCGCTGTCCTCGAGAGTGGCGAGGTCGAACAGCGTCAAGTCGGCGTAGCCGCCCTCGCGAATCACCCCGCGATCGGTGAGGCCGAACTGGGCGGCCGACAGGCCGGTCATCTTGCGCACCGCCTCGGTCAGCGACATCAGTTCGAGATCGCGGCTGTAGTGGGCGAGCACCCGCGGGAAGGCGCCCCACAGCCGCGGATGCGGATGCGGGTCGTTGGGCAAGCCATCGGAGCCGATCATCGCCAGCGGGTGCGCCAGCACCCGACGCATGTCGTCCTCGCTCATGTTGTGGTAGACCGCGCCGGCCGGCTGCAGGCGGTGCGCGGCGTCGAGCAGCGACAGGCCCCAGTCGGCGGCGATCTCGGCGAGCGCGCGCTGGGCCTGCTCGGGGTGCGGGTCCGACCAGGTGATGAAGATCGCGATCTCGTCGGTGACCTGACCCAGATCCAGCGTCGACGAGCCGGCGGTATACGGATAGCAGTCGCAGTGCGCGCGTTGGTGGCGCGCGGCGTGCTCGAGCTTGGCCAGGGCGCGTGGCGCGCCGCCCCAGTTGCCGGCGCCGGCGCATTTCAGGTGCGAGATCACCAGTGGCGCCTGGCCCTGGCGCGCGGTCTCGAAGGCCTCGTCCATTGCTGCGGGCAGGCCGGCGAACTCGTCGCGCAGATGGGTGGTATACACGCCGCCGGCGGCGCCGACCTCGGCGACCAGCGGGCGTAGCTCCTCCAGCGGGGCGTGGAAGGCGTTGCGGTAGGCCAGCCCCGAGCTCATGCCCAGCGCGCCGGCGGCCAGCGCCTCGCGCAGGGCGTCGCGCATGCTGGCGATCTCGGCCTCGTCGGCGGGGCGGGCGAAGTCGCCCATCGCCTGGCTGCGCAGGCTGGTATGGCCGATCAGCGCGGCGACATTGACCGCGGGCGCGGCGGCGTCCACCGCCTCGGCGTAGGCCTCGAAACTGGGGTAGCGGAAGTCCTCGGCGCGGCCCAGCAGATTCATCGGGTCGGGCACGTCACCGCTAAGCGTCACCGGCGCGGCGCTGATCCCGCAGTTGCCGACCACCACCGTGGTCACCCCCTGCGAGAGCTTGGGCAGCATCCCGGGGGTGCGGATGACGTTGGTGTCGTCGTGGGTATGCACGTCGATGAAGCCCGGCGCCAGGTAGCGGCCGTGGGCGTCGATCACGCTGTCGGCGGTGGCCTCGCCGAGCGCGCCCACGGCGACGATGCGCTCGCCGCGCACCGCCAGGTCGGCGCGAAACGGCTCGGCGCCGGTGCCGTCGACGATCCAGGCGCCGCGGAACAGGGTGTCGTAGCGCATGCTCAGTCTCCCAGCGGTTGGCGGTTGTCGCCGCCGCGATGGGCGTCGAGGGTGATCTTGAGCCGGCGCAGCTTGGTGCGCGAGCGGTCCTGATGGCGCAGCGCCAGTTCCAGCGCCAGCACGTCGATGGCGGCGAGCATGGCGTAGCGCGACGCCGAAGGGTGATAGATGAAGTCGGTCTCGCGGGCCACCACCGGCAGCACCACGTCGCTGGGCTCCAGCGACGAGGCGACCATCCGCGGCAGCAGCGACTGCGGGTAGGCGCTGATCGCGTAGCCCAGCCGCACCAGCCGAAACTGCAGCTGCTGGGTGAGCATCGTCGAACTGCCGCCGGCGCCGAACGTGAGGATCTGGCGCGCGCCGTCGAGCAGTTCCACGGCACCGGCGACGGCGAACAGGGCGCCAGCCCGGGAGGAGGGGTATGAGAGAACCGATGACTGAACCGATGAGTGAACCGGCCAAGCGCAAGGCAATAAGCAACAAGGGCACGCCCGAGACGGGGCGCTCGCTGCTGAATGGGGTCAGCCTGCCGGCGGCGGCGATCTTCGAAGCGCCGCTTTCGCACAATCTGGCCTGGATGCAGCGCTTCGCCGAGGCCCACGGCGCGCATCTCGCGCCACACGGCAAGACCACCATGACCCCGGCGCTGTTCAGGCGCCAGCTCGAGGCCGGCGCCTGGGGCATCACCCTGGCCACCGCGCCGCAGTGCCGTGCGGCCTACATCCACGGCGTGCGCCGTCTGTTGCTCGCCAATCAGCTGGTCGGCGAGGCCAACATGGCGATCGTCGCCGGGCTGATCGAGGCCGGTGCCGAGTTCTACTGCGTGGTCGACGGCGAGGCCAACAGCCGCGCGCTGGGGCGGTTCTTCGCTGCGCGCGGGTTGACGCTCAACGTGTTGATCGAACTGGGCGTGCCCGGCGGGCGCACCGGCTGTCGCACAGCCGAGCAGGTGGTCGAGCTGGCGCGCCTGGTCGACGCCGAACCGGCCCTGCAACTGGCCGGCATGGAAGGCTACGAGGGCGTTGTGGGTGACGCGGCGCAGGGCGCCGATCCGGTGCCGGTGATCCGCGACTATGCCGCACGGTTGGTCGACTGCGCGCAGCGCCTCGATCGCGACGGACTGATCGGCGTCGGTGCGCCGATCATCACCGCCTCGGGCTCGGCCTGGTACGACCTGATCGCCGAGGCCTTCGACGCCGCCGAGCTGCGCGAGCGCTTCACGCCGGTGCTGCGCCCGGGCTGCTACGTGGTTCACGACCATGGCCTCTATCGTCAGGCCCAGCGCGGCGTGCTGGCGCGCCGCCCGGACCTGCACGAGGGGCTCGAGCCGGCGCTCGAGGTATTTGCCCAGGTGCAGTCGCTACCCGAGCCGGGGCTGGTGATCGTCGCCCTGGGCAAGCGCGACATCGGCTTCGACCAGCTGCCCGAGCCGTTGCGTCGCTATCGAGAGCAAGGGCTGCGAGAGCAAGGGCCGCGCGAGGGCGGCCGCGCCGACGAGACGCTGAGCGTCGCAGGCTGGCGGCTGACCCGGCTGATGGACCAGCACGCCTTCATCGAGCTGCCCGCGGGAAGCGACGACGTCGCGGTCGGCGACATCGTCGCCTTCGGCGCCTCGCACCCCTGCCTGACCTTCGACAAGTGGCGCCAGGTGCTGCTGGTCGACGACGCGCTTAGCGTTCGGGAAATGATGGAAACCCGATTTTGAGCGCCTGCGGCACCGCGGACTGGAGGCGGCGGGGCGTACCTTGTATGCCGGGCTGGGCGTGGAGTTCTGAGCCGGCCGAGGTGCCGCTGACGCTTCTCGTGAGTGACGGCGCCTCAAGTTTGCCCCGGCTTCGGCCGATATCGCTGTGATGGGGCGATAGCGGTCTCGGCAAACGGCAGGAGGGGTGATGGCTCACAAGGCGCGTTGGATTGCATGGCTGGCATGGCCGCTGGCGCTGGTCTGCGTGACGCCGGCGTTGGCGGCAACGGTGACCGTCACGGACTCAGCCACCGGGCGTCCTTTGGCGGATGCGGTGGTCGAGGTCTATGCGTCGGGCACCATGCCGGTAGAACGCGATGCGCCTGCGTATGAAATGATGCAGCGTCAGACAACCTTCATTCCCTACGTGCTGGCGGTGCCGGTCGGTGCCGCCGTGGAATTTCCCAATCGTGACACCACGCGCCACCAGGCCTATTCCTTCTCGCCGGCCCATCCGTTCAATCTGGATCTCTTTCTGCGTGAGACTCCGCCGCCGGAGTATTTCGACAAGCCTGGCGTGGTGGTGGTGGGCTGCAATATTCACGATTCCATGCAGGCATTCATCATCGTCAGCGAGGCGCCCTATTTCGCCAAGACCGGCGACGACGGCACGGTGTCATTCGACTTGCCACCCGGTAACCATCGCCTGCGCATATGGCATCCGAAACTGGAAGACACCCACTACGAGTGGTGGGAGGGCGAGCTAGCGGGCAATACGTCACGCAGCGTGGCGCTGACGCTCAACGCCAGCCTGCCGGCGGTGGAAAAGCCCTCGGCGCTGGAGCGGCGTTTCCAGCAGGCCCTGCAACAGCGGCAGTCGAACTGACATGTCGTTTCGCCGGCGCTTGCTACTGGTCATGCTGGCGGTGGTGTGCGTCGCTCAGTTGGTGACGGCCGCCGCCACCTTGCTGACCATCCGCCAGGATGTGTTGCAAAAGGGTGAGCAGGAGTTGGATGTCAGCCTCGGAGTTATGCGTCAGCTACTCGATGAGCGTGGTCAGCAGCTACGCAACAACGTGGCCATCCTGACCGCGGATTTTGGCTTCAAAAGTGCTATCAGCTCGCAGGATGTCGGCACTCTGGCAAGCGTTCTTGCCAATCATGGCGCGCGTGCTGGTGCCGATATCGTGCTGCTGGCCGACCCCAATGGCGATATTCTCGCCAGCAGCGACCATGCCCCCGGCACCTCGATCGGGTTTTCCCGACTATGGCAACAGGCCCAGCGCGATGGTCAGGCGATCGGCGTAATCCTTGAGGCGAACATGCCCTATCAGTTCGTGCTGCTGCCGGTGGGCGCGCCCAATCTGGTTGGCTGGGTGGGAATGGGCTTTTTACTCGATGGTCAACTGGCCGGCGAGATCGGCCGCTTGATCCGTTTGCAGGTCAGCTTTCTGGTGGATGGCGGTGCGTCGGCAGGGAGCGCTGCAACGAAGTATGTCGCCGGTGCGCTGAAAAACCAGCCGGACACCGCTATCGCCGGTTTGGCCGCCTCGCTGGCGGAAGGAAACTACCTGAAACACAGCGGCCTCGACGAATCGCTGGATGCCCTGACGCGGGCGGCGCGATTGAAGGAAGATGATTCCGCGGGGACGGGTGCGGGACGGGTCTATGCCATTATCCAGAACCCGCGGACCGACCTGCTGGCGATCTTCCAGGCATTGAGCTGGCAGTTGCTGGCCATCTTTGCGTTGACGCTGCTGTTGACCGTGATGGCCGCCGCCATCAGTGCGCGGGGCATATCATTACCCTTGATGAGGTTGGCCGAAGCCGCTCAGCGTATCGGCCGCGGTGAGCGACTCGAGGGAATGCGGGTTGCCTCTCAGGGTGAGCTAGGCATGTTGGCCAACACCCTGATGACCATGCAAGAGGACATTGCCGAGCGCGAGCGACAGCAATTGTATCAGGCTTGTCACGACCAGCTGACCGACCTTGCCAATCGTCACTCGGCGCAGCAGGACATCGATGCCGCCGCGGCCCGTGAGCTGCCGTTTACGCTGTTGCGGCTGTCGATCAGCGGCTTTCGCGATATCAACGACACCTTCGGCTACGCCACGGGCGACCAAGTGCTGGTGCGGCTCGCCCAACGTCTGCGCGAGTTGCCGGCGCCGCTGCGCCAGGCCTACCGCCTGGGCGGCGATGAGTTCCTGCTGACCATCGACGGCCCCCAGACCCAGGACGATTGGCTGAAGGCGGTACGCAAGCGTCTTGCCCAGCCTATCGAGCTCGACCATGGCGCGCTGCGGCTCAAGCTGGTCTATGGCGAGGTAAACTTTCCACGCCACGGCAGCAATGGCTACTTGTTGTTGAGACGCGCGGAGGTCGCCATGGACATGGCGCAGCAGGCCAACCTCGGTTACCTGCGCTACATGGAAGGCCAGGACGAACAGCATCTGCGCCAGTTGACCCTGGCTCGCGATCTGCAGGAGGCGGCGGCGCGTCAGCAACTGAGCCTGGTCTATCAGCCCAAGATCGCCGCCGCAGGCGGTGAGCTGGTTTCTTTCGAGGCGCTGATGCGCTGGCGGCATCCCGAGCTGGGATTCATTGCGCCGGACGAATTCATCGCCCTGGCCGAGCGCTCCGGTTTCATCGGCCGGCTGACCCAGTGGATGCTCCACACGGTATGTCGTCAACTGGCCGACTGGCAGCGTCAGGGGCAGTGCGTGAACGTGGCGATCAACCTGTCGGCCCAGGACGTGGTTGATCCGGGTCTGCCGGGAATGGTCCGGCAGGCGCTCGACGAGCACGGCCTGGATGCCGGGCGGCTGGCGCTGGAAGTCACCGAGAGCGCGATCATCCAGGATCCCACGCTGGCTCGTACCATGCTCGGCGAGCTTTGCGACAGCGGCCTGCACATCGCCATCGACGACTACGGCACCGGCTATTCGTCGCTGTCGCAGCTCAAGAGCCTGCCGGTTCGCGAGTTGAAGATCGACAAGTCGTTCATCCTCAAGCTCGATCAGCAGTCCGACGACCGGATCATCGTGCGTTCGACCATCGAGCTTGGCCACAACCTGGGGCTCGAGGTGGTTGCCGAAGGCGTCGAGACCCTAGCCTCTCGCGAACTGCTGACGGCGCTGGGCTGCGACTATCTGCAGGGCTATCTGATTTCACGTCCCTTGCCGGCCGAGCAGGTGCTCGACTGGATCGACACCTATCGACGCTGCAAGGCCGACACTTGACCCGGAAATCACCATGATGCATCAGAACTTGAAGTGCCTCGCCCTGGCGGCCGGGCTGAGTGTGGCAGCGCTGATGGCGACCTCGGCCGAGGCGGGCAGCCGCCTGCTGGCGACTGGCGGAGTCACCCAGATCGAGGGTGCGGCGGGTGGGGGCCTCTCGCCATGGGGCGTGCTGGCCGGCACCGCCAGCGATACCGAAGTGGCGGTGACTGCCAGCGCGAGCGCGGCCGAGCTCGACGACTACGGGCTGCGGGTCGAGGGCGTGGCATTCAACTGGCGCGACCGGCTCGAAGTCTCCTATGCCCGTCAGCATCTCGATCTCGATACCCTGGGTGGCGATCTCGAGCAGGCAATCTACGGCGCCAAGCTGCGGCTGTTCGGCGACCCGCTCTACCACCCCTGGGGCAGCTGGAGCCTCGGCATCCAGCACAAGCGGCTCCGCGAAGGGCAGGCGCTGGCCCGCGCGGTGGGGGCCGAGGCGACCCAGGGCAATGACGTCTATCTGGCCGGCAGCAAGCTGCTGTTCGATGCGGTGGCCGGACGCAACCTGCTGGTCAATTTGACGCTGCGCTCGACCCGGGCCAACCAGGGTGGATTGCTGGGCTTCGGCGGCGATCGCGAATCGGAGCGCTCGCTGGTGATGGAAGGTTCGCTGGGGCTGTTCCTGACTCCCCGCTGGGTGGTAGGCATGGAGTATCGCCAGAAACCCGACAATCTCGGCTTTGCCGAGGAGGACGCCTGGCAGGATCTGTTCACGGCGGTATTCATCGACAAGCATGTCTCGTTGACCGGCGCGTGGCTCGATCTCGGCGACATCGCCGGGCTCGACAATCAGCGCGGCGGCTATCTGTCGCTGCAATTGGCCTTTTGATCGGGAGTACGACAATGACTCGCCTGCGTAGCGCTTTTCTCGTCCTTGTGTTGCTGTTGGCCGGCTGTGCCGGCTCGGGCGCCAAACCGCCACCGACGCTGTATCAACAGCTCGGCGGCGAAGCGGGCGTTAGCGCCATCGTCGAGGACTTCGCCTATCGGGTCGCCGACGACCCGCAACTGGTGGGATTCTTCGCCAATACCAACATCGACCACCTGGTGGCGTCGCTGGAACAGCAGTTCTGCGCGGTCAGCGACGGCCCCTGCGTCTATCAGGGCCCGCCGATGGACAAGGTGCACCAGTACATGGGCATTCGCGAGACCGATTTCAATCGGCTGGTCGGCAAGTTGCAGGCGGCGTTGCTGGCACAGGGCGTACCCGCCGCGGCGCGCAATCAACTGCTCAAGCGCCTGGCAGCGATGCATGACGATGTGATGCGTCGTCAAGACGGCTAAAGCGGGCAAAAGCCCCGACAGGCAGCATGCCGGGGCGGGTGGGTACGGCTGGAAGTTTAAGCGGCGGCTTACTCTTCGAAATTGGTTTCCGAATAGAGCGCGCGGGTGCGCAGGGTGTGATCGACCTGCTTGATCGCCTCCAGCGCCTGGGCGCCGTAGGCCTTGTCGACGTCGACCACCACGTAGCCGACCTGCGAGTTGGTCTGCAGGAACTGGCCGGCGATGTTGATGCCGTTCTCGGACAACACGCGGTTGATCTCGGAAAGCACCCCAGGCACGTTGTCGTGGATGTGCAGCAGGCGATGCTTGTCCGGGTGGGCGGGCAGCGCCACTTCGGGGAAGTTGACCGAGGTGATGGTGGTGCCGTTGTCGGAGTAGGTGATCAGCTTCTCGGCGACCTCGATGCCGATGTTCTCCTGGGCCTCGAGAGTCGAGCCGCCGATGTGCGGGGTGAGGATCACGTTCTCGAGCCCGCGCAACGGCGAGACGAACTCTTCGGCGTTGGCCTTGGGCTCGACCGGGAAGACGTCGATCGCCGCGCCCAGCAGCCGGCCGCTGTTGAGCGCATCGGCGAGCTCCTCGATCACCACCACGCTGCCGCGCGAGGCGTTGATCAGGATGCTGCCCTGCTTCATCAGCGCCAGCTGCTCCTTGCCGATCATCCAGCGCGTCGAGGGTACGTCGGGGACGTGCAGGCTGACCACGTCGGCGCGCGCCAGCAACTCCTGCAGGCTGCCGACCTGACGGGCGTTGCCCATGCCCAGCTTGGTGATGGTGTCGTAGAAGATCACGTCGAGGCCCACCGATTCGGCGAGCACCGACAGCTGGGCGCCGATGTTGCCGTAGCCGACGATGCCCAGCGTCTTGCCGCGCGCCTCGTGAGCGTTCTTGGCCGACTTCAGCCAGCCGCCCTGATGCGCGCGGGCGCTCTTCTCGGGGATCCCGCGCAGCAGCATGATCGATTCGGCCAGCACCAGTTCCGCCACCGAGCGGGTGTTGGAGTAGGGCGCGTTGAACACCGGAATGCCGCGCGCCAGGGCGGCGTCGAGATCGACCTGGTTGGTGCCGATGCAGAAGCAGCCCACCGCGGTGAGCTTCTCGGCGGCGGCGAACACCCGCGCGTTGAGCTGGGTGCGCGAACGAATGCCGATGAAGTGGACGTCGCGGATCTTGTCGATCAGCGTGTCCTCGTCCAGTGAGGTCTGCAGATGCTCGATATTGGTGTAACCGGCGTTCAGGAAGTTATCCACCGCCGACTGATGAATGCCCTCAAGCAGCAGGATCTTGATCTTGCTCTTGTCCAGGGACGTTTTGGCCATTGTCGGTTCAACCCTTTTCGTCGCTGACGACGCGCTCGTTGGTGGGAAAGCGACCCGTTGGCTCCGGCTGAAAGAGGCCGCGACCGGTGGCAGGCCAAGCCAGGCAAGGGGTAGCGCAACAGGGCGCCTATCGTAGCACAGCGCCGGCGGGCGACGATGAAAATGCCGCAGCTTGACCATGAGCCCGGTTGATAGGGCGTGTCGGGCCAGCGCCTGCAGGCCGTGTCGGGGCAGGCACCCCGTTGCACAGCGTGTATACTGTCCGGCCAGACCCGTGCGGGCCGGCCATGCGGGCAGGCCCGTTTCGATGAGCGAGAATGGCATGCCAGACAAGGACCCCGCAGCGCCCGCGGATCGCGAGGCGCCGCCCGAGGATTTCGCCGCCACCCTGGAGCGGCTCGAGGCGCTGGTCGGCCAACTCGAAGCCGGCGAGCTGACGCTGGAGGCGTCGCTGGCGGCCTTCGAGCAGGGCGTGCGGTTGACCCGCGATGCCCAGCGCCGGCTCGATGCCGCCGAGCTCCAGGTCCAGGCGCTGGTCGAACAGCCCGACGGACGCTTCGAAGCGACGCCGTTCACGGCTCCCAATCCGCCCTCGGAGAGCGGCAATGATCGATGAAACCATGGAATGGCCGCTGCGCCTGAGTGCCGATCAGGCGCGCATCAATGCCGAGCTCGAGGAGCTCTTCGCCCATCGCGACACGCCCGCCGATCGGCTCGAGGCGGCGATGCGCTACGCCGTGCTGGGCAACGGCAAGCGCCTGCGCGCGGTGCTGGTGTACACCGCCGGGCGCGCGCTGGGCGCCGACGATGAAACGCTCGATCCGGCGGCGGTGGCGATCGAACTAATCCATGCCTATTCGCTGGTCCACGACGACCTGCCGGCGATGGACGACGACGACCTGCGGCGTGGCCAGCCCACGGTGCACAAGGCCTTCGACGAGGCCACCGCGATTCTCGCCGGCGACGCCTTGCAGACGCTGGCCTTCGAATGGCTGGCCGACGCCGGCCATGGGCGGCTGGCGGCGATGATCCGGGTGTTGGCCCAGGCCGCCGGCCGCGATGGCATGGTCGCCGGCCAGGCGCTCGACCTGGGCGTGGTCGGCGGGCGCATCGACGCCGAGGCGCTGGCCCAGATCCATCGCTACAAGACCGGCGCGCTGATTCGCGCCGCGGTGCTGCTGGGCGGGCTGACGGCGGTGCCGATGAGCGACCCGCGACTGCAGCACCTGGAGCGTTACGCCAGCGCCATCGGCCTGGCCTTCCAGATCCATGACGACATTCTCGATGTCACCGGCGATACCGCCACGCTGGGCAAGGCCTCGGGCGCCGACGCCGCCCGCGCCAAGCCCTCCTACCCGGCCCTGATGGGCCTCGAGGCGGCTCGCGCCAAGGCCGACGAGCTGCTCGACGAGGCGCTGGCGGTGATCGCCCCGCTGGGCGAGGCCGGCGAGCCGTTGGCCGGTCTGGCCCGCTACATGATCGAGCGCGACTATTAAAGAGCCCTTATGAAGCTGTTCGACGAGATTCCTGTCGAGCGCCCGGCGACGCCGTTGCTCGACACCATCGATACGCCCGCCGCGCTGCGTGCCATGAACGCGGCCCAGCTCGATACGCTGGCCGATGAGCTGCGCGCCTACCTGCTCTACAGCGTGGGCTGCAGCGGTGGCCACTTCGGCGCCGGGCTGGGCGTGGTCGAGCTGACCATCGCCCTGCATCACGCCCTCGAGACGCCCCACGACCGAGTCGTCTGGGATGTCGGCCACCAGGCCTACCCGCACAAAATCCTCACCGGGCGCCGCGAGGCGATGCACAGCATCCGCCAGTTCGGCGGGCTGGCGGCGTTTCCGCGTCGCGCCGAGTCGCAGTACGACACCTTCGGCGTCGGCCATTCCAGCACCTCGATCAGCGCCGCGCTGGGCATGGCGCTGGCCGCGCGCACCCGCGGCGAGAAGCGCCGGGTGTGCGCGGTGATCGGCGACGGCGCGCTGACCGCCGGGATGGCCTTCGAGGCGCTGGCCCACGCCGGCCACGTCGACGCCAACCTGCTGGTGGTGCTCAATGACAACGAGATGTCGATCTCCGAGAACGTCGGCGGCATGGCCAGCTACCTGGCGCACATCTTCTCCAGCAAGACCTACATCAGCGTGCGCGAGGGCGGCAAGAAGGTACTCTCGCGGCTGCCCGGCGCGCTCGAGCTGGCGCGGCGCACCGAGGAACACATGAAGGGCATGGTCAGCCCGGCGACGCTGTTCGAGGAGATGGGCTTCAACTACATCGGCCCGATCGACGGTCACGATCTGCCGGGATTGGTGCAGACGCTGCGCAACCTGCGCGATCTCGACGGCCCGCAGTTTCTGCACATCAAGACCTGCAAGGGCAAGGGCTTCCGCCCGGCGGAGGCCGACCCGATCGGCTATCACGCCATCACCAAGCTCGAGAAGGGCGCCCCTGAACCGGCGCCGAAGGTGGAGCCGCTGTCGCCCAGCGACCAGCCCCCGGTAGTCCTCAGGGCCGAGCCGCGCAAGTATTGCAACGTGTTCGGCGACTGGCTGTGCGACATGGCCGCCGCCGATGCGCGGTTGATCGGCATCACCCCGGCGATGCGCGAAGGCTCCGACCTGGTGCGCTTCTCCAGGGAGTATCCCGAGCGCTACTACGACGTGGCGATCGCCGAGCAGCACGCGCTGACCCTGGCTGCCGGCTTCGCCTGCGAGGGCATGAAGCCGGTGGTGGCGATCTATTCGACCTTCCTGCAACGCGGCTACGACCAGCTGATCCATGACATCGCCGTGCAGCACCTCGACGTGACCTTCGCCATTGACCGCGCCGGGCTGGTCGGCGAGGACGGCCCGACCCATCACGGTGCGCTGGATCTTTCCTACCTGCGCTGCGTGCCGGGCCTGGTGATCCTGGCGCCGGCCGACGAGGCCGAATGCCGGGCGATGCTCAGCACCGCCTATCATCATATCGGCCCCGCGGCGGTACGCTATCCGCGCGGCAAGGGCCCCGGCTCACTGCTGCCCGAGAGTCTGGAGACTCTCGAGATCGGCCGCGCCGAGGCGCGTCGGACAGGCGGCGGCGACGTCGCCCTGCTGGCCTTCGGCAGTCTCAACGGCCCGGCCGCCGAGGTCGCCGAACGCCTCGACGCCACGCATATCAACATGCGCTCGGTGAAACCGCTGGACCGTCAGGCGGTGCTCGACGCGGCGCGCGCTCATCGGCTGGTGGTGACCCTCGAGGAGAGCGTGATCGCCGGCGGCGCGGGTAGTGGCGTCAACGAACTGTTGGCCGCCGAGGGCGTGCAGGTGGCATTGCTCAACCTGGGCCTGCCCGATGCCTTCGTCGAGCACGGCAAGCCCGGCGAGCTGCTTAAGTCCTGCGGGCTTGATGCCGGCGGCATCGAGGCATCGATTCGCCGTCGGCTGGCCGCCGATCCTTCATCATGAATCGGCGCACCCGCGTCTGACACAGCACACGAGGACACCATGGCAATCCTGATCGGGGCGATTCTGGGGTACATGATCGGCCGCTGGCCGGGGCTGTTGATCGGCGCGCTGCTCGGCTACTGGCTCGGCCGGCGCCTGGCCCGCGGCATCGGCGTCGCCCGGGTCGCCCAGTTGCAGATGCAGTTTCTGGATTCGACCTTCGCGGTGATGGGCTGCATCTGCAAGGCCGACGGCCAGGTCACCGACGCCGAGGTCCAGGTCGCCGAGACGCTGTTCACGCGCATGCGCATGAGCGGCGACATGCGCAACCGCGCCCGCGACGCCTTCGAGCGCGGCAAGGCCGACGACTTCGATCTCGACGCCGAGCTCGCCGAGGTACGGCGCGTCACCCGCGGCCAGCGTGCGTTGCTGCAGGTATTCCTGCAGGTCCAGCTGTCGGCGATCGCCGCCGACGGCAAGCTCGACCCGGCCGAGCACGAGATGATCCTGCGGGTGGCCCGCGGGCTGGGCTGCTCGGAGGCCGAGATCGCCCAGATCGAGGCGATGCTGCGTGGCGAGGCCGGCCAGGCGGGCGGTGGGCCGCCGTCCGGCCAGGCCCTGGAGGACGCCTACCGGGTACTCGGCGTCGAGCGCGACGCCAGCGATGCCGAGCTCAAGCGCGCCTATCGCCGGCTGATGAGTCAGAACCATCCCGACAAGCTGGCCGGCAAGGGCCTGCCCGAGAGCATGCGCGAGATCGCCGAGGCGCGGACCCGCGAGATCACTCACGCCTACGACCAGATCAAGCAGGCCCGCGCCGCCGGCAGTTGATCGCCGCCGGCGGGGCCGGGCAGAGGTAGAGCGAGGAGAGCACACATGGGCAACATTCTGCTGGCGCTGGGCGTCGTTCTGCTGGCGGCCAGCGCGCTGGGCCTGTGGGGGCTGCATCGCTTCAGCGCGCGCCTCGCCCGCCGCGCCGAGGCCGACGTGCCGCCGGCCGGGCGCTTCGTCGACACGCCCGAGGGGCGCGTGCATCTGGTCGAAGCCGGCCAGGGGCCGCCGCTGGTGCTGATCCACGGGCTGGGCGGGCAGCTGCAGCACTTCACCTACGCCCTGGTCGAGCGGTTGGCCGGCGACTTTCATGTGATCGTCGTGGACCGGCCCGGCTCGGGCTACTCCGAGCGCAGCGCAGACGATGCCGGCCTCGCCACCCAGGCCCGGCAGATTCGCGCTGCCTGGCGCGCCTTGGGCGTCGAGCGGCCATGGCTGGTCGGCCATTCGCTGGGCGGCGCGGTGGCGCTGGCGCTGGCCGAGGACTATCCCGACGAGGTGGCGGGTCTGGCGCTGCTGGCGCCGTTGACCGCTCAGGAAGCCGAGGTGCCGCCGGCCTTTCGCGGCATGGCGATCCGCTCGCCGCGCTGGCGACGCATCGTCGCCGACACCTTTGCCGCGCCGCTCGGCGTGCGCTATGCATCGCGCCTGCTGGCCGCGATCTTCGCCCCCGAGCCGGTGCCCGCCGACTTTGCGACACGCGGCGGCGGCCTGCTGGCGATGCGCCCGCAAGCCTTCTACGCCAACTCGAGCGATCTGGTGATGCTCGAGAGCGACTTGCCGGCACTGATTCGCCGTTATCCTGAGCTGCGCCTGCCGGTGACGATCCTGTTCGGCGAGCGCGACCGGATACTCGACCCGGCACGCCACGGCACGGCCGTGCGAGGCAAGGTGCCCGGCCTGAGCGTGGAGACCCTGCCTGGTGCGGGCCACATGCTGCCGCTCACCCGCCCCGACGAGACCGCGGCGTTCATCCGCCGGGTGGTGGCCCGAGCCTGCGAATGATTCGACCTGGTCGTCTGTGGCCTGGATGTTGCCTCAGGTGCCGTGATGATCGCGCGGATAATGGGTTTCACAGAGGTTTGTCCGATTGAGCGCCGTACCGGGGTGTACGGTCGAGTGAGGCAGAAATTGTCTGTGGAATCAAAGAGCAAGCGAGGGCGCGAGCGACCTGGTGCACTATTCGGGTTAGGGCGCTTCAGGCCTGGGGCGCGAGCACCGCGGTGTAGACCGCGAAGTAGTGGAACACGCTGCCGCCGAGCACGAACAGATGCCAGATGGCGTGGTGGAAGGGGATCGCGCGGATCGCGTAGAAC
>Ga0114911_1000497_pt1 | contig 25391 bp, 15 predicted proteins | sample MalvireepMed_904_FD_89688 | JGI IMG/M metagenome (GOLD analysis project Ga0114911, IMG submission 89688) | Marine viral communities from the Global Malaspina Expedition - Malaspina viral metaG DeepMed_904 | ecosystem: Environmental > Aquatic > Marine > Oceanic | place: Mediterranean Sea...
GGTTGGATGACAGGAACTCAATCGAGCGGGCGATTTCGTTCCCAACACCAAATGCGTTTCTGAATGAATGGCCGGCTTCACCTTTCAGTAATTCGTAGTAGAACTCATGCAAACGGCTCTTCCCGAGAATTGATAGATCGACCGGGTTTTCATCGAGCTGCAGAAGGCGATAGAGGGCATCCGCAAACCCCTGGTTCCAGCGGGCTGTGGATAACCCCTGTGGCCGGGAGCTGTTTCTGGCGGGGCGCAGGGGGCCGGAAGGCGGCTTAGCCCAGGCGTTATTGCCTAACCTGAATGTTCGCTTTGCGACCGAAGGTGACCCTATCTAAGCAGACAGCGGTTTAGTAAAAGGGGAGCAGATCAGTGCTTATAAGGTACTGATCGGCCCATACAGGAATCGATACGAAGCGAGCGCCGATATCGTCAGGCTAAAAACCAAGGACCACGGGTATATTTGGACTCGTCAGCTGCGCTAGGATCCTGATCGACACTACATCGCAGATCCGGCGGATGCCGGCCACTTTCCCGATCATGGATTGTGGGAAGCATTTGCCACCTTTGTGTCCAAAGAATGACCGGTTGCGCCGGGTGTCGAGTTTGATGACAGTCCCTCGATAGCGCGCTATGGTGCCACATGATAATCAGCGGATCGGAGATTCCTTGTGGCACGGACAGGACAAACCCTTGGCCTTGAAGAAGTAATTCTGCATCACACCTTTAAGAAAATGGCCGGGAAAACTGTACGGGTGCCCTGTAGAGAACGGACCCATTTGTCTGGAGACAATGGCGCCGGCAAAACGAGCATCCTATCGCTGATCCCCGTATTCTATGGGGAAGAGCCAGAGAGGCTGGTTTCGAAGGCCGGCAGTAAGTCCTCCTTTCTCGAATTCTACCTTTCGTCGCCCCAGTCGATGATTATTTTCGAATACACCCAGGCAGAGGGTTTTTGCTGCGTTGTTATGTATCGGCACCGTTCCAATAAGGTGTGCTATCGCTTTATCAAAGGCGCTGCCGACGACACCATTTTCTCGGAATCCATATCCGAAAAGCTCCGGGAAGGAGCGTCTGCTCAGGAGGCCATCGACCTTCTGAAGGAATCGGACGTCCGAGTTTCTCGTCAGATACTCACAATTCAAGACTACCGCGCCATCATTCAGCGGGATCCCGAGCTCATTCGCAGGAAGGGCGCAGATAGCCGTGTATTGCGCTCGGAAGCCATGGAGTTTGGTCTTGGAGGCCCCGAGACCAAGATGAGATTTATCCATAAGCTGGCCCACGTGGTTCTGAACAAGAACAACCTGATGGGCAACTTTAAAACCATGATCTGTGAAACCATGTTTCAGGACGTTCACCTGAATACGGCACCGGTTTCGTTCGACGCCGACAACCTCATTTCAGAAATCAACAGTCTGAAGGCCTTTTCCCAGGAGACGGATCGGATCCGCCGGTGCCTGGTTGATGACCAAAAGCGGCTCGCCCTCAGAGACGAAGCACTTCAGGTGAAGCTCGATCTGATTGCCACCATGCACATTGAAAGGGACCGGCTTGATGCAGAGCACCAGGAGCTCGGAAGGCTAAAAGAGTCGATCGAGACTCTGGAGGCTGAATTCAACAAGGCCCGAAGCGAACGTTATCGCCTCATCGAGCAAGCGAGAATTCGCAAGGAAAGCATCGATGGTCAGCTGAATCGCCTGCATGAAAAGGATAGTGAATACCGTGAGGAGGATTTGCCCGGGAAGGCGGCTGCGCTCAAAACTCTACCTGGCATAAAGAAGCAGCTGGCAGAGCTCAGGACCCTAATTGAGAAAGTGACCGAGAAAGTCGATCAATTCCGCAGGGAGTATGAGGCCGAGGTCAATCGCATCAGCAAAGATCATGATCGGCAGCTGGATTCTCTTCGAAAGCAATACTCAGACAAGGAAAGGGAGATTCTGACATCCGAATCCCGAATGAATAACGAAATTACCTCGCTCGGAAAGAAGCAGGCCGAAGAGACAATGAAGTATGTAAACGATCGGCAAGCCCGGGAGACAGAACTCAATTCCAGAAAAGCGGTGCTCGAATCGAAAATTGAAAACGCAGGCTATTTGGCTGAAGAGCAAGCTCAGATCGATGAGGCCACCACAAACGTGGATCAGGCTTTTGAAGATTACCAGGAGGCCGATGCGGCACTTGGAGAATCACTCAAAGAAGAGATCAAAGCCAAGTCTGATTATGACGCTTGCCTTGAGAAGGAATCCGGCGCAAAAAGGATCCTGAACTCAAGGATTGGTGAGCGTGACGAACTAATGGCTCGCCTCAATCCTGAGCCGGGTACCTGGTTGAGCGAATTGCGAGAAATCGACCCCGAGTGGGGTTCGACGCTTGGAAAAATAGTTCGCCCGGAACTGCTCATGAGGAAGGATCTTGCGCCATCATTCGATCCGAATCTCAAACAATGGAGAGTGATTGGGTGGACATTGGATTTTGGTTCGATCGAGCTTCCGGAAGTGGCTGAGGGTGAGTCGAAGATAAAGGAACGCATTGATCGTTCTAATGCCAGCGTCACAATGGCCACGCGCGCCCACGAAGATGCCAAGAAAGCCACTGTGAAGGCAGCCTCTGCCCATGCTGAGAAATCAAAGGCTGTAGACGATGCCCGGGTAAAGCTGAGCCAGAAGCATAACGTTCTGGAAACCAGAAAGGGTCACCTTAAAAACCTCAAGCGGGAATTGCTCAAGAACGTCGAAATCCGAAAGCTTGAATGTGAAGAAGAGCTGAAAATGGTTTCGGGCGACCTGGATAAGTACCGCACAGACACTGCCGATGGAAAGGAAGAGATTAAAGGACGATACCTTGAGGATGAAATGGAATTGAAATCCAGCTGGCAGGGCACAATTCAGGATCTGAACGATGAAAAGGGAAAGATCGAGGGCCGAATCAACACTGCGATCGAAGACCATGATAAAACGCTTGAGAAGATGAGCGAGCTTTTCGTTCAGGCTTGTTCAGAACATGGTGTCGATCCTGACTATGTTTCCAGGCTCCACAAGGATATTGAGGAACTGGTTTCCAAGGAAGAAGCGATCGAGCAGTCGAAAGAACGCGTCGTAGAGTATGACCTCTGGCTGAGAAATGAATGGTCGAGGCTAAGCGACCTGAATGAACAGCACAGTAGCGCCAAGGCTGAACACAACAAGCTTAAGACCGACGACCACCAGAAGCAGAAAACCTTCGATGACGAAAACCAGGTCCGCCTGAATAAGAGGAAGGCACTGGCAAAAGAGGTCAGTGAGCTCGACAAGAAGATCAGCGATGCCCAGACCATTGTCGATCGGTTCTCTGATGAATCCTTCGGTCTTGAAGGTAGGGTTTCCGAGATTGGATCGCTAACCCAAACCTTGAGCAATCAGCTGGCTGAACTCGCGAAGCTGAAGAAGCAGGTCTTCCAGTCCTTCCGTAGCGCCCAGGCTGTAATTCAGAATTATACGGGAACCCAGATTCACAAAACCTGGGAAGAGATCATTGAGCACCGAAATGCCATGCTTGCTACGCCTGAAAATATGGATGCCGAAGAGATGGCCATCCGGCATGTGGAAGCCTTGAGATCACTGATTGAGTCCAACATTCCTCAGCTGGAATCGGCGGCCAGGGAACACTTCTTCAATGAATCTGGAAAGCTCGTTGCCTACTTCGAAGGACTTCAGAATCTGACCCGGAAGGTGAAGTCTGTCGCCTCGATTCTGGACAAGAACATCAACACCGATCAGCGGATTGAGTCGTTGGAAGATATCAGAATCGTGCTGACTCCGAAAGTTCAGGATGATAAGAGCTGGGGACCACTGAAGGATTTTTCCATGACCTGGAAAGACTGGTCGTCGATCAACCATCGACACCTTCCCAACGATGAAATCATTCGACTTTTCCGATTGGTCCAGGACACGCTCAAGGAAGCCAAACTCGGTACCGACATCAAGACGATGGTCGATGTTCACATTGCCATGAAGGAAGGCGGCCGGGATACCGTTATACGTTCAGAAGTGGATTTCGAGGACAGCAGCTCAAAGGGCCTCAGTTATTTGGCAATCATGGTAATTTTCATGGGGATGACGCGTTTCCTCTGCCCGGATGACAAGGTGAGAATCACATGGCCGGTCGATGAATTAGCGACACTGAGCAACAACAACATTCCCAAGCTCGCCGACATGCTGGAGAGGAACAATCTCACCATGATGTCTGCCTGTCCGGATCTGAGCCAGGCCTTGAGTCGATTCTTTGAGAACAAGATGGGGGTTCTTCCCGGCAGAGTTGTCCAGTACACCGAAGATGAGGCGATCAAGATGAGCCAGGAGCGAAGAAATCAGTTGAAGAGCAAGCTGGCCTTTACGGAGGAGACGTCCGATGTCGTATAACCCCGTGTTCGAATCAGCCTTCAGACTGCTGCTGGCCGGCGAAATAATCTGCGAGCATCGATATCCGGAGGAACACAACATCCTCCAGTTTGAAGAATACCTTAGCCGGATGAACCTCACTCTGGAAATGCTCAACCGCCAGGTCCGATCGACCCAGGACCGATCCGCATTTCTCCTGGCCTATTCTGATTCGTCCAATCCCAAGGCCAGAGAGGCGATAAAGTCAGAGTTTTCTCTGGTAGTGAATCAGATTGAGCCGCTGGTTAAATGGCTTCGCTTGGTCATGGATGTCACCGGATCAGAGAGGCCTATTGTTCCCGGGGAGATCGTCTCAGAGTCCGAGATGCAAACGCACATAGAGCAAGTGCCAACCCTTGAAAGCAAGCTGGATGCACTGGTCAAATCGGGACTCTTCCTTTCCAGGCATGCAGAAAGCAAAGGGCGACTTTCCTCTGTCATGACGAAGCTGGTGGATGAAGGGTACCTGGTAAAGATCGGTACCGCAGGCACTCGTTACAGGGCAACAGGGAAATGGAGTTGGCTTTACGACGTCATGGCTTTCATCAAGACTCATGAGAATCTTCCTGAGCCGGAAGTCGCCGGTGACGATCAGATGGGGCTGCTTGAATGAGCAAGGGAAAGGCGGGAAACGCTAAGTCAGCATTGAGGGCACTAGGTACCCACGCAGACGATATCCTTGAGGCCTTCCTCAGAAAGAGCGGTCAGATTGAAGACACGGCCGATAATGAATCCCTCATTGGAAGCTTAAAGAAGTACCGCATACTTTGGCGCCTCGATGACAGTGAAAACTACCAGCTAAGGAACGTGGTATCCCGTCTGCTCGACCATGTCACCGAGAATCAGAGGCGGCACTCTGCCCATGAGCACATCGCTGGCCAATGGCAGTATCTCCAGGACAAGTTTGACGCCTACCACATCGCTGTCAAAAAAGGTCTGTTCGAGGACCGAAGCCGTCTTGAAGAGGAGATCCCCGAGAGAATATTGGAGCTGATTGAAGACATACGTCTGGCAGCCACTAGCTTTAACCACTATGTGACCAGCGAACTAGCCTACATCAACAACCTGGAACTCAAGATCAAGGAAAATGACCGGGTTCTTTCTCGGGCGCATGCGCTAAACGTCCTCTTCGACAGCTTTTCTTTGGATGAGATGGCCCACCTCAGCATTGGCTCTCCCTTTCTGGAGAAATTGCTGCTCAAACATTTGCCGGCGGCGCTGGAGAAGAGCCGTAAGGACCTCGGCCATTCACTTTACCAACTGCGAAAGCTTCTCAGCAGGCTGAGAAGCGAGCAGCGGATGGTCAAACTGCTTGCCAGCTTCGAATCTGTCTATGCGAATGACCCGGGTTTTCGACCGGACATTGACGATATCGACCTGGCCATCTGTCCCTCAGCGATCAACCGCACGTCGTCATTAAAAGTTCATGCTTACGCCGACATCAACGACCCGGACCAGGAGATTCTGCTAGCCGATCTGGCCAACGGCATTCGTAAGGTTTCTGAGGAAGAGGAGCTGGTCCAGGAGGCACAAAGGCAAGCCATCTACATGCCCGACGGGCCCGATGAAGAAAAAATGGAAATTGATCCTGCCCAGCAAGCCATTGAAGAGATAATGACCGTGGTCCTTGAGGATGGGGTCACCGTTAGCGCCAAGAAGTCCAAGAGCGTCCTGGAGGTCGACATAGACCTTCCTTCATGGCTACAAATGATCGCTACCGACGTAAGTTCATTGCCGCCGGAGCAGCGGAGCCGGGTAAGGCTGGAGTACAAAGGCATCGAAGACCCAGTTTACTGGGATAATATGTTCGTCACAGACATCATCCTCAGGCCTACCTATGCGTCGTGAGATAGAGGCAATTCGAAAGGCCCTGATTTCAGGCAAACGTGAGGTTTCGGCCAATCAGACCTGGAAACGAATATGCCAGATTACCGAGGCCGGTGACATTGAAGGAAAAAAAATACGATTCACACAGACCGACATGGAGCGGCTGCGTTCCTTTGTGATCCGTGAGGCAGGGTTTGATCCAACCATGGATACACTGAAAGATGGCAGGGTGGAGCAATCCACTGTGTCGGTGAATGAGAAGTTGGCCCAGGGAGGGGTGTTCGACTCAATGGTCATCGCCGGTCGCCCTAAGGGTGGGAGCGTCCCTATTAAAGAAATGGGGGAGCTGCCGGCCGGCGCTCTCGCCTGTGTATCAATCGATAAGATGATGCCGCCAAAAACCGTGTCAGATCCAATTGTGATCATGGAGAACGGTGCGATGATGGCGTACCTGGAAACTATCCGATGGCCCGACAACATTCCAAATCCGATTGTTTTATACCGGGGCCACGGCATCAACCTACCGGAGATCAAGAAGTGGGTACGTGAAGTGCCCGACAGGGCTCTGATCATACCTTTCTTTGACTTTGATCCGGAAGGTATCGATATGACCCGACAATACGAGGCTCAAAGATGCATTGTTCCCAGTAACTGGAGAGCAATAGAGAATCGCTCTCCTTACAACAACGCTACCAAGTACATGAAGCAGATCAGTAAGCGGGACCTGCTATCCCAAGACACCCGTATTCCGCCAGCAATGAGGCGGCATATTGCTCACAATAAAATTGCCGTTATGCAGGAACACATCCTATCCCACGACCTTCCCATCACGATCCTGAATTTCGAGCTACTCCCCACTAGCTAAACGGCTTTCTGCTTAGGTAGGGTCAGGGCCCCCCCGGGTGGTGAGGTGCCTCAACAATGATTGATTAGCGAGTGCACCATCCTGAAAACCAAGTCAAACACGCTCGCGGACAACCACTTTAAAACTGCTAGAGGTCTTCAAGCTTTAGTCTCAGATCGCTTTCGTCAACGTTCGCAACCCAGCCAGGCACGCGGATGAGAAGCTGACCATCCTCGCTTTCACGAATAAAGTAACGTGGTCGATACCATGCGTTTGGATCGCCATCGCCTTGTACTTTCCGAAATATGTTCTGCCAGCCCCAGCCATTAGTAATACCCACGGCAACAACATCTAAGTATCGCAACATGGCCAGAAACGTCCACCAAAGGTCACAGCGGTATAGCCACACCTGAAGCTGGCGAGAAAGCTGACGCGGTTGCGAATTCCCGGACAGTGCAAACAATTCGGGTGATGAAAGGATGTCTTCCCCAACATGTGTGACAAAGCAGGGCGTGCCAGGCATCCCGAACTCCCGTTTAGCAAATAATTCGCAGCCGGATACATAGGGCAGATGCGAACGTCTTCGAGGTGGCTGGTTGACCACTGCACTCCAGTTAATGTGGCATAGATACACAACGTGGGCGACGGAATACCTGTTGGCAAAGAGAAAATCAACAGACCCCTCAACCGCCTCAGCACCGAACCGGTGGCGCAATTGTTCACGCAAGTATGCGTCGAACCAGCTGGACAAGCGAGTCTCCCAACGAGTTTCCCGAAATCGGTTCGTTTTCGTATCCTCCGCCACCGGGCCAATGTCGAAGGTCCGTTCTTGGACAGAAAAAAGCTCCGCGCCAAAAGCCCGAAAAGCGGCTTGTAAAGTAGAATCATTATGGGCAACCAGTGAGGGCCAGTTCTGATGGTCGGTTCTGACGCAAGAATGATTCCCGTATTGGTTAATGCCTGCATACTTCGCAGATAAAACTGGCCTGCGTGTTTGATCAAACTGCTCTAAGGCTGCATTCACCGCATCAAAATGACGTGTATCCATACGTTCGGAAAAGGAGTTACTGCCAGCCAAATGCGCCAATGACAATCGGGCGCTGCAATACCGACAGTATCGTTTTAGCAATTCACTTGGCGATGGCCACGGTTGCTTGCATGAAGGGCATGTGGTGGTCAGAGCCTGATCGTGAATGGGACATTTCGTTGCCCAGGGATACTGAAATAGGAACGAGTGGTAGCACTGAGCCGCGCAAACCGGGCAATTCCGAAGTGGGTCTCGATGATCAATGGGGGTTGCTGAAGTAAAAGCGAGGCCGTTCGCGCTGCAGAACCTGCGCTCCCACTCCTGGGCCTTGGGTGCTATCCACGGTTTTCCAGGTATCCTAGCTGACGACTCCCCGCATGCCTGTAATTCAGCCTTCAACCCAGTAGGGGTTTCGAACTGGTTGGCCACCAAGAAACGGCGAAAAGCCGCGTAATTACTTTCGTAAGGGCGACGCAACAACAAGCCGGTGTTAACCATCGGCAGGCTCCTTGAATAATTGTGCCAATGCGGGCTCAATGCCGGCCGCTCCGAGGCTTTTTATGATGCAGGCTTCCAGCATGGGCGTATCCGCTGGATCGCGGCACAAGGGAAGATAGTCCATAAGCAAGAGATTGGTACTACAAATGAACTGGTTCATCCCCCAGGCTTTTTGGCGCAGGGGAACCCCATAACGTTCCCGGTAATGTCGCCAATAGGCGGATGCCAAGTGCGCAAGTCGCCATCCGCGTTCGTAAAGACTAGGGCAGAAGTAGGCGGTTGCCGTTATGCGCTCATCCTCTGTTACCGGGTAGTTGTCGTACCCCGCCAAACACTGAGCAAGTTCTTTTTCGCTACGGATCCCATAGTAGAAGGTAAGGTTATTGAAGAAGCGGTCCCGTAAATACCGGTACTCGTCACTGAGCAATGCCTGAGCCAGAGGCTGAAAAAGGTCTTGGTTGGCGACAAAGAACACCACAAAATTGATTCTGAAATCAAAAAGCTGATTGTAGATTTCGGAGAAGACGTCAAATTGCTGCAGGCTGAGCATTTGGGCCTCGTCGACAACCAGGACGACCTTTCGGTCGTCGTTGACTAATGCAGCTTCTGCCAGCCGAACGCTGATCTGCTCCTGCAACTCATCCGAGGTCTGGTGACGTCGGACTTGGTACCCCAAACTCCGTGCAATTTTTCCGAATACGGCACGAACACTGTCCACATCCCGGCGTCCAAAGTGCATGCGAAACAGGGGAATGATTTGATTATCCCGGTTGGTTAGGCGGTCACTCAGCGCTAGCACTGCTGTGGTTTTCCCTTGACGGGACTCGCCGACAACGAGTCCACCGTTATGCCCGCATTGGGTCCATTCCTCAAGACATTGGTGGAGAGCATCCACCATGGGTGTGGGAATGAAGAAACTGCTAGCGTCAGCTAGCTTGGAAGCCGGCTCTCTCATATCACTCACCTTCGTTTACGGACCATTCCTGCATCCCAGTCAGGCAGGGCCTTAAGCGCTTCGACGACACTCATCTCATCCGTTGTCCAGGGTTCATCAGCAAACTCCATGGGCTCTTCTACCGTTGGCGAGTCTGTGTCCATGCCGAACTCCCTTGAAAGTTGCACCAGCGATAAAGCCTGACTGGGAAGTTCGCGATGCGCCGCGGTATAGTTGAAGTAATTTCCAAGAGGATCGCGGCGTGAGATATAACCTTCTCGAATGATTCGATTGATGCGTTTGCGCGTGGCAAGGCTGTGTGCGTAGCGTTGCCAGGTGCGGGGCGCGTAGACCGCCCCCAGTGCGCGACCGTCGAGGGTTTGAACTTGAAGTGACCGAATATCACGCCGATCGAAACGGATAAGCACTTTTTGGTTTGCTAAAGCTGGCGATCTCAGAGCAGGGCCTTCGTAACTAACTTTTTGAAGTTAATTCGTAGCTTTCGATCACGTTCTGGTCGCCGCACGGTCACTTCGCGCACGCTTTCAAAGGGCGCCAGTGCAGGGCCACGGTGTGGCGAACGCAACGGCAGTAAATGGTGGTTCATCTGGTAGCGAACCTCCTCAATCGGTGAAACGGCACCCTGGTTCGCCAGAGGTCGCACGTTGAACTCGGCGAGCAATACGCTGAGAACTTCCTCCAAGGTCTTGAGTGACACATAGGGAGCCCTCTTCTGGATTTTGAGGGGTTCTCGGATCGGGTCCACGGGATGGCTTCCGGTGGTAGATGGAAAACGATGGATATCAACATTTAACCGCCCGAAAGCCTGTTCGATCAGATTGCGACCTTTGGGCAGACGCGGAAGACCAAAATTGGCGGTTGCAAGCATCGTCTGCGTGATCATCAAACGTACAGCGTGGGATAAATGGGAAAGGGCATTGTCGAGGCGGATGATGCCGAAAGCCGGTCGCAGGAAGGCTTCACCCAGAGCCGATGGAAAAGGGGCCTCCGCAGCGTAGCTCAGCCCCGGCGTGGTCAAATCCAAAGGCTCCCAGGGTCGAGTCATCGCCTCGAATAGGGCAAGCACATCGTCCGCGGCGGGATGCCGGGTGAGCGTCACGGTGTGAGCCAGGTAACAACCGGTCGCGACGTCCCGTGCGACTATCGCGGAGATCCGAGAGAGGCGCATCGGCTTCACTTGATTATGCAAAACCACAGCTGCCGCGCCGTGACAGTCAACTGTGTGCTCATCTATCTGGATCTCCTGAAACACACGCGCCGATAGTCGCCGGGAGAGAACCTCGCGAGCGGGCGTCTTCGGCAGGGTCAGTTCGGCCGTTCGTCGGTTAAGAAATCTACGAACAGACTCGTGGCCGCGGGATAACGACGTGAAGGGATAGACATCCCGCGGCCAGCCTTGACCCTCAAGGTAGGTCACAAAAGCGGCATGCAATGCTTTAGCGCTCAGATTCTGACCGTGCCTGGACTGGCGAACAAATAGGCGAACCATCTCAGTGAGATGGTCGTCTAGGCCCGGAACCGAATCGAGCAAGTGTTGAAAGGAACACCGGGATCCCAGTTTCTTAGCATGTGACGCCAAGGGCGATTGACGACTGGATGCCCTAACGCGTTGATGGATAATAAGTCCCGAACTTAACGCTGGTTCAGCATCGGCTGCACCGCCTAAACACCGGTTCATCAATTGGGTGATCCGGCTGGGGTGCAAGTGATGGCGCCGGGCTACCTCGGACAGCAGCTCGCCTCTCAATACGGCATGTACGATGTCAACGTTTCGCTGGTAGGCCCGTCTTAGTCCTGCGGCAGCGCCTGTATATCGATGAATGGCCAATGGTTGAAATCTTGCCAGTAGGGCTCCGCCCTCAGACGTTCGCGCCAGGTCACACTCATAGTTGCACCACCGTGTCGTAATCCCACGGTTCTTCGCTGAGGTCTGCTTCAATACGATGTCGATGCAGCAACCGCAGCAATGCCAGTTCAAGCCGGTAACGGCCCTCCCTAGGTCCTTCCGTTAGGAGTTCGCCGACTGTAAGGCTGCGAGTCTCCAGCAACTTCTTCACCAACTCATTTTCTTCGGCCGCGGTTTCAACGCCATCCAGTTGCGCTTCTGCCAGAACCTGAACTATCGGCAACCAATTCAGCGCCAGCGTCTCATGTTCCAGTACGTCCTCGTTGCTGATCATTTCAAAGTGCATGGCCTGATGATTGAAAAAAGCCTCCAGGGCCTGCAGCCAAGCTTCAGGCAACGAGCGTCCGGCGGGTTTCAGTTCGCCCACTATGATCCGCCCCTCCCGCACGATATAGACGTCGGGTGTGTACAATTTTCGGCCGATTCGCAAGCAGTAAGGTTGGGGTACGAACGCAGTCACATCGCTGTCCGCCTCCAATAGCCGTGCATGTACAAATTCCGCATAGCTGTGAAAGGAGGCCCGATGCGGGTATTTGACGCAGTGTTGCTCGTAGTAGTCAGCAGCCTTGGTCAGCTTTAACGGCGTAGGCTGTTGATTGGGAATCAGGCTGCCGTTCAGAGCACCGACGGAGAGAGCGTTATCGAATTTAGGTAGCTGTGAGCCAAGCATATGCGCCATAACGGACGGATCTTTTCGATTTCCCGTGACTTGATGCCAGTGGGCCAAGGTTATGAAACGACACACCTCATAACTGATCAAAGTTTAGCCAGTAAACGTTCTTTTGCCCAGTTTGCCGTCTTTTGACTTTATCCTGTAGTTCGTCAACTAGCCCCTGTCTCTTGCTGTTTTTCCATTGGTTGCCATACTTGAAGGGACGGAACAGGGTGCTTATCCGGGCCCCTAATTCCCCCCAAAAATTGACAGAGCCCCGGAGGGGAAATGTCAAAATCCATCACCAGCGCGCGGTCATTTCCGCGCCGGACCCGAAACACCCGTTCGCTCGGCTTTCAGGAGCGTCCGCTGGTGTCGTTCCCGATCACCGAGGTGACCATCGATTGGGACCGTCTCATCGACAAGCGGCCGTTGTTGCTGGAGACCCTCGACACCATGCCCAAGTACCTGCTCAAGCCCGAGGTACTGACGCTGCTGGAGACCGAGACCCACCCGATGCACCGGCTGATCCTGGATCTGATGTGGTGCACCGGCGCACGGGTCTCCGAGGTGCTGGCGATCACGCCGGCGAGTTTCATTGATGATGGCTACGACTTCGGTGTGATCCTCAAGACGCTGAAGCAAGGGGCAGGGCGGCCGAGCAAACGCAGCCTGCAACGCTCGCCCAAACGCTTCATCCCGATCCTCGAACGGGACTTCCAGACCCGGATCCAGAGCTACCTGTGGATGGGGAAGTTTCGGAAGGACGAGCGGATCTTTCCGATCACTCGCCAAGCGGTCAGCGCCAACATCGACCGGCTGATTGAGCAGGTTGGGGGAGAGCCGCCGTTAAAGATCGGGTGCCACACCTTTCGGCACAGCTTTGCGGTGCACCTGCTGCTGCACGGGCGGCCGCTGAAGTTTGTGAGCCAGCTGCTGGGACACAGAAGTGTTGAATCGACAGAGGTTTACACGAATGTGCTCACGTTCGATGGAGCGCATTTTTTGGAAGGGGTGGATTTTCACTGATCGATAGATCTGCTTTCGAGTTCCCGAAACTGTCTAGATCCTGGGTTTCCGGCTCCATTTTGTTACGTTTCGCTCGGGAAGCGCATTCGGCCAGATTAGCCCTAATAAGTCAGCTCATATATTGAATATCGGCAACTGTCTTTTTCATTTGGAAAGGCTTTGAAAGCTCAAACTATTAGCTTATGCAACAGACATCATTCGATATGGTAGCTAAGATGATGACATCTTCGCTTCGGAGTAGTGGGCCACGAGCAACCCTAACAAAAGTCTTAATAGGGTGAATCGGAGGCAAGCATCTAAAGACCACAGCTGCCAAACCCTTGGGACCTTATCTGTAAGGTCTCATCAGTGGCCTACTTGAAACCACCCTAAGCCCGGTTTTACAGCGAAGATTTTGGGAAAAGTGACAGCGGAAATTACGCTGCTTGAATGCATCAGCGACAAGGCCATTCAAGTAGAGCTCTAAGGAGGGAGTATGATCAGCGAAATCAGAATCAATCCACCGCTTGCGACCTACCATACCCTCGCAACACTCAGCGATCTTCGCCGTATCAACTTCGTTTTTGGAGCCAATGGCACCGGGAAAACCACTATCAGCCGTGTGATAGCAGGAGCCTGTGGAGACAGTCATTTCGAGTTAGTATGGCAGGGCGGTGCTGCACTGGAGGCAATGGTTTATAACCGCGATTTTATCGATCGAAATTTTAACCAAGGCAATCCGCTACAAGGAGTTTTCACGCTGGGTGAAAACCAAGTCGAGGCAGAGCGTGAAATTGCTCGACTGCAGCCAGAAATAGAAAAGATTGAAGGAAAAATAAACAGCATAAACATACAGCTCAATGGAGATGCAGGTCAGTCAGGTAAACGGAAAGAGCTGGCCGATCTCGAACCCGAGCTACGTGAAAGATGTTGGAAGCAGAAACAGCGCTACGACGATTCTTTTCGGGAAGCGTTTTCTGGTGTTCGAAACAAAGCGGAAAGCTTTAAGCAAAAAGTATTGGAGGAAGCGACCTCCAATGACTCTGAGTTGCTGACGCTCGACGAGCTAAAAGAAAAAGCAAGGACGGTTTTTTCTGATAGCTTAGAGCCAGTGCAGTTGCTTCCAACTCTGACGGCCGCCCCCCTTGTAGAAACGGAATCCCATGGATTGTTACAGAAAGCAATCATCGGCAATCAGGACATCGACATTGCTGCTTTGATTGATCGTCTTGGAAACAGTGATTGGGTAAAACAGGGTTTGAAGTATCACGAGCAGTCCCCTGAAACCTGTCCCTTTTGCCAACAATCAACGGATGAACACTTCGCAGAGAGCCTTCGATCATTCTTTAGCAAAGCTTATGAAGATGACATTCAAGCGCTGACCACTCTTCAACGCCAATATCGGCGTGAGAGCGAAAAATTGGTCGCAATGATCTGGCGAATGGCGGAGGGGAATAACCCTTTCCTGAAAACAGAACTGTTTGAAGCTGAAGCAGAAGTCCTCTCTGAAAGACTGAGGCGAAATTGTGAGCTTCTTGAGAATAAGCTGATGGAACCAAGCCGAAGAGTGGAGCTAGAGCCAATAACACCGTTGATCGAAAAGCTGCAGGAGATGTTTTCAGAGGCAAATCTGGCTACGGCAAGCCATAACCAAACGGTCGCCAACATTGCGACTGAGAGGGAGACTTTAAACGCACAGATCTGGAGATATGTGGTCAATGAGTTGGCCGACGACCTTTCACGCCACCAACAAAATAAAAACCAGTTGAGTCAAACGATTAAGGGGATGGAAAAAAGCCTGCAAGAGAAACGGCAAGAGCGAAAGGGACTCAAAGAGAAGGTTCAAGAGCTAGAAAAGCAAACGACGTCAATTCAGCCTACCATCGCCGCCATCAATGATTTGTTGCGGCAATTTGGTTTTAATTCGTTTCATCTAGGCGAGTCTGACGATGGCAAGCATTATCGAATTGTCCGCGAAAATGGTGAAGATGCTAGTCGTTCATTGAGTGAGGGCGAAAAAACCTTTGTTACCTTTCTGTATTTCTATTACCTGATCAAAGGCGCTCAAAGCCCCTCTGGGATAACCTCTAACAGGGTTGTGGTCTTTGATGACCCAATCTCCTCTCTGGACAGCGATATCCTGTATATCGTCAGCAGCCTTATCAAGGGAGTCATGGAAGAAGTAAGAAGTCAGACAGGCCAGATCAAGCAAGTGTTCTTGCTCACCCACAACGTCTACTTTCACAAGGAGCTCACATTTCACCCGCGCAGATCAGATGGTTGTGCGTTTAGTGAAGAGAGCTTCTGGCTGGTGAAGAAACTCCAGCACGGATCTTTTGTTGAGCGCTGTGAAACGAATCCCATTCGCTCTGCCTATGAATTGCTCTGGGAAGATGTAAACTCCGCGAACCTATCGAGTATTAGCCTTCAGAATACATTGCGTCGCATCCTTGAGAACTACTTCACGATGTGGGGTGGAATGGGCAAAGACGAAATCTGTGCGCTTTTTGATGGGCGAGACAAGTTGATTTGTCAGTCACTATTTTCCTGGGTCAATGATGGCTCTCATTCAATCCATGACGACCTTTACGTTAACCAAGGCGAGCAGACCAATGAAACTTATTTGCGGGTATTCCGGAAGATTTTTGAAAAAGCCAACCAGATAGGTCACTACGAGATGATGGCAGGCGGACAGCCTGTCGTGGCCGAGCGAGCATAAATGGCAGTCCAGCGCGGGGTTTGGAAGCTTTGGTGACACGTCCCGAACACTTACGGATCCAGCCGCGGATTCTGAAACTGTTGCGTTGAATAGGACTGAATAATAACTAATCGAAATTGTTGTTAGGGAAGGGGTATGTCTGACCAAGTTACGCCAAAAATAAAAATCCACGCCACCTTGGTGGAAAAGATCAACTTTGCCTGTCATCAGAGTGCATTCGCCGTACTGCGCGAACTTCAGGTCGAGAATCTGGATGAAGAACAAGATCTTTCAGACCTAACGGTGAGTTTGGAGGCGTCCCCGGCCTTTGTGAAGTCCAAGACCTGGACGTTGGATCGGCTAGCAACGGGTGTTCTGCTGGCCATCAAGGATCGTGATTTGGAGTTGGATGGAGGTTTCCTGCTCGGTCTAACGGAATCGATGCGAGGGATGGTTACGATTCGAGTCTGCCAGGGCGAACAGTGCTTGGCCGAATGTGCGATTCCGGTGGAGTTGTTGGCTCATAACGAGTGGGGCGGTGCGACCTACATCCCCGAATTGCTGGCCGCTTTTTGCACGCCGAACGATCCGACGGTGGATCGGTTGTTGGGACAGGCCAGTCAGATTCTTCGTAAGGCAGGCAAGTCCGGCAGTATCAACGGCTATGAATCCGGAAGCCGAGAGCAAGTGTGGTTGATGGCATCGGCTATTTATTCTGCCATCGTGAAAATGCAGGTGGGGTATGCACTGCCCCCGGCCAGCTTCGAGAGCAATGGCCAGAAGATTCGCTTGCCCAGCCAAATTGAAAGCGCGAAAGTGGCGACCTGCTTGGATACCACTTTGTTGTTTGCGGCCGCACTGGAACAGGCCCAACTGAACCCGTTAGTGATTCTTACTCGGGGGCATGCACTGGTCGGTCTATGGCTGGATAAGGAAGACCTTTCCAGTGTGGTGGTCGATGAGGCAGAAACCCTGCGTCAGCGCATTCCCCTGAAAGAGCTGATCCTTATTGAATCCACCTTCCTGACCAATCACCCCGCACCGCCATTCTCCCAGGCGGTGAAAGACGGGAATAAGCAGGTAGCACTGGACAAGGACAGCGAATTTGTTGCCGCCATTGATATTCGCCGGGCTCGGGCACATCGCATTAATCCGATTGGCCTCAAGACACAGGTTGCAGGGGGTCGCGAATCTGCGGATTTGGTGGAGGTCATCGAGCCTGGGTTGGAGGAGGCTCCGCAAGATTTGCCCTCAGCAAATGTGCATGTGGAAGCGAATTTGCCAGACGATACGCCGGGCGGTCGTTTGGAGCGTTGGCAGCGCAAGCTTCTAGATCTGTCCGCCCGCAACCCTCTGCTGAACCAGAAGCCTAGTAAGAGCAATTTGACGTTGGTGTGTGATGATCCGGGTGCGCTGGAGGATGTCTTGGCCACCGGAGCTCGGATTTCCATCGCGCCCTTTCCTCAATTGAAGAGTCAGGATCAGGATTCGGATATTCATCGGCAGCGTACCGGCGAGGAGCTTAGAGAAGTATATGCCCGTGATGCACTTGCCAAAAAGCAAGTGTTGGTGGAGCTGACCCAGGAAGATCTGGACAAGCGCGCGGTGGAAATTTACCGCAAAGCGCAAACATCGCTGAAAGAGGGTGGTTCCAATACTCTGTTCTTGGCGGTGGGTTTTCTTTTGTGGAAACCCAAGGACAAAGATAACCGTCGCTATCGGGCACCGCTCATTTTGCTGCCTGTGTCTTTGGAAAGGAAATCTGTGCGTAGTGGTGTGAAGATGGTGGCCAACGACGATGAGCCCCGCTTCAACACCACCTTGCTGGAGTTGTTGAAAAAGGATTTCGGTATAGAAATCCATGGTCTTAGCGGTGCCTTGCCGGAAGATGAAAGTGGTGTAGACGTTTCCGGTATCTGGAATCGAGTACGCCATGCCATCAAGGAGGTGCCAGGCTTTGAGGTAGTGGAAGACGTGGTGCTTGGCCATTTCTCCTTCGCCAAGTATCTGATGTGGAAAGATCTGGTCGATCGGTCTGAGGCGCTTAAAGAGAGCCCGGTAGTGCGCCATTTGCTGGACACGCCTCGTGAGGCATACGAGAGCGACATTCGCTTTGTTGACCCGAAAGACATTGATCGTGAATACGCCCCCGCAGATCTTCTAACACCTTTGCCAGCAGACTCCTCTCAAATGGCGGCTATTGCTACGGCAGATCGAGGCAAGGATTTTGTGATCATTGGCCCGCCCGGTACCGGTAAGAGCCAGACTATCGGCAACTTGATTGCGCACATGTTGGGCAAAGGCAAGAAAGTACTATTCGTATCCGAAAAAACCGCAGCGCTCGAAGTTGTTCATCGGCGTCTGAAGGATATTGGTCTGGGACAGTTTTGTCTTGAGCTCCACTCTAACAAGGCAAAAAAAGCAGATGTGCTGGATCAGCTACGGACATCTTGGAGCAGCGCTTCCCAGTCTACTGTTAGTGACTGGAAGGCTGAAGGGGAACGACTTAAAGCGTTGCGTGATCGCTTAAACCGGGTTGTGAATGCGTTACATAGATGCCATCGCAACGGGTTAACGGCACACTATGCAATTGGTGTGAAGGTGCGTGATGCAGACCTGGCGGCTAAGGTAAAGCTGAGTTGGCCGAATGCTGCTTATCATGATGAGACGCAACTTGAAAAGCTGCGTGAAATGGCCCAGCTGTTAGCTGTTCAGGCAAAGGCAGTTGGTAACCTGGTTGACCACCCTCTGAGCGTGATCAGTAATTTTGAGTGGCGCCCTCAGTGGGAAGAAGAAGTCGTGGCAGCGGCCCGCACCTTGAAGGCAAGAGGGGCGCAATTGGGCGAAAAATTGGTAGCCTTTGAGAAAGCCTTGGGCATCGAGCTGGGGGTGGTGAGCCTTTCCAAGCTGTCAGCCACCGCGGAGTGCGGTCAGGTCTTGCTAGATGCATACCGGCAGCAGGCATCATTCGCGCTGGAGCCAGATGCGACGGATAGATTGGATGCTTTAGAAGAAGCTGTCACTCAACTGAAAGCCTATATCGAGACACAATCGAAGCTGAGTTGTGCCTATGCGCCGTTGGCCTGGCAAAAACTGGATGCTGTTGTGTTAGAACAAGCTTGGAACCAAGCCAATGACTCGTGGTGGCCCAAGAGCTGGTTTGCAAAGCGCAAGGTAGTTAAACAAATGCGCGAGGGTGGGGCGCAGGGTAATCCGGATCCAACCATTGATATTCCCGTGCTGAAGCAATTGAGCGAAACCGGTGGAAATATTGACCGGTTGGATGGCCGGCTGAGGGGGTTACGGGAGTGGAATTCGTATGACTCAGACCCTAACGCGATGGCTGCATTGAAAACGCTTGGTTCCCGTGCTCGCGTTGCAGTCGGCAAGCTTGCGGATGATGCAGAATCGCTGGCCCATTTGCGTGGCAAGATCCGAACGCTGCTCTATGATGCTAATGACTTGCTTGCACCGGATGCCCAGGTTGGGCGCACCATCAATGATTTCAAGGTTGCGTTTGAGACATTCAATACCGATAAGGAAAAGTTCGAGGCGCTGATCGGTGCGTCGCTGGATACGCGATTGCATGAGGATTTGCCAGCCCTTGAGTCTCTCGGCAGACAGTGTCAGGAGATCGTGGATAATCATGTTGCCTTGCGCGACTGGTGCGCCTGGGTGCGGCGTCGCTCCGAGGCACTGGATTTCCAGCTTGGCCCGTTGGTAGAAGCCATTGAAAATGGCTCTGTGTCTGCTGACCAAGTGGAAGAAGTCTTTGAGGCAGCCTATTGCAGTTGGTGGTCCTCGGCGGTAATCGGTGAAGATGAAGTACTGCGCACTTTTTCCTCACCGGAGCACGAAGCAGCCATACGGAATTTCCGGGAGTTGGATACCCAGTTCAACAATCTGACGGCGAAGTATATTGCGGCCAATCTGGCCGGAGAGATTCCGGACCAGGAAACCACTCGGAAAAACTCTTCCTGGGGCGTACTGGCTCATGAGCTTCAAAAGAAGATGCGTCACAAGCCCGTTCGGGAAATGATGGAAACTATTCCAGACGTGATCACCACGCTTGCACCTTGCTTGATGATGTCACCTCTGTCGATTGCACAGTTTCTCTCGGCCGGGCAGGCAACGTTCGATGTGGTGATTTTTGATGAGGCCTCGCAGATCACCGTGTGGGATGCAGTGGGTTCTTTGGCCCGAGGCAAACAGGTTATTGTGGCCGGAGATCCGAAACAGATGCCGCCTACCAATTTCTTTGGTCGTTCGGATGATGATCCGGACGGTGAGATCGATGGTGAAGGGGATTTAGAAAGTATCCTGGATGAATTGATCGGCGCCAGTATCCCCCAACGCATTCTGAATCTGCATTATCGTTCTCGCCGGGAAAGCCTCATCGCCTTCTCCAATAGCCGATATTATGACAGCTCCTTGGTTACATTCCCGGCGCCAGTGCATCCGGACAAAGGGGTGGCATTGGTGAAGCCCGAGGGTTTCTATGCACGCGGAAAGGCTCGTTACAACCAAGGGGAGGCGAAGGCGATTGTGGCGGAGATTGTCCGCCGCCTGACATCAGATGATCCTACTGTCCGTAACCAGTCTATAGGAGTTGTCACGTTTAATACGGAGCAGCAAAGCCTGATTGAGGACCTTTTGGACACAGCTAGAGCGGAGGATCCAAGCATTGAGTGGGCATTCTCCGAGGACGAGTTTGAACCTGTTTTCGTGAAGAACTTGGAGACCGTACAGGGTGATGAACGAGATGTCGTTCTGTTTAGCATCACTTATGGGCCGGATGAAGCTGGTCATGTCACCATGAACTTTGGCCCGCTCAACCGCACGGGTGGAGAGCGCCGACTGAACGTAGCCATGACTCGCGCCCGCTCTGAGATGGTAGTGTTCTCCACTATGCCGCCGGAGCGTATTGATCTGGCTCGCACCCAGGCTCGCGCCGTTAACGACCTCAAACACTTCCTGGAATATGCCGAACGTGGTGCCTCTGCTTTGGGAGCGGCGATACATGGTTCTATGGGCGACTTCGAATCCCCTTTCGAGGTTGCTGTGGCCAGGGCCTTGCAGGAAGAAGGCTGGACAGTGCATCCTCAGATTGGCGTCTCCGCCTACCGCATAGACATGGGTATTGTTCACCCCGACAAGCCTGGGCTTTACTTGGCTGGCATCGAGTGTGACGGTGCGATGTACCACAGCTCGGCTTATGCCCGCGAACGAGACAAGATCCGCCAAGGTGTTTTGGAAGGGCTGGGTTGGACCCTGTTCAGAGTGTGGTCCACCGACTGGTGGACGAATAAGCACAAGGCAATTCAGGAGTTGGATGCGATGCTAAGAGACCATTTGAAGCTTTCACGCGATGAAGCTCGGGCAGATCAAGCTGTTGATGAATGGATTGAGTCTTAAGCAGGGCAGAGTAAGCTCAGAAGTCAGTCTGGATACTCCCATCATCGGCGTGTCTTTTGGACTAAAGGTATTTTAGATTGGAGTCGCTATGACAACAGATCTGGACTCAGATCGAGCACTGGAAGACGAAGAAAACGATCAGTTTGGCTTTGTTGGCATGGCTAAGCGACTCGCACCATCAATCGTTCAGGCCGCGAAAGGCGATGGCATGGTGATTGGGCTTGAGGGGCGCTGGGGCTCGGGAAAAACGTCGCTTTTGAACTTCCTTCGAGTTGAGCTTGACTCGGAACAGGCAGAAGGGATTTATACGATTACGATTGCTCCTTGGCTGAATGGAGATAGTTCATCGTTGGTTTCATCTTTGTTGGAACCGATGGCTGCAATATTGAAAAATAGAGAGAAAGAACTCGAAGAAGTTGATGGCGAGCAATGGAATGTTACCAAAGACAAGGTCGCCGAAGTCAGTCGGTTACTCCGATCGTATGGTCCTAAAACGGCACGAAGACTGGCCTCCGTCGCGAACGTCGCTGGGTATTTTATTCCCGGCACTCAGGTTTTAGGCAATGCCCTAGAAGCCGGCGCAGAGGCGGCTGAAGCGATTCAGCCTTCGGAGCTCACCCCTTCTGAGATCAAACAGGAATTAGTGCATAAGATACAAGACTTGGATGTAGGTTTTATTGTCATTCTTGATGACCTTGACCGTCTTGAGCCAGAGCAAGCCATTGAGGTCGTGCGCCTGGTCCGCTCAGTTGCAGATTTTCCAAAAGTTGTTTACCTGATGTGCTATGACCGCGAGGTTCTATCGCATGCACTGAAGACCGGCCTGCAGGTTGAGGATGGTGACCTTTATCTCCAGAAGATCGTGCAACTGACGTTCAATATACCGCTTCCAGAGCCATTTGACCTTCGCACACAGTTCTTTGATGAGGCGAAAGAGGTTTATACCAAAGCGACTGGTAACCCTGCGGAAGGCGCTCTGCTGGATGACTTAAGGTCAGCTGTCGACCGGGAAGGCGGGGGGTTGTCCACTCCTCGTGAAGTCAAGCTTGCCTTGAACAGTGTTCGATTCGTGTTTCCTCAGGTAAAAGATGATGTATATTTTCCTGATTTTTGCCGTTTACATCTTATTAAAACCACACATTACCAATTATATAAGTGGCTTGAACGTTACCTCTCTATCCGCTCTGTATTGGTTACCGGGGATGCAAACGTTTCAAAAGATGAAAAAGCCGGAATGGGTGAAGAGCTCAAGGTGCTTCTGCCTTCGGAAGACGCGCTTTCAGGGCGGTCCATCCATAGTTTAGACCGCTTCATTCCTGGTATTTCCAACGCGGACGCTGCAGCAGGTCGAGTGTTTAACTCGATCAAGTCGAGTTCAGTCTCCGAAGCAATCGGACTGAAACGACTTGGCAGCCCATTACATTATCGATTTTATTTTGCGCTGACAGGCCCGAAGACGGTCATGCGAGATCAGGACTTCAATTCGCTCTTGGATCTAGCTCGCGACGACGTTGACCATTTAACCACGCGGTTTGCAGAAGAAGTAAGGAAACGGCGAACCTCAGGTAAAACTTGGTTTGAACATGTGTTGGATCGATTGGATGACGAGTGCATTGCCACTCTGAATGAAGAGCAGCTTTCAGGAATCCTGCAAGCGCTATCGGGAATGATGGATGTGGCGATCAAGGAAGATGGAGCCATTCGTGTCTTTTCTCGTTCTATTGACGCCACCGCCAACGCGGTGGCGAAAAGTTGCTTGAGTCAATTGCGCGAATTGAGTCTTGAAAAGCAGGCTGAGACAGTGTGCTCAATGGCTAGAGACGGTCGTGCCATCAATTGGTTGGTTGGATACTTCTTCAGAAGCCAACTTTTCCGTCACGGAAGGGTGGGAGACGAAGCCGACAGTCCGGAGAGATGGGTTATGTCGGACGAGGTTTTGACTGATGCAATCGCCATATTGAATGCGCGCGTTGCCATGCCAGAGACAAAAGCGCTGATACCGAATCTGCCCGATTTGTCAGCCTACCTCTATGGCTGGCTGAATATCACCAAGGACAACCAAGCTGTGGACTGGGTAAGAGAATATAGCCGGGCCGATGAAGGCTTTATTGATATCCTGAATCGTCTCAGGGGGTGGGCGATGAGTGACAGAGTCTACTATCCGTTATCCGAAAAAGCCGTTTCTATTTTCCTAGATTGGGATTATGTGATCACCCGTTTGGAAAGCATGAAAGGTGGCGAGTATGCGGATCAAGTTGCAGAGCTTCAGGTGGCAATCGAGCAAGCTCGGGATTAGTGTAACCATCCCCTAAAATCGGTGCAGGCGTATCTAATGACCCTGACCCCGCTACAGTTTCGCTCATAGTCAGAAAAATTCGGCAAAGTATCTCCAATTGCCAGGCAACCCGAGTTTGGTAGGCCGGAGTCGTCAGATGAGTTGATCCAGTGGCTAATGGGGTGGGGCAGCTAGGCTTCCAGCGCTATCAACGAGATCCACGAAGAGTGTGCTGAACTTTGAAGTTTGTGAGTTGGCTAAGACAGGGGCCGTTCGACTCCGCTCCAAGGTCTATCCGTTTGCCGTATTAACCAACATATTTATACCCAGCATCCTGTAATGCTTCCTTCAATGACTCCTCAGGAGGTTCTTCATATATGAGCGTCGTTGAAGGTGAAACATGGCCAGCGATTTTTTGAGCAACTTTAACTGACTTTTTTTGGTGATGAATGATATTTGTCATTAACGTCCGCCGACCACTGTGGGAGCTGGCTCGCTCAATACCTGCCCAATGCCTCTGCATCAGAGCTAAGTGTTCCTGAAGAGTGTTGGGAGAGTACGGGCCTCCTTTTTGGGTCAGGAATAGATGATCAGTCTTTTTCACCGAAGGATCTGCTGCCAAGCGGATCGCAAGGTAATTTTCTATAGCAGTTCTCAGTGCTGCGTCATTCATCGGAAGATCGCGCGATTTACCACGGTGCTTGTTCACCTCAGGATAAAAATCCTCCGCTTTGATCTCGGCGCCGGCCTTAGCCATGGTTTCAATTCGCTGAACAAGCTGGTGAAAATCGTGAACACTGAAACTGATCCGACGGCGTTGGTAAGTTGATTTGGATCGCCTCAGCGCATCGGCACCTTTAGTGTAAGCCGCAGGCAACGCCAGGATTTCTTTGAGCTTGAACGAACGCTGGCCAGAAGTGTCAGGGCCGAGTTCGGCAACGTCTTTGATCTGTAAAAGCGCGATTTCCTGGACTCGCAGCCCTAGCTTGAAGCTGATCTGAACCAGCGCCGTATTCTTTTCAGGATAGCGATGTTCCCGGATCACGCTCAAGAGGTGGCCGAACTGTTCGGGCGTCAACACGCGTGCCTGGCCAGTTTTACTCATTTAAGGAGGCTCCTGGTAATGCGCTGGCATAGAAGGGGGGAGCGCAAATAAAATCCGTAATAATGTTATTTTAACGGATTAGATACGGATGTAGGAATCATGCTCCTCGGGGAAGTCTGGACTTCCACATTTCTTAAGGACAGCGCCTTCGGCAGCCTGTGGTCAACTGGGCGGAGGTCCTGGCATCAGATGATACAATACGGTCTAAGCTTCGGCACTGAGGTTGGTTTTTTATGGTAAACACCTTTGGAAATCTTGACACCGCTCGCGTGCTTCGCCTGGCCCGAAATGTGTGGGAGTCAGAGGCAGCTGCAGAAGCGTGGTTACACAGCTCAGTCCGAGCGCTGGGCGGAAAGACTCCGATTGAGCTCCTCGACACCCCAGAAGGGCGACGCCGGGTCTCGGAGGTGCTTCGCACCATCGAGAGTGGCGATTTCACGTAGTCGACCTTAAAGTTTTTCTTTAACGAACTTGCTGAGACGATGCCATGTTGAGTACTTTGCGTGGAAATTGAGCACTTTGTGTGGAGAAATTGAGTACTTTGTGTGGGCATCCAGAATGCCCCAAAACCGACCTAAAGTCACACCCCATACTGCGCATAATGTATATTATGTTAACTATAGTGTAGAAGTACGGAGTGAGAAACTTCTAAAAATGCTCGACCTCCAATACGCAACTCGCCTGTCCGGCTCTCGGGTCTTCAATAAAACTGGGCTGGGATGAGGAATCCCAGCCCCCGCGTTCAGGAATCGCTATCGGTTTCCTCTACCAC